>Ga0105348_1002419_pt1 | contig 11179 bp, 8 predicted proteins | sample EN8Hudsemesocosm_2_FD_83504 | JGI IMG/M metagenome (GOLD analysis project Ga0105348, IMG submission 83504) | Methane-oxidizing microbial communities from mesocosms in the Hudson Canyon - EN8C Hudson Canyon | ecosystem: Environmental > Aquatic > Marine > Cold seeps | place: Hudson Canyon...
CCCCATGAATCGAAAAGTCGTAAGCTGTAAACTTAACCGTCGCCTTTTGCTCCGGGTGTAGAAAAGCGATGTCAGAAGGGCGTATTTTTGCCTCGACCAGCAACATATCCCCAGCCGGCACAATCTCTAAAATATCCATACCCGGCTGAATAACACCCCCTATCGTTTTAACCAGTAGCTGCTTCACTGTACCTGCCACCGGTGACCGAACCAGAGTACGCTGCACCCTATCCTCAAGCGCATCATTAGTCTCCACTAAGCGCGACAACTCGACCGACACCTCACTCAATTCTTCTCGGGCCTGGGCCTGAAACACCAATTCGGCATTACGAAGCTTTTGTTTCACTTCCTCCAAGCTGGATTCAATACGAGGAATTGCCAACTCCGAAGCCTGCAACTCTCCCTGAAGATCATTCACTTGGCGCTCCAAACGCAGTAACTCCACTTCTGAAATTGCCCCACTGGACGCTAAGGGTCTAGTCATGATCAATTCACGCTGCAGGAAATCATAACTGCGCTGCAGCTGATCGCGCTTGGCCATCAACTCTGAAAGCTCTTGGCGTTTCTGCCTGACCTGCTCCACCACCAACTGGTTACGGTTAAGTAGCTCACGCTGTCGCGATTCAAAAAAAGCCAACTCAGGCAAGACCACCAGATCACTAATATTCAGTACTTTTTCTCGAGTAAAGGGGCGCCCCTGCGCCTCGGCCTGCAGGCGCGCCTGCTTACTCATTAACTGTTCTCTGGTAACATCCGCCTCGCGCAGCGACGATGAGAAACGCGTGTCATCTATACGCAAGAGCGCTTGCTGAGCATCAACCCGCTGACCTTCGCGCACATAGAGCTCAGAGACTATTCCGCCTTCCAGGTTCTGCACCACCTGCACATAACCAGAGGGAATGACTTTGCCCTCACCACGTGTAAACTCATCCACCTCAGCCCAAGCGGCCCAAACCAGCATCACTGCAAAGAAGACAACAATCGCCCACAAAAGTTGCTGTCCACCGCGAGGGGACTGAGCCAGTACCGCAGCCGAGGCCGAAGACATATAGGAGGCGTCCTGCTCCGCATCAGAGCGAGCCTCAAACCACTGCTGCCAAACGGGCTTACTCTGCAACTCTTCCGACAATGCTTTTTTTAGATTACGAAACACGCAACTGCCCTTTTTTTAATGCCTCAATAACAGATTCTTTCGGACCATCCGCTATCAAACGCCCACGATCAAGCACCAACACCCTGTCAACCAAAGACAGCAAACCCGTTTTGTGTGTCACCAACACTAGAGTTTTACCCTTGGTGGCTTCCGACAACTTTTTCTTAAGGCGTTCCTCAGTACTGTTATCCATTCCTGTTGATGGCTCATCAAAGATATAAATAGGCGGCTCATTGAGTAACGAGCGAGCCACAGCCACACTCTGGCGCTGCCCACCAGACAATGCCTCACCGCGCTCGCCCACGGCACGGCCAAAGCCATTAGGGTGCGTATTCACAAATTCGGTAACACCAGCAATATCCGCCGCACGGACAATTTTCTCATCATCAACATGCGGCGCCCCGTACACAATATTGTCTTTCACCGAACCAAAGAAAAGCGTGACATCTTGAGGGACATAACCAATATTACGTCGCAAGTCAGCAGGGTCAATCTGCTGTATATCCAAACCGTCAACTCGAACTGCGCCAGATTGGGGCTGATATAAACCCAGCATCAATCTTTGTAGGGTCGTCTTACCCGAGCCGATGCGTCCGATAATACCCACCCGCTCACCAGGCTCGATCACAAAAGAAACATTATCGAGCGACTGAACTTCCTCGTTCGGATAGCTAAAGCTCACTTTATCGAATTGCAGAGCCCCATTAAGGTGGGGCCTCTGAACAAAATCACTCGACTCCTCGCGTTCCTGCTGCTTACTCACCACCTGCTCAAGCCCTTCATACGCAGTAACCGTCTGCTGATAACTTACCAACAACCCTGCGACTTGGGCCATAGGGGCTAGTACTCGCTGGCTAAGCATAACGCAGGCGATTAAAGCCCCCATCGTCAGCTCTCTTTCAGCAATCAAATAAACCCCGAACACCACAACAAATACTGAGCACACCTGCTGAACCGCTCCAGCAAACGTTGTTGCCGATGATGACAACAAACGGGTTCGCTGGCCCCATTGCGCAAGATGACCAGTGGATTTTTCCCACTGACGCTGCACGCGGCCTTCTGCGCCCAATGTTTTCACCGTTTCAATAGACGAAAGCGTCTCTATTAATGTTGCATTTTTATGAGCCCCCGCTTCGTATGTTTGCTCAACTGCGTAGCGCAACGGGCGCTTGATATACCAGGCGTAACCTAAAATGACAGGCAATGCGAACACAGGAACCCAGACCAGCGACCCTCCCACATAAGCAATAACAGCGATAAACAAAAGAGCAAAAGGCAGGTCAATAAACGCAGTGATAGTGGAGGATGTAATAAAACTTCGCACGGTTTCAAACTCGCGCAACTGACTGGCAAACGCCCCCACTGATGCAGCTCGCTCGCTCATTTTTGCGCCAAGAACGCGCTCCATGATAAATGCAGAAAGCAAAACATCGGACTTCTTTCCAGCCACCTCAAGAAAGTAACTGCGCAAGCTCTTAAGTAGGAAGTCAAAGCCATATACCAACAAGACACCAATAGCCAGCACCCACAAAGTCTCGATCGCATCGTTGGGCACAACGCGATCGTAAACATTCATAACAAACAGAGGGTTCGCGACAGCAAAGATATTGATCAACAAGGACGCCAACAACACATCGCGGTAGATACGCCACGAACTGGCCATCACACCCCAGAACCAATGACTTCGGCTGCGGCTCTTTACATTCTGTGTGCGCTTATCAAAGCGGAAATCTGGCTTGGCAAAAACAGCAAAACCGGAATAAAGAGCCTCCAATTCGACCAGTGACAATATTTTACGGCCGTCGGTCTCCACATCAAGTAAAACAGCCTGCCCAGCGTCTCGATCCAACTCCACCAACACCACTGCTTGCTCACCTGTCAATAACAACACCGCTGGCAGCACTAAAGCAGATAGCTCTGCCACAGAGCGCTTTACAATTTGAGCACTAAGGCCAGCACGTGACGCAGCCCGAACAAACAGCTCCGGTGTTAAACGCTCATTCACCAACGGCAGCCCAGCCAAAAGCGCAGCGGGCGAGCAAGGACAATGTTCCAATTTCGCCAACTGTAAAAGGCAACTCAGCAGCGGGTCGAAACCTGCATTACTGCTAGACTTTATTCCTTGCCAATGGCGCTCCGCATCGAGGCCAACGGAATCTTTTGATGCCCCACTATCTGACCCAGAGCGATGTTCCACGGAACCCATAGCATCATCCCTTACACTGCCCTCTTGTGTAGAAGGAAGAGGTTTCGCCGCGGAAGTAATTGATTCAGTGCTGGACATTGAGCAACTTCCCTTGCTTAACTTTTATACAAATAAACAACCTACTGCATTGTAACCGAAACTTCGTCTAGAATGCTGCAAAAGCCCTTTCAAGGCCAGCCCGCGAAAGCTGCGACATCAACTCCATAAGGATCTGCCCATGCCCTACGCCATACGTAACCAACAAGGGAGAATCATATCTTTGGTCAGCGAAGCGCCACAGGGTATGGATCAACCCATAAGCGCAACAGATCCTGAAGTGGTAGAGTTTCTGACTGCTCATAATAACCAAGAAGGCCCACAGCGCGCACTGGCCGACTCTGACCTAGAAATTGTGCGGGTTACTGAAGACATTATTCAATTGCTGATCCGCAAGAATATTATACTGTTTACCGATCTGCCCACCGCAGTACAAAACAAATTACTCAATCGCGAGAAGCTGCGCTCTTCAATGCAGGCACCTGTGGACAACTTTCTCGACGATGATGAATTAATCTAAAAAGATGCCCCCAAAGCAAAGAGGGGGAAATGAAATCGCTCAGCAGCCACACAATACTTAAGTGTGTGCCGAAGAAGAAAAACTAAGCGCAACCTGATGAGTCACGCAAAAAAAAACACAAAACCACAGCGGCGCAGACCCGCTAAAGCCGACTAATCAAACGCGTGGTGAATCTGTTCGTGATCAAAGCCCCGATAGTGCAGAAAGCTTTGTTGCTTCATACGCACTTTAAAGTCTATCGACTCCCCATCACCAAACTTCTTCACTCGCGCCTCCTGTGCTGATGCGTACCAATCGTATTCATCGCAAGTCAAACCATCAGTGATCAATGCGGCGCATACACCACGTTCACGTAATTCTCGAGCAATACGCTGCGGCCCAAAGCTTTTACGCCAACGCATGCGAATGTAGGACTCGGTAAAACGCTGATCCGATAGCTGACCATCTTCCACCAACCTAGCCAAAACCCCCTCGATTAAACCGTGATCAAAGTCAGGGAAGCGCTCTTTTAATTTCGCGTTCAACTCATGATAAGAGTGCTCACGCTTAGCCAAACGATAAATAGCGCTATTACGGTACTTCCTTAGCTGTTTGGCGGTGCACAGCACTTGCTGTACTTCAGCATCAGAACCTACGTTAACTTCTAGAGCTTCGACCACAGCCACTTCAGCTAATGCGCCCACCGCGCCGTGACCCACTGAGTCCAAATGAGCCTCGCCACCAAAACTCACACCACTTTCAGCCAATGCCACAGCTCACCTCTCACATACCATTCTTATAGGTAAAAAAAAGCCCCTTGCGGGGCTTTTTCAATTCAACATTAAGATTCTGCGTCAGCTTTCTCTTTCTTTGCTTTTTTCTCCTCTACTTTAGGGGAGTCTTCTGGGAGTAACTCAGCGCGGATCTGCGCTTCAATTCCCTGTGCAATTTCTGGGTTTTCCTGAAGGTAACGCACAACGTTATTTTTACCCTGTCCAATCTTCGTGCCTTGGTGACTATACCAAGCGCCGGCTTTATCGATTAAGCCCAGCTTTACACCAAAGTCGATCACCTCACCTAGGCGATTAAAACCCTTGCCGTAAAGAATCTGAAACTCAGTTTGCTTAAATGGCGGCGCCACCTTGTTTTTAACAACCTTCACACGGGTCTCAGAACCAATGACTTCGTCGCCGTCCTTCACCGCGCCAATACGACGGATGTCCAAGCGAACTGAAGAGTAGAACTTAAGCGCATTACCACCGGTGGTGGTTTCTGGGTTACCAAACATGACGCCGATTTTCATACGAATCTGGTTAATGAAAATTGCGACCACATTGGCGTTCTTAATATTACCGGTCATCTTGCGCAGCGCCTGAGACATCAACCGAGCCTGCAAACCCACGTGATGATCACCCATGTCGCCTTCGATTTCGGCTTTAGGGGTCAATGCCGCAACCGAGTCAATCACCATCATATCAATGGCGCCAGAGCGCACTAACATGTCCGCAACTTCTAGCGCCTGCTCGCCGGTATCAGGCTGAGAAACAATCAGGTTGTCAACATCAACGCCTAGCTTCTCCGCGTAGATCGGGTCTAAAGCGTGCTCAGCGTCGATAAAGGCGCAAGTACCACCCGCTTTCTGACATTCAGCAATGGCCTGAAGTGTCAGTGTTGTCTTACCGGAAGATTCTGGGCCGTAAATTTCAACAATGCGCCCTTTAGGCAAGCCGCCTATGCCTAGGGCTATATCCAAACCGAGCGAGCCGGTAGAGATTGATGGGATACGCTCGCGCTCGGTATCACCCATGCGCATAACGGTGCCTTTGCCAAACTGACGCTCAATCTGACTTAACGCCGCCTGTAAAGCCTTCTCTTTATTTGCTTCCATGAGTCACCTGTTTGGATATGTAATGATGCATATGATTTGAGTGTATTGAAGCACAACAAACAAGTGCTGTATAGAAAAACAGTACTATTTTTTTATACAGTAGAAATAACGCCCTCAGCGCTAACACTTTTCATGTACTCGAGCGCCCCCATAAGAGCATGATACGTTGCCTGCGCACGGACCTCTGGGCGCCCACCAGAAAAGTGCACACATTCGGATAATCTGTGCCCAGCAACAGCCCAAGCAAACCAAACGGTGCCCACGGGCTTTTCGCTGGTACCGCCACCCGGCCCAGCCACGCCGCTGGTGGCCACTCCCAGATCAGAGCCACGACCAAGCACACCTACCGCCATGGCCTCAACAACCGCCTTGCTTACAGCGCCCTGATCTGCCAACTGCGCCTCACTAACGCCCAACAAACTCTGTTTGCTGTTATTCGCATAAGTTACTAAACCCTCATCAAACCAAGCTGAACTGCCAGCAACATCGGTAATCGCTGCGGCGACCATGCCACCAGTACAGGACTCGGCCGTGCCGATTACCCAGCCTCGCGTTCGCAACAAAGCGCCGAGTTCCTCTGCTAAAATCTCCAAATTCGCTGCCATTTTCTCTATCGAGCTCCTATCAAGAATTCTTGCTCAAGCTGCGGCTTACTCACCACGCACACTTGATTGCGCCCGGCTGCTTTGGCGCGATAGAGTGCCTGGTCCGCAGCGTCGATGAAACGCTCCAAGCTCCCGCCCTTAACAGGCTCGCAAGCCGCCACACCAATACTGACCGTAAACTCAATATGCTCGAGATCAGCAAACGTCTCAAGCAACGGATCATCTAACTGACTGCGCTGCGAGAACGCCTTGACGATGTTCTCGGCGATCAGCTGAGCACCCTCAATGTCTGTCTCAGGAAGCAACAGCACGAACTCCTCACCCCCAAAGCGCGCGACCAAATCAGAGGGTCGCCGAACAAACTCAGAAAGCAACGATGCGGTTAAACGCAGACAGCGATCGCCTACTAGGTGCCCATAGCGGTCATTGATGCTTTTAAAGTGGTCTACATCGAGTAACAGTAGTGACAAAGACCGCCCGTTACGTGCCGACCTGCGCCATTCCGCCTGTGATTGTTGATTAAAATAGCCCCGATTAAATAACTCAGTGAGTGCATCCTTTCGGCCTGCCTTCTCCAGCGCGTCTGCGTACGCTTCAAGCTCTAAGTGATCAGACAAAGCCGTGCGATAAAGCGCAGATTGCTGCCAAGCAATCGCTAGGATATGAACGAGAAATATCATCAGACAAATAGCGACGACCAGCGCATCAACTGTCTGCACCCACAACAAGGTCAAAACTACTGGAGCAACAGCAAAGCATGCGAATGCAGCGGCTTGAGGCCTAGACGGCGACATACTTGATACGCCACCAGAGGCAATGCCTGCCGTCACAATCAACCAGGTCGAGGTAGTCACCTCCATCCCTAAATTCGGAATGATGTAGGCCACCTGTAGCGACCAAACCGAAACCTGCGCTAATGATAAAAAGGCAAAAAGGCTACGCCAACGAGTTGCCGACCATACATTTAATTGCCGTGACTGCCAAAGCCGTACGGCCGAGAGCAACGATAAACAGATGAATACCGCCCAATACCCTGACCAACCAGCCACAAGAAAACCAGACTGCACGCCCAACACCAGATACAAAATAGGGTATGCGTAAAACATCCGCTGCGCATTGGCCGCCAGTGCGTTATTTACACGGCTCTCAATCTCAGCGGGAGAGACCTGAGGTATATTCATTAAAACCCCACGGGTTAATTGCTACGGCTTGAACGTTCAGCCCTTAAAGCTTACATCAAGATTCAGGCAAATATAAATCAAGTAGGCATATAACTAGCTCGCCGACTAGTTCATCCATTATGGCAAAGGCTGCCCCCCACTCACAGAGGCCATTGATGCTGGCTGTGTATCTCTACAGCACCCCACCAGTCTTAACTCGTGATTCTCATCGATCGATATCCGATCAGACCAAGCCACTAATTGCCTTCTTCGTGCATTGCCCTATATGTCAGAGATTTGGTATTGTGCTGGTTTGGCTTTGCCCCTCGTTGAGGATACTCAAAAGCCTCAAATATATAGCCTTCCTTTTGTATTCAAACCCTTAGAAAGACACCCACATGACATCGAAAGCCGCGAGCACTCAGCACACACCCATGATGCAGCAATACTTGCGCATTAAGGCCGAGCATCCCACTGAGCTGGTGTTCTATCGCATGGGCGACTTCTATGAACTGTTTTATGAGGACGCTAAGAAGGCATCGCAAATACTCGATATCACTCTAACGGCCCGAGGCAAATCGGGTGGCGAGCCCATCCCCATGGCCGGCATCCCCTATCACGCGGTCGACGGTTACCTCGCTAAGATAGTACGCCAAGGTGAGTCGGTTGCCCTGTGCGAGCAGATTGGCGATCCAGCAACCAGTAAGGGCCCTGTCGAGCGCAAGGTGGTGCGCATTGTAACGCCCGGCACCATCAGTGATGAGTCGCTACTCGATGCAAACCGCGACAACTTGCTGGTAGCGCTGCACGCCGTAGAGAACACCTTTGGACTCGCGACTCTTGATATAGGCTCTGGGCGTTTTCAGGTGCTTGAAGTCGAGGGGCTCGACGCGGTACTCGGCGAACTACAGCGCTTAAGCCCTGCCGAACTGCTGGTACCCGAAGACCTGATGCAGGCAGAACTAACGGAAAACCGCAAAGGCATTCGTCGCCGCGCACCTTGGGAGTTCGAGCTAGAAACCGCTGAGCGTTTATTAAGCACTCAGTTTGGCACCCAGAACTTAGCGGGTTTTGGCTGCGACCACCTCGATGTTGCCGTCGCGGCGGCTGGCTGTCTTTTGTCCTACGCCCAAGAGACTCAGCGCACCGCCCTGCCACACATTAACAGCATCAGTGGTGAAAACCGCGACGCCGCCGTTGCCATGGATGCCGCTACCCGCCGCAATCTAGAGATTGACGTCAACCTCGGCGGCGGCGATGAGAACACCCTATTCGATGTCCTCAATCACTCGGCAACCGCGATGGGTTCACGCTTGCTGCGCCGCTGGTTAAACCGCCCTCTGCGCGACATTCACACCCTGCAGGCCCGCCAAGAAGCCATCGGCACCCTGCAACAGAACTACCAGTTCGAGCCATTACACCAAAGCCTTAAACAGATAGGCGACCTGGAGCGGATTCTCGGCCGCATTGCGCTGCGCTCTGCCCGCCCTCGCGACCTGTCGCGCCTGTACAGCTCTCTGGCCACCTACCCAGAATTGCAGAGCCAATTAACACAGCTGAACACCCCGCGACTGCAAGAACTCGCTCGATTGATCGGCACCTTTCCAGATTTAGAAGACTTGCTGGGCCGAGCTCTCATAGAAAACCCACCGGTTGTGGTGCGCGACGGCGGCGTCATATCCGAGGGTTACGACGAAGAGCTGGATGAACTGCGCAACATCAGCAGCAACGCCGGTCAGTTCCTCATCGACCTTGAAACCCGAGAACGAGAAAAAACCGGGATCAGCACACTCAAGGTAGGCTACAACCGTGTCCATGGATATTTTATTGAAATCAGCCGCAGCCAGTCGGACAAAGCACCCGTTGAATACGTACGTCGCCAGACCCTCAAGAACGCTGAGCGTTTTATCACACCAGAACTGAAAGTGTTTGAAGACAAGGCCTTGTCGGCCAAAAGTCGGGCCCTGACACGTGAAAAAGCACTGTACGAGGCGCTCATTGAAACTCTCAATGAGCAGCTGTTGCGCCTACAGGAAGCCGCTGAAGCGGTTTCCGAGCTGGACGTATTAACAACACTGGCCGAGCGAGCCGACCAGCTCAACTTCAGCTGCCCCAGCCTGACAGCAACGCCAGGTGTCAGCTACCAAGCGGGACGTCACCCAGTTGTCGAAAAGGTTTCGGACCACCCGTTTGTACCCAACGATCTACACTTTGACGACGCCCGCCGCATGCTGATTGTCACTGGGCCCAACATGGGTGGTAAATCGACATACATGCGCCAAACCGCGTTGATCGTTCTACTGGCCCACATAGGCAGCTTTGTTCCAGCCGCCAGCAGTGAAATTGGTATTGTCGATCGCATATTCACCCGCATAGGCTCTTCCGATGATCTAGCGGGCGGGCGCTCTACCTTTATGGTAGAGATGACCGAGACGGCCAACATTCTCAACAACGCCAGCGACCGCAGCTTGGTATTGATGGACGAGATCGGGCGCGGCACCAGCACCTTTGACGGACTCTCGCTCGCCTGGGCCTGCGCTACGCATCTGGCTACTCAAGTAAAGGCACTCACCTTATTTGCCACTCACTATTTTGAGATCACTGAGCTGCCTCAGACTCACAGCAATGTCGCCAATGTTCACCTGAGTGCCACCGAACACAACGACAACATCGTCTTTTTACACAATATTCAAGAGGGTGCTGCCAGCAAGAGCTACGGCTTGCAGGTTGCCAAACTGGCCGGTATACCCGCCTCGGTGGTGGCCTTAGCGCAGCAACAACTCAACATACTGGAAGCTCAACAGAGCACCAAGGTAGGCCTGCCCGAAACTGCCGGACAGGCAATTGCTTTAGCGGCTCAGAGTCCTGTATCAACCATGACAGATAACCCACAACAGAGTGATATGTTCGGAGCGGCTGCGCCCCACCCAGCCGTTAACGCACTCGAGGCGCTAGAGCCCGACAACCTAACACCTCGCCAAGCCCTTGAGCAGCTCTATCAACTGAAGGCCCTCACAAAGAGTAATTAATAATCACTTTCATTAAGGAAACACAAAGGGTTGCCGAGAGAGATAAACAGTAAAAACGATTTGCGTTATCTGATATAGTCTCGCCCCTTAGCGTCGACCTACCGCAAGATGCTGGTAGAATGCGCGACTAGCCTGCGTAATAACTAAAATAGATTTGGAGTTTTCGCCATGACTTTTGTGGTTGGGGATAACTGTATTAAATGTAAGCACACCGACTGTGTCGAAGTGTGTCCTGTGGACTGTTTCTACGAAGGTCCTAACTTTCTGGTCATTCACCCTGATGAGTGTATTGACTGCGCCCTGTGTGAGCCGGAATGTCCATCGGAAGCCATCTTCTCTGAAGACGAGCTACCGGCAGGCCAAGAGGTTTATCTGGAACTCAACGCTGAGCTGGCCGAAGTCTGGCCGGTCATCACCGAGATGAAAGACTCACCCGCCGATGCGGATGAGTGGGATGGTGTTGAGAACAAGCTGCAATACCTGGAGCGCTAAGCGCCCAGAGTTAACCATCAGATGAGAGGCCTCCCCAGGTCACCCTCCCCTGATCAGCAGTCACAAAAAACCCGCTTTCTGTCACCAGAAAGCGGGTTTTTTAATGGCCTA
>Ga0105348_1002423_pt1 | contig 11170 bp, 12 predicted proteins | sample EN8Hudsemesocosm_2_FD_83504 | JGI IMG/M metagenome (GOLD analysis project Ga0105348, IMG submission 83504) | Methane-oxidizing microbial communities from mesocosms in the Hudson Canyon - EN8C Hudson Canyon | ecosystem: Environmental > Aquatic > Marine > Cold seeps | place: Hudson Canyon...
CAAGCGTTTGAATTTCCAAGTCATAAAGCAATGCCCATTTCTCCTTTTTCTTGCGACTTAAGGTTAAACGGCCTGCCATCTTAAAGACGTTTGCGCCATAGACCTCTGACTGATGGATATGATGGAGGTCAGATTGATACTGTGGATAACGCATAGTGATACCTCTTACTTGTGTTTCAATTTAGCCAAATTTACTTATATTTGGCACTAATTTTCGATAACGGATGAAAACTGAGCAATCGCTTCTATCAGTTCGTAGTTGAATTGTTCTGTTCGCTCCATAAACGGCATATGTCCAGCATCGTTGAAAACCACCAGCTTTGCATGATCAATTGCCCCCGAGAGTTTCAGTGATTGCGTTGCGGGTATGACTGGGTCGTGGCTGCCAGCCATAATGACGGTAGGCACAGAAATGTTTTTTAGTTGTTTTTCAATATTGAGTGTTGGAATGCGGTTGAATAAGGGGAAGAAAGCTCCTAGGTTTTGGTTTTGCATATTTTCCTGAATCTCTTCTAGCATGTTTTTTGTAATAGGCGATGCGAAGTAAGCTTTTCGATCAAACGCTAATAAACCCGAAAGATAATGTTGTACCGGTTTAAACAAGCGACTAATCCATAGATTAAAAGTAAACAAGGGCTTCGCCCATTGCCCTAAATGAGCGAGTTTAACTAACTGTCCCTCTAAGCCTTCCCACTTTCCTTCATAAAAACCCGCAACACTCACTACACCTAATAATTGATTAAAGTCATTGGCGGCTAAGTTTAAGGCTGAAAATCCACCCGTTGAGTGTCCCACTACAATTACTTTTTCGGTACCCACAAGTTCCTTTATCACCGACTGATATAAACGATTAAACCAACTCTCATCGACATCTTTTGATTTGAAATTATCAGGAACAATAGAAGGGTGGTGCCCTGGTAAACTAATGGAGTACCAGCGCCGTTTTTCACGAATAGCGTCAGGCAAGCAGCATTTCCAAAAGTTAATAGGGGCCATCACACCCGGAATAAATATAACTGCGGGCCCTTCAAGATTTTCATTCACAGCAAGTACTGCCATCTGGTGCCCTTCAAAATTAATGTGCAGATCGCGAGATTTCATGGTTCATCCTCTGTTGAAAAAAAGCCAAAATGCGAGTAAAACTCATATATCTATAGTATAAACATTGATGTGTTTCTACTACTCGCATTAAGTTGTATTTGATTAACGAGAAAGGTAAGTGATTAATAAATCTAGAAAAAAACCAAGACAATCCCGGTCAAAAGTTACCGTTGATGCCTTGCTGCAAGCGACTACTCACATTTTGCTTAAGGATGGTGTTGAAGCCTTGACCACAAATCATGTGGCAGAAGTGGCAGGCGTTAGTATTGGCTCGCTCTATCAATATTTCCCTAATAAGGCCTCACTCATAGCTGCGTTAATAGAACAGCATGTTGACCACGAAGTCAGTACGCTAAAAGAAGTATTTCTGAACTGGAAAGGGCCACCGGGAGAACCGCTCTTTCGGGCTTTTATAAATGAATTTATTCAAATCCATTTAAATGATATTGAACTTACAAAATTATTGCATCAACAAGTCAGCTACCTTGAATGTAGGCAAGCCCTTAGAGAGGCGACAAAGTATTTTGAATCGATTATTGAAGCATTTCTAACGGCACAACTTGAAATACACCTTAGTACTAAAGCGATTAAGGTGAGGGCGTTTGTGGTGACTAATGCGATTGATTCACTCATACAGCTCGCATTGGTTGAAAACACAGAAATGTTGAGTGAACCTTATTTTCTGGATGAGTTAGTCAAGCTGGTAAACCAAGCCTATGAGATATAGTTTTTTGTAAAATTCAATCACATATCTGTTGATATGGTATTAGGCCTTGGAGCTGGAAAGGCGCCATTCAGGCCGAGCACTCTTCTATTTTCTTTAATGACCCTGGGATATTTATCTTTTCGTTGTTGATTAAATAGCGTACTATCGCGTCCGTTTTCTCATCGATACATTAGAAACTTATATAAACAACTAAGACCCCAAAGGCGAGTTGATGACCACGATCGATAAATCTCTTCCAGTGCTAGTAACCGGCGCAAACGGCTATGTCGCTTCATGGCTGGTAAAATACCTTCTTGAAGATGGCTTTATTGTTAGAGCCACAGTTCGTGATAAAACGAACCAAAAGAAAGTTGGGCATTTGAACACCTTGGCTGAGGAGCACCCAGGCAAACTAGAACTATTCAATGCAGACCTGTTTAATAACGGCGCGTTTGATGAACCAATGCAGGGTTGTGAACTTATCTTTCACACAGCTTCGCCATTTATTGTTAAAGGCCTGAACGACCCTCAAAAAGAATTGATCGAACCCGCGCTACAAGGCACTCGTAATGTTCTCAATTCTGCGAATAAAACAGAAAGTGTTAAGCGAGTAGTACTAACCTCATCAGTCGTCGCAATTTACAGCGACAATATCGAAACATTAGACCAGGCTAACGCTACATTTTCTGAAGCAGATTGGAACAAAACATCTGCAGTCAATCATCAGCCATACAACCACTCTAAAACACTAGCCGAGAAAGAAGCATGGAAAATGGCCAAAGCTCAGGACCGCTGGGACCTTATTGCAATGAACCCCGGCTTAGTCTTGGGCCCCTCGCTCGCACAAGCCTCTGACTCAACCAGTCTAAGCACGATGTTAGAAATTATGGACGGCACTATGCGTACTGGCGCACCAGATCTTCGCTTCCCGATTGTAGATGTACGTGATGTTGCAACAGCCCATATCAAAGGCGCGATGAAAGAAGATGCCAATGGTAGGCATGTATTAGTGAGTGGGTCGGCATCCGTAATGGAAATGGCGGCGTGGATCAAACAAGCTCTGCCGGGTCGTTGTAAACTTCCTCTATGGCAAGCCCCTAAGTTTTTTGTATGGCTTCTCGCCCCTATCTTTGGAATTACACGAAACTTCGTAAAGCGAAATGTGGGCTACCCAATTGAGTTTGATAACAGCCGAGCAAAGAAAGAGCTTTCGTTTGAATTTATGACGGTAGAGAAATCAGTCAAAGATCACGCCCAACAAATTGTTGATGATGGCTTGATATAAACCGATTAAGTGGGGGAATTAGCGTTCTCTCACTCAATTTCAATGCTCCACCAATCCAATTCCTTCTTTATTTTCTCATTAATATACCGGTGCAGGTTTAACCAAACAGTTGTGTTTTGTGGTTTAGACTTGATTTTCAATAGTGCGCTTTGACCAAGTCTTCCGTAAGCCACTAATCCATATTTTTAATTCAAAGTACTAATTCAAAGTGTTGTGATGTCGTTGCAGGAGGGGAGTACATCTCATTCGCTAATGCTCAATGTCGGTCGTAGTGCTCACCAACCGCAAAAATATAAATGTACGGTAGCTCCGTACGCTATAGATAAAATCCTTAGCAAGACAATCAATGATCGCCAGCAAAGCTGGCTGGACCTCACGTCGTTCGTGTCCTTTTTGAACGCTGGACTAAGCCGCTTCACGTGGCCTTAAAGCCTCATCGGCTGAATTTGCGTCACGCCACTAGATCAATAAAAAACCAATATAATTCATTTAGTAAAAAGGGGGCGCATTGAATACTTTGTATTAGCTTTAACCCTAAGATTCAGCTTAAATGTCGTCCTATCTTATTATTAATAACCAAACATTCAGGACCCAAAAATTTATGGATCAAATATCGATTATTTATCCCACACTTGTCATGTTTGCCCACACGATGATTATTATTTTTACCATGGGTTTGGCTCGTTTTATCGCTATTCATAAAGGCGATGTGAGTATCAAATTCTTTCGAACGTATTGTGACGGAGCGCAAACAGAGCGGCTTCATTTAATTGCTCGTCACGTTCAAAATTTGTTTGAAGTGCCACCGCTTTTTTATCTTGGCTGTGTTTTTTTATTTGTTACGAATAGTGTGACGAGTGTTGCGCTTGGCTTCGCGTGGGCATTTGTCGGTTTGCGTTTGTTGCATAGCATCATCCATCTTAGCGTTAATAATGTCAGCTATCGTTTTTTCTGCTTTGGCGCGGGTTTGATGGCCGTATCGGGTTTGTGGATTTGTTTGGCAGTGGCTTTGCTAAGTCGTTAGCCTGCTAATGTAGAGTCTCAGCTAAATACTATTGTTTAATATTCGATTAAGGAGAGTAGAGTATGGTTTGTTATGAAGGCGCCTGTCATTGTGGTGCGGTTTCGTTTGAGTTTGAGAGTGAAACCATAGACAAAGGCGTACGCTGTAATTGCTCTTTGTGCAAACGAAAAGGTTCAATCATGTCAGCCTTTGCAATGCCGCCAGAGCGATTGAATATTATTGCAGAAGAGGGAGCAATCTCGTGCTATCAGTTTGGTGCACTCGTGGCAAAACATCATTTTTGCAAACAGTGTGGGGTTTATACCTTTCATGAAACGAGGAGTATGCCTGGGCAGTTACGCGTTAACCTGGGTTGTATTGATGCAATTAAGAGTACTGACTTGCCATTCGAGATATTGAATGGTGCGGCTTTATTATTGGAAGTATCTGGTTGATTGGCATAAACGTCTCTGTGGCAAGGTCGATTGTCGCGCACTGGAGACGAATATTGAAGCATCGAGACATAGAGAAACATATTAATAGAGAAGCATAAGGGCGCAGGTAATGAAGACAATACTTAAATGGCTTTCGGCAACACTAATACTTTGTAGTTTAGCCATACACGTGCAGGCAGACGATGACATGGCTGCAGGCTTTATCAAGGTTAAAAGTAAGCATTCTGTTGCGGCTACTTTGGATCGACTGGAAACAGTTTTGGCAAAGAAAGGCATGAAAGTATTTACACGAATCAATCATGGCAAGGGTGCAATGAGTGCTGGGATTGAGCTTCGACCTACTGAATTACTGATTTTTGGAAACCCTAAAGTTGGCGCGCCATTGATGGCTTGTCAACAAACCGTTGCATTGGATTTACCGCAAAAAGCTCTGGCTTGGAAAGATGAATCCGGACAAGTTTGGCTTGCTTATAACCAACCTGATTACCTTAAAGCTCGACACAAAATTGAAGGCTGTCAGGCGGTGTTAAGCAAAGTGAGTCAGGCCTTGACGAAGTTTGTGGCGAATGCTGCCGGTCAAAACTAGGTCGAATTGCAATGGATTTACTTATTTACCTCAATGCTCTGACCGCCTTATTCGTGATTATCGATCCGATTGGTGTGGCTTTAATCTTTCATACCTTGATACGTAGCGATAGCTATCGTGTTAGGGCCGCTACGGCGATTAAAGCCGGTTTGATATCCGTTGTATTGCTGGTGTTATTCGGGAATTACGGCGAAGCGCTATTAGGGCAACTAGGGATTAGTATTCATGCTTTGCGCATTTCTGGCGGGCTGTTGTTGTTCTATACCGCATTCAATATGATTACCAACGAAGTGAGTTTTGACCCGTCGGATAACGCCAAGGATATTTCGGTTTTTCCCTTATCTATTCCATTACAGGCCGGGCCAGGATCACTTACTGTTTGTATTTTACTATTCTCTAACGCCAGCACGACTTTGCATCAGTTGACCATCGCGGCAGCGGTGGTGTCGGTGTGTGGTTTGAGTGTCGTTCTGATGATTTTGGCGAAGAATGTTAAGAAAATCATTGGCCGAATTGGCGACGAAATTTTACGTCGCTTCCTAGGTGTTTTACTGGCTGCACTCGCTATACAATTTATTATGGATGGCGTTGCGGGGGTATCTTAAGTATCAGTGGCGTGGCTAAGTCTTAGTAAGGCGTCTTGGCTTTAGCGGATTTGAAGGGTTGAGATTTGAAAGGTTGGGAGAGTAGTGGCCATAGCTCGTCTACGTGTTCTGTTTGGTATTCCTTTAAACCAATTTTCATTGTCGCATGTTGATCTTTAGGTTGTGTGCAGTAGGTGCCAAAAAGGTAGTCCCAAGTCGAAATGCTAAAACCAAAGTTGCTATTCGTTTCCTCAGGGTGCACAGAGTGATGAATACGATGCATATCAGGTGTGACGATTAACGTTCTGAGCAGTTTATCGATGCGATGGGGTAGCGATAGATTTGCATGATTGAACAAGGCCCCTGCATTCAGAATAACCTCAAAGATAATCACCGCTTCTGCTGGGGCGCCAAGCAAGATGACCAAGGCGACTTTGATGATCATGGATAATACAATTTCGATCGGGTGAAAACGGATAGCTGTTGTGGTATCGAATTCGGTATCGCTATGATGCACCCGGTGCAGACGCCATAGCCAAGGCACCGCGTGGAATATTCGGTGTTGACAATAGATCGCCATATCTAGCGCCAGAATCGCAAGTGCGCAGCCAATCCAAAATCCTATGTCGGTATTAAGCTCAAACAGCTCAACTAGGCCAAAGTGCTCTGATTGAGCCCAATTGGCTGCCCCGACAGCGGCGAGTGCAGGAAGAAAACGTATAACGAAGGTGTTGATGAGACTGAGCGCTACATTGCTTATGCGCCGTCGACTAATAAACGGCAGACGTCTATTAGTCCTTGTCTGTTGACTAGTGCTAGGACTTGCTTGTTGGCGCCGGGGGTAACGCCATTCTGCCCATAACATTAGAATAAATACGCCTGCGAAACAGGTGAGCCGTATAAAGGGTTCGTGTTCCACTAGCCAAGTCATGATTTAGGTTTCCTGTGCTGGTGACGACGATTTTAACCATTGAGACGGCGTCACATTTTTCCAGCGTTTGAATGCGCGTGTAAACGCGCTGTTCTCTGAGAAACCCAATAGATAGGTTATTTCTGTTAGATTCATGGCGCCGCTTTCAAGGTAATTCTCGGCTAATTCTTCTCTGGTTTTATCGAGCAAGTTCTTGAAACTATCGCCTTCAGCTTGAAGGCGTCGTTTTAGCGTACTGCTGCTGACGTTCAGTTCACTTGCGATGTGTTCCTGCTTCGGTTCGCCGCTCGGTAAATGTTCTATTAGCTTGTCGCGAACCTGGGTAGACAGGTCGCTTTTCCCTGATTGTGCCAGAATCCGATTGGCATTAGCATCGTGTATTTTTGAAATATTGGCATCTGCAGTGGGTAAGCGGAACAGCATGTCTTTATGCGAGAAAAACAAATAATTACCTGATGATTGGTATTCGATGGGGCAGGCAAAAATCTCATCGAAAAGTGAGGTGTCTTTTGGGCGTTCTCGTTTAAGTGTTGCTTTCGTGGGTTTGACTTTATATTGCGTCAGCCAGCCAATAAAATTCAGGAAACTGGATAGCATGCCATCTGTAGCCTGAACAGACGGCGGTAAACTGCTCGGTAGAATGTCAAAGCCAAGTCGGACCAAAGAGCCTAAATCCTGGAGTTCGAATTGAAAACCCTCAGCCAAGAGTTGCTGGTAACGAACCAAGCGTTCGCAACTCGCCTGTAAATTTTTACACGCCATCAATGAATAACTAATTGTAGGATAAGAGTGGGCGTGTATACGCAAGCCTGTTTTCAAACCGAAGTTGGGGTCATTTGATTGCTGTGTCGCTAAATTCCACAGCTGGGTTAAGGCGTCTTGATAGTAATGGCTAGTGCTGTCACTCACTTTGGCATAATCAATGCCGGCCTGCGTGAAAACCTGTGCGACATCGACGTCATAGGTTTCCAGAGACTCTGCTATAGCACGAACCCAGCTACTTGGCGCACTCAAGTTTGTGCTTTTATTCTCATTCATTGCGGTCTGATCTTCAAAGTCACTAAGTTGGTCTAGGGAGTCAATATTAATTAAACATAGCCGATTATGCTGTGTTTCGTTAGCCATTGTATAGTGGCCAACAATGTCGTTATCTAGTTAATCGGGAGTAATTGTCTTGTGGAAGGGTATAAAGCAATAGCAGAACAGTACCAGCTAAAGGTGCATCTTGATCAGGATTTGGGCCCGTTTGAATGGAAGCGACGCATGGGGATTCACTTGGCTTTTCATCAAAATGGCACCAATATTTTTTTGCATGCTGTTTTCTCTATTGTGAATGCCTGGGCGGTGTTGCTTATTATGTTCCCTTTTCAAATCCCGGGTCTAACGATCGCGTCGATTCCGGTTGATTTAGCCATGGTCACTCTCGGGCTTGTTTTCATTATTTACGCGTTGATGGATTTTCGAACGTCTGTCCTTGTGACGGCGGCTTATGCCTTGACGTATCCCCTCTGCGCTCCAATGATGGAGTGGCTTGGAGGTAGTGCCTGGTTAATGGTTGCTCTAGGCGTATTTTTAACCTTCTTTGCTTTGGCCGTTCAGGTGTTTATCGGCCATGGTATTTCGGAAAAAGGGCTTGACGATGCGACGGATAATTTTAAAGAATTATTCGAAACCAAGAACCCTTTATATATTTCTGTTTTGCCGTTTTACACCTATTTAGACTTACTGTTTATGCTGGGGTATCGCCCCGAATTGGCGAAATTCATTAGACAAATGACTGATGAATTGAGACCAAAGCTTGAGGCTGATCAGTCTTAGTCCATTCCTCCGAAAACTACCTATAAATAAACTACCTACAAGTGAGTTGTATATAAATGAACTATGGAGACGCAGGTTATGCCTCAACACCAACTGTTTGAACCATTAAAAATAGGCTCTTTAGAGCTCGTGGGCCGTCTTGCAAAATCTGCAACAGTGGAAACTCTTTGTACACGAGATGGCTTTGTGACGGATGAGTTGGTTGAGCATTATCGCGAGATAGCTGAAGGCGGTACGCCGCTGATTATTACGGGTGCCGCGAGCTTTAATACCTATTCTCGCGGGGTGCCTCATCAAATAAGTGTGGATAGTGATAATAAGATCGAAGGCTTACAAAAGCTTGCGCAAACAGTTCATCAATACGACGCCAAGATTATGGTGCAAATCTATCACACAGCTCGCCAAGCAACGCCTGGTCCAGTTGGACGGCACGATGCGCAAGCACCTTCTGCGGTTTACGAACCTACCTTAGGGGTTAAACCTAGAGCCATGTCGATTGCAGAAATTGAAGACACAGTCAGACAGTTCGCGGATGCTGCAGAACGTTGCCAGAAAGCAGGCATAGATGGCGTCCAAATTCATGCGGCACATGGCTACTTGATTAGCTCTTTCTTGACGCCTCACACTAACCGTCGCAAAGATAAGTATGGCGGCACATTTGATAATCGTATTCGTTTCTTGGTTGAGGTATACCGGGCGATTCGGGCACGTGTTGGTGATGACTACCCGCTCATTTTGAAAATCAATGGCTCGGATGATTTGCCGCTCCGAAAAGGGCTTCGTACCGGGCAGTTGGTAGCGATTGCCAAGCGGATGGAAGCAGAGGGGGTAGATGCGGTTGAAATTTCGGCTGGACATTATGAGTCTTGCACTACGTTTGAACGAGGCAATTGGAAGGGCTATACACGCGAAGTGTTAAAGGGTGGCCCCGGTAAGGCATTGGCCGGGTATCGCCGTGCTTTCATGTACGTGTTCGCGCCTTTAATCGATTTTATGTTTAGTCGTATTGCGGCCTTTAGTAAGGGCTTTAATATATCTTATGCCAGAGAGTTTACCCAAGCGCTGAACGTGCCTGTTATCTGTGTCGGCGGTTTATCCGACCCGGATGCAATGCGTGCTGCGATTGATAATGGCGATTGCGATATGGTGTCGGTCGCGCGCGGTTTTTTGGCAGATCCTTATTTATATCGTCATATGAAAGAGAACAGAAAAGGCCCTCAATGCAATTATTGTAATGCTTGTTTTACTAAGCCTGGATCGAGCCCTTTGGCTTGTTATCACCCTGATATTAGCGCCGAACGCGCGCAAATGTTGACCTTGGAACGAGTGTAGCAAATGCTTATGAACGTAGCGCATATTAATCAGGTAGATGGTCCGGCCACTGATCCGGGAAACGATCGGATAAATAAACAGACAACTATTGCAGCGGAGTTCGTGATTAAACCGGGAGCTGTCGTTAAAAATCGGCTGTTCAAGTCAGCAATGAGCGAACAGTTAGGCGACAGAAACCACAACCCAACACCGGGGCTAATCGCTTTGTACTCAGCTTGGGCACAGGGCGGTATCGGTTTGTGTATGACCGGTAATCTGATGGTTGATCGAACTCAATTGGGTGAGCCTAAGAATATTGTATTGGATGAACGTAGCGACCTGGCAATGTTTCGCGAATGGGCTTTAGCGGCGAAGCAAAACCAAACGCTTTGTTGGGCGCAGTTGAATCACCCCGGAAAGCAAGTGCCGAGTTTTATTAGCAAAGAGCCCCTTGCGCCATCGGCAGTGCCCTTAGAGGGTGATTTACAGACGAACTTTAAATGCCCAAGAGCGCTAGAAAAGCATGAAATTATGGCTATCGTGCAACAATTTGCGACGAGCGCGGCTTTGGCTAAGGAGGTTGGCTTTGGTGGTGTACAAATACACGGCGCACATGGTTATTTGGTTAATCAGTTTCTCTCGTCGCGGCATAATAAGCGTCATGATGAGTTTGGTGGTTCCTTGGAAAACCGTATGCGCTTCGTCCTATCTATCTATCGAGAAATTAGAGAAAAGGTAGGTGATGACTTTCCTGTTGGTATTAAATTGAACTCTGCTGACTTTATGAAGGGTGGTTTCACTGAAGAGGAGTCGCTTGAAGTGCTTAAAGCCTTGAGTCAGGTGGGTATTGACCTAATTGAAGTGTCTGGCGGTTCTTATGAAGTTACGGCGATGGCCGATGGTATTGATCAGAAAGACAGTACGATTAAGCGCGAAGCGTACTTTTTAGATTATGCAGAAAAGGCCAGAACCTTGGTTGATACGCCTTTAGTCGTAACCGGTGGATTTCGGTCGACACATGGTATGAATGAGGCTTTGCAATCAGGTGCGACTGATATGATAGGAATTGCGCGGCCACTAGCCGTGGATCCAGATATGCCAAAAAAGGCCTTGTCAGATGCTAGCTTCAAAATTGAATTGAAGCCCTTGAGTACCGGCTTTCCCCGACTAGACCGTATGGTGCTACTAAATATGAGCTGGTATGAAGCACAGCTGGATCGTATTGCAAAAGGGCAGCCACCAAAACCAAATTTAAGTGAGTGGTTTGCTACCTATAAAGTGTTGTCGCATCTAGGGGTATATGCCTTTAGGAAACGACGCGCATGACTGCTTTATTTGTTTAGCCAGAACCGTTACGTCGCGGACTCAGGTTTAAGCTTTAAACCAGAAC
>Ga0105348_1002424_pt1 | contig 11168 bp, 14 predicted proteins | sample EN8Hudsemesocosm_2_FD_83504 | JGI IMG/M metagenome (GOLD analysis project Ga0105348, IMG submission 83504) | Methane-oxidizing microbial communities from mesocosms in the Hudson Canyon - EN8C Hudson Canyon | ecosystem: Environmental > Aquatic > Marine > Cold seeps | place: Hudson Canyon...
ACCTCACTTTTCAAAAATTGAAAATCTGTTACTAAGTTTAGTTAAGAATATGTGTATTGCCTACTCCAGATGCAGTTAAATTAGCCAAGCCAAACAGCACTAATTTCATCACAACTCATAACTCATAACTTTATAAATGAATTTTCAGGATCAAAAAGCACCGCTTTGGGTCATGAGCTGCACAACAAGCTGGAGTGGGAGTGTTATTCGTCTAATTCGCGCGGCTAATCGTAGATCAGAAAAGACCGGATACTTTGCTGTTTCCAGTTATCTTTTGCGTTTGTTTTTTTAAGTTAAAAAACTCGCCAACAGCTTCAAATAGGTCTATTTTACTAATGAAAGGTAAATAAGGATTTGTAATGTTTATTAAGTACAAAATTACATTCACTGTCTTATTATTCTCACTAGCTTTCGTCTCAGTTTGTGAATCAGCAGAAACTGTAGTTGTGGGAGGGTATGAGTTCGCTCCTTTTGTTCAACGGACGCCCGAGGGCAATTATGATGGTGTTACTTTTGATCTAATTGCGGCACTCAACAAGGTGCAAGAAAAAATTCATTTTATTTTTGTTTCGACTTTGGCAGAAACTAGATATAAAGCTTTTCAAGCAAAACGGTTTGATCTTATCTTTTTTGAAGACAAAATGTGGGGATGGCAAGATCTGGATATCGTTACCAGTCAGGCATTTTTAAAAGGTGGTGATGCCTACATTGCACTAAAAAAAGAAGGTAGAGATCAAGGTTTTTTTGCTGATTTGTCTAGTAAAATATTAATCGGAATTAAAGGCTACCATTATGGTGTAGCGAATTTTAACACTGACCCGAAACTACTAGAAGAGCAATACAACCTAATATTAGGTAATACCAGTTTAAGTGTAATTAAAATGCTCGAATACGGCCGTGGCGATATCGCAATCGTTTCGCTTTCTTTTATTTTACCTTACTTAAAGCAACACCAAAGATTATCAAAAAAGATACTGATCTCAGAAAAACTAGATCACCAATATGAGCATGCAATCTTAATCAGGAAAAACCATCAAGTTACGCCAGAAAAGTTAAATTATTGGTTAAGTCTATTGGAAGAGCAGGGTGTATTAAAAGAGATATGGAAAAAAAGAGGCCTTGGGGAATTACACAAATGGCTAAATTAGGAGCCATTGTTTATAAATTTACCACGATAAAACCTCAAGTCTTTAGGGTAAAGCAGTCTAGTCTTACCCCATTTTAGTAGACGGCTCATTTCAAACGTTGGACTTTACGCGAGTCAGTTGGCCGTTTTTTATCGCTATTTGTTGGCAAACCACTGCTCAAGATATTCTATGCATTGGACAAGTTTTGACGGTACAAAATGTCGAGCAGGGTATAGGGCGTAGAGCGTGAGATTGGGCTTCCTCGAATTTGCCAATACCTCAACAACTTCACCTTTTTCTAGGGCCTCACGGCAAACAAAGTCAGGAATAAATCCGATACCTTGACCCCGCTTGATTGCCTCCATCATAAACATCGTATTGTTAACTCGCATTGTACCTTGAACGTCCACACCATCTTCAATGGGCCAAATATTTTTCCCTTGGAAATAACTGTATACAAAACAATTGTGCCCCTTTAAATCTTGCGGCAAGTCAATAGCTGGGTGGTGACGTAAATATTCTGGTCCCACACACACTCGGTATTTGAAACGTGTCAAGGGACGCCCTACATAACTCGAATCGATGGGGCGACTGGATGCACGGAAGCCTAAATCAAAACCCTGTTCCACCAGGTCAACACTTTCATCCCCCAAATGAATATCTAGCTCAATGTCTGGGTAAGCCCGCATAAAATCGGAAAATAATGTCGATAAGTCGGTGATGCCCAGCGCCATCGGTGCATTTATCTTCAATTTACCACGGGGATGCTGTTGAAGATCCTGTACAAAATTATCTGCGTCATCAAGCTTTTCTAATATCTCTCGTGCTCGTTGCAAATACCCCTCACCCACATGGGTCAGCTCAACGTTGCGCGTTGAACGATGTAGTAAGCGCGCGCCAAGTTCGTTTTCTAGACGGCTGATCTCCTTGCTAACCATGGACTTGGAGGAGTTGGTCTGTTCAGCTACTCGAGTAAAACTCCCCAAATCAGCTAGTCGAACAAATAGTTGGATCGCTCGTAGTTTATCCAAATTGCTTATCCATAGAGAGATTTCATCCGAGGTAGGTGGGTAAATATGAATCTAAACTGTCATCAAGGTGGAAACAGTAGGTTCTCATTATAGGTATATATGTAGATAAATGAAAACCCTAAACTTTGTCTTGTTGTCGCTTGGAACCTTTCAGGTAACAAACACTAACCCAACAATTAAAGCAATGAGGATGACACCATGTACACACTATATTACCTTCCCGATGCCTGCTCTCTGGCTACTCAAGTGGTTCTCCACGAACTGGATCAAGCGGTTGAAATTATCGACAAGCAGAAAGTAGATGACTTTACCGCCATCAATCCGGTCGGTACGGTTCCGGTACTGGTTGATAATAGTGCCACAAGCCAACAGGGAGCCACACACCGGGAAGGCGCCGCCATTATCTTGTACCTGCTCAATAAACATCAGAACACCATGCTACCTGCCACTGGCCCGGCTCGTGAACAAGCAATCCAAGACATCATGTTTGCCAATGCCACCATGCATCCGGCCTACAGTAATTTGTTTTTTATCGCTCAGAACATTGGTGATGAGAAAGCCAAACAATCAGCCTTCGAGGCGGCGTCTCAGGCTATTACCCGTCTATGGCAGGTGGTAGAGCAACAACTAGAACTAAAACCAGAGAAGCAAAAGTTTCTTGGCGGTGATCAGCCTTCGGCCGCGGATATCATGCTGACGGTGTATTCCCGTTGGGGAGCAAGCTTTCCGGTAGAGATCCAGTTGGGACCTAAGACCCAGAAAATGCTGGAAGCTGTGCTGTCAATTCCCAACTTCCAACGCGCCCTCACTACCGAACAGAGCCAGTCAGCGGCCTAGTTTTTCCAACTGGTTATATCTAGCAGCCGCTCAAGGCTGCTTAAAAAAGAGGAAAGCACTCATGAAAATTACAACAACTGGCGGTGACTTCGGTGCGCATGAATTCGACTCAGTGATGACCCTGGTACGGGACTATTTTGATGGTTTGCACCATGGTGAGGTATCGAAGCTAAGAGCCATTTTCCACCCGGATGCGTTTCTAAAAGCACCTGGCTTACGACGTAGCCTTGAGCAGTGGCTCGACGCTGTCGCGAGTCGGCCGGTGCCGGAGCAGCAAGGGCGACCTTATGACTTCAAACTACTGGCCATCGAAATCATTAAGGATCAGGCCATGGTGAAACTGGAATGCCCACTGTTTGATCACTTTTATATCGACTACTTAGGCCTTCTGAAAGAAGGCGGGCGCTGGTTAATCGTCAATAAAATGTACACTGATTTACAGGAAGATATTTCGTGAAAACACTAAAGATAGAAATGGTCTACGACGTGGTATGTTCTTGGTGCCCAATAGGATACGCAAACCTGAAGCAGGCACTGCGCAATCTGGACATTGAGGCGGATATCCATTTCCTACCCTCTGAACTTAATCCCGACATGGGGCCCAAGGGGGAGGATATTGACGACCATCTTGCTCGGCGTTACCAATGGAGTCAATCGAAGCGTCGTGAGTATCGCAAACATTTATTAGCGGTGGCCGAACAAGCCGGTGTTTGTATTGATTTCTCTAAGCGCAGTCATTACTACAACAGTAACAAGGCGCACCGTTTGATGCACTGGAGTGAAGGCTATAGCAGGCAACAGGCTATGAATGAGCTGCTGATTGACGCTTATTTTAAACGTGGCCTGGATATTAGCAATACTCAAGTACTGCTGGATCTTGTTGAACAGTTAGGCCTGGATCGATCAGAGGCGGAGCAGGCGCTGAATTCGAATGAAATAATTCAACAGTTACTGTTTAAAAAGCAACGTGTTCGGCAATTAGAACTGCCCAGTGTGCCTGCCTTTATTTTTGATGAAAACACATTGGTCTCTGGCTCTAATTCGGTTGAGTACTTCGAACAGACAATAATAAGTTTGATGCAAAAAAATCAGCTCAGCCTTGACGCTGCAAGCTAACCCTGCCCTAACAGAGAGGAAAATACTATGCCGTATGTAAATATTAAAGTAACCGATGAAAACGTCACCAAAGAACAGAAAGAAGCACTCATCAAAGGCACCACCCAATTGTTAGTTGATGTGCTCAATAAAAATCCGGCCACCACTTTTGTAGTGATCGAAGAAGTAAATACCGACAACTGGGGCATTGGCTTCGATCAGGTAACGAAGCTTCGCCAATTAGCGGATAGCTGAGAGTCAACGATATATACATTCTTACGTGAAAGCTTAGTTGTATATATCGGAATGTTGATCCTCATGAAAGTTGTCTTATACAGGGATATGGATAGCGCCGTACTTGCGCGCTTCTGGCATCCCTGGTTCTTCGCCCTGTGCAGGGCTTTAGACTCATATGGAAATATCAATATGAATGACACTATTTTTTACTCATCACTAATGTTGCTTGCAGGCATCGGTATTCCTTTGATGGCAGCGTTAAATGGTCGATTGGGAGTCAAACTTCAATGCCCAGCACTTGTCGCTAAAAGAATATTTTTAGTCGGTCTAGCAATTTTCGCCAGCTATCTTTTAGTGGTTGAGGGTGTGCCAACAGCTAACTGGCTCTGCATTTTTATCTAATTAACAGATCGTTAGAGGTCAAAAGAGAGGGAATCATGAAAGTTTTAATTATTTTTGCGCATCCTGATGTGGAAAGTGGCTCAATAGCCAATAGAATAATCATTAACGAAGTAGAAGGTGTAAAAGGTGTAGAGGTAAGAAATATTTACCAGATGTACCCTGATTTTAAAATTGATGCTGAAGCTGAACAAAAGGCACTAATTGAGTCGGATGTAATCATATTTCAGTATCCATTTCATTGGTACAGTATGCCAGGAATGCTAAAAGAATGGCTGGATAAAGTATTCTTGTACGGATTTGCTTATGGGTCTACCGGGGATAAGTTGAATGGAAAAGAGTTCCTTATTTCAACAACAATAGGAGGGCCTGCTGATTCTTATAAAGAAGGTGGACATAACAAATTCACCATCGAAGAGTATTTAAAACCGTTGGAACAAACTGCAAACCTGGCTGGCATGATATTTAATAAACCTTTGGTTACACATAACATGGTCTATATTTCTGACGAATACAATAAAAGAGAAGAAGTAGAGCAAAGGGCAAGAGCACATGCTGGCATGCTGTTGCAATTTATAAATGAAACGACATCTAACAAAGCAAATATATTCGAAATGGTTGAAGAATAAAAAAAACAACTATAGTCGCTTAACAAACGGCTATTATCGGGCGCATAGATCCGGTTCAATTCGAAAAAATGGCAGCATAATAAAAGTGTCTACTTTTGGGGGGAGCCTTCGAGTCCATACCATTGCAAATGACACGAAGAGGCTTGTTAGGAATTGTTTTTCCTCAACCAGTCTAACAAGAGGCGATTGATTTGCTCTGGTTTTTCCTGGTGGCAAAAATGACCCGCTCCTAGAATTCGCTCGATGCGATAACCCATTGGAAAATCTTCGTCTAAGAATGTGTGGTCATAGAGGCGGGTATCGATACAACCATCATCGCTCCCGGTGATAGCAAGTGTAGGCACTGGTACCGATGTCAGAAGACTTGCCTCCGTTTGTTTTATGCCCAACATAATTCTGGGCGAAATGTTTTGCCGATAATAGCTTAACATAGCATTCTTGACCCCAGGCGCTGCAAAGGTTTGGCGTAATCCAGTCCACTCCTCATTGGGCAGTTCGAAACCGGGCGACCAGCTTTTCCAAAGGGATTTAATGAATGCCCAATCATGTCGTTGAAGTACAAATTCAGCAATACCGGGCAATTGAAAGAAATTCATATACCAGGACTTTAAGAGTTGGCTGGGTACTTTACGCACGCCGTCGATAAAACGAGCACCATGCGGCACGGCAAGCGTCGTGAGGGAGTAAAAACGCTCTGGCGCTAATGCCCCTGCGGCGTACGTGATTACGGCACCCCAGTCGTGCCCGACTAAGTGAACTTTCTGTTCTCCCAAACCATCCATCCAAGCGATGACATCACGTGCCATTGTGGCGACCAAGTAGTCTTGGTCATCGGGTTGTGAGCTGGGTTCATACCCTCGTAAAGTGGGTGCAATCACCCGATAACCAGCATCAGCTAAAAAGGGTAACTGGTGCCTGAATGAGCGCGCATTGTCTGGAAAACCATGCAAGCAAAGGACTAAGGGTTTACCTTTATTCGTCTCGAGCCCACAGCTATTGGCAGAGAACGCTAGCTTTCCATTTGAAAGTATTAGCTGCTCCATCACTTAAAGTCCTTTTTGTGGCGAATCACCCGGGAAGATCTTTCCGGGGAATTCTTCTTTAAAAATCTGTCGTAAATTCTTGAGCGCGAGTGTTGAGCATCGCCAGGCCTTAAAGCCACAGATAAGTACGGTAAATATGCTTTCGTGATGCTTGAAGGACAATCGACTCCTCATTAACCACCAGCTAAAGTGACGTTCCCATTTAAGCGTGTTCACTAAGGTACCTGCCATAGCCGTGATGTAATCACGGTGATGTTCAGGATGTGGCACAGGCATACAGAGCATATTTTTTTGTTGATCGTCAGCATAGCGGTTCTCAACATGGGCGATCACCGAGGCACTAAAGACTTGCTGGCACATAAGAAGTGATTGAAGGGTGATGGTTGCGCCATCGAACACTGGAACGCTATCTCGCTTGGCCAGCGGGTTTGCGGTGCAATCGACATAAAGCGTATTGCTTGAAGTTGGCATACGACCTTGCTCCAAAACAATTTCGTTTGTTTCGATAGATTGGACACGGCCCATGCGTACAATATGCCTTACTTTGCGCAGCTGACTTAATTCCTCTGTACTGACTGTGGCACAACGGAATTTACTAGGTTTAATCTTATCGTCTAGCCGTGAAAAAATTTGCTTGTCTTCCAGTTGGGTGTATACCTCATCTAATGAATTTGAACGGCAAAATATATCGAGTTGTGATAGCAACCAACCGTAGGTCGAACCCGGTTGAAGCAGTCTGCGCTCCATAAACCAAGAATCATTGCTCATAATCCAAGTGATGTTGTCTGCCGGCACGCCCTGTACCAACAAAAACAAAATAGCATCAATTCCAGTCTTGCCTGCGCCAATGACCACGTAATTAGACATAGCCTTATTCATATAGGCGAGTTCATTCAGTGGTACTAGATTCACCTCGGGAGCAACTGCATATTTGGGCGGCGTAGTAGAGGGAACCTGAACGTTCATATAGGTGGAGTCTACCGTCTTTTTGAGTACCTTCACGCTATAATGTTGATCAGGTGTGACGATTGAAGAAAATACGCCTTCACCCTGATATTCACACATAGAAAAATATTGGACCCTGCCGGTATTGAGTAGCTTATCTATGACCCTTTCAAAGTAGCTTAATACTTCCAAACCGGAAGCCAGCGAAGCGCCGCCACGGCCTAACTTAATCGAGTTGACACCGTAATATGCAGAGGGTTGATGTAAGGAGACAAAAGAATAAGCGTCATTCCAGTGCCCACCGGGTTTCGCATGTTTATCTACGAGTATAAGGCGGACAGTGGGGTTCGCTCGGATAAGCTCATCAGCAAAAGCAAGCCCCATTGCGCCGGTACCGATCACCAAGTAGTCTGTTTCCAAGTTTTGAGTAGGCACGCGAGATCTCTCTTCGGTCAAATTAAGTACCACAGGCTAACATACCTAATAGAGGGGCAGAAGAATTGGAAGGCGCTGTATTTGACAAAGTAATTCCCAAAAAGAAGGTTGAAATTATGACGTTAAAATACATCTATCTTTAGATAATTCTCAGGCTAGGGAGCCTTTTAAAAGGATGCCGTCGATCATGCTTAAATAATGTCGGCTTTTCACCGCAAAAGGTGCAGCTTGGATATTATGCTGTGAACTTGTTTTAAGGGACATTCTCACAGACAATACTCGTCCCATTTATACCTCATTTGGTTAGGAACAATCCTTCTATGAAAATGAAATTCGTTATACCTGCATTTTTTCTTATGTTGATTGCCTATTTGGCCTTCTGGCCCGTGTCAGTTGAACCCGTCGCCTGGAGTACGCCTGAAAACCAGGGGTTTACTGGCAGTTTCAAATCAAACCAATTCCTTGATCATATAGAGGTAACGCCGCTAGCCGGGCATGAAGGGCCTGAAGCCATCGTGATGGATCACCAAGGCACGTTGTATACGGCAACACATGATGGCTGGATACTAAAAAATGAGGGGGATGTTTGGCAGGAGTGGGTAAACACCGAAGGCAGGCCACTTGGATTAGCTATCGATAAAGACGGAAGTTTAGTTGCAGCCGATGCGTTTCGAGGGCTATTACGTATTACTCAAGATAAACAGATTACCTTACTCACCGATTCAGTTAATGGCAGCAGAATACGGTATGCGAATGATCTGGATATCGCATCAGATGGCTCGGTGTATTTTACAGACTCGTCAACAAAATTTAGTGCAAAGGAACATGGAGGTACATTCCCGGCTAGTTTATTGGATTTGAATGAACATGGAGGTCATGGACGCTTACTAAAATATGTTCCCGCCACGGGGAACACTAGCCTGTTGCTAGACCAATTAAACTTCGCAAATGGTGTGGCACTTGACCCTCAAGAGGATTTTCTTTTAGTCAGTGAAACGGGCAGTTATCGGGTATTGAAATTCTGGCTGAAAGGAGATAAAGAGGGAACGTCAGATGTCTTGATCGATAATCTTCCTGGCTTTCCAGATAATATATCTACTGGGCATAATGGCCGCTTTTGGTTGGGGCTTCCTTCACCGCGTAGCCCAATATTAGATATGCTCTCTGGAAGCGTTGCGTTGAGAAAAGTAATTCAACGGCTACCTGCCTTTGTAAGGCCAAAGGCAATACCTTATGGGCATGTTATTGCTCTGGATAAAAACGGAAAGGTGTTGTTGAGCTTACAGGACCCTGAAGGCGCTTACCCGATCACAACCGGTGTATTAGAAACATCGGACAAACTTTATATAAGTAGCCTAGTCTTCGGTTCTGTGGGCCATCTTGATAAGTCACATATACAATCACTGATCCAAAACTAAACAACTATAGCGCTGACATTGATGATTGGCCGAGTGAGAAGAATCAATGGAGTCTGGAAACTTTGAAAATATATTAGCTTTCAACGCTCGCTCATGGCTGGGGAAAAAGAGTACGCAACTATATTAGTTATTACTAAAAAGTTGTCTGCTCTTCACCGGTGAGTTCAACTGATCAAAGCAACATTCTATTATTTAATTGAAAGAAGGGCTGTGGGCATATCAAGAGAGGCATGCCCTTGTCTGTTTGGCTACAGGGTTACCACCTATCTCTTAGGCTTCTAAGCCCTATAAATACCGACTTTGGATCCGTCTTTTGATCGCAAAATTCGTTTTTCAAGTTTCTTATAATTTCCTTATTGCTCAGCCTAAAGAAGGGATTAATTCGTTTTTCAAGGCCCAAAGTAGTGACGGTTCTGTCGTCGGGTGTCTGTGTATCTGCTACGGCTAACATTTCGGCGGCAAATTTATTTCCCGGTTCTTGTTGCTGGGAGAATTTTAGATTGGTTACCATGTAGTCGTGCCCCGGATATATCCGGGTGTCGTCAGGTAGTTTGGCTAGTTGATCGATAAATGTCTGATACAAATCACCGATATTTCCCCCATAGCGGCAGTTACCGGCACTGGCGTTAAACAAGGTATCGCCACAAAAAAGAGCGGGCTCACCCTGTTCAGATAATAAACATACATGTGCAGAAGTATGGCCCGGCGTATGCAACACACGAAGACGTACCTCCTTCCCAACTTCAATCAAATCCCCTGCGCTCAGACCCACATCTACATTGGGAATGCTGATCATAGCACTCTGGTGGGCATGTATTTTGGCGCCAGTTGCAGCGACGATGCCCGGGTTACCTTCAATGTGGTCAAAGTGTTCGTGCGTGTTAACAATTGTGGTGATTCGGGCTGAATAGCGTTCCGCCTCGGCTAGGCATTTGTCCACGTCTAGCGGATCTAAAATGACCGCTTCTTTGGTTTCTTCGCAGATAATTAGATGGCAATAGTTGCTCAAAAAGTTATCCATGTATATTCGAACGATTTTCATCTCAATGGTCCTTTGTTTGTCGTTAAGATTTAATAAGTTGTGTGGTTGGGCTCGTATCACACCAGAAGAATCGAGGTAGCTAGCGCCACCTGGCATGCACACCCAATCATAAAACTAAGCGACTTAATAATTGGTACTGCCAGCACGAGAGTGAAAAAGTGCACTACACGAGCGATGCAGTAAACAATACAGGCCATGACGATCGTTTCGCTACTTATTCCAGCCACATGTGCAACAAGCACCAGAGGAGCGAAAATAACCAAATTCTCTACTGCATTGCGGTGTGCTCGGTCGACTCGGCTAGCCCAATGCGAAACAGCTACTGGATTACTAGGGTAACCCAGTGCATCCGAAACACCTCTAACGCCGACGATATTGAGCATGTAAGGCAGCCACATCAGTGCGGTAAATAAGGTGATCAAGGTTAGGCATATCAGTTCAGTTGTCATAACGTTCTCCACATTGGTACTTGATTTGATAGACGTATTTATAGAAGGAAATGCAAGCGCACCTCCTTCGTTTAGCTATTAAGCTTCTTGGGCCATCTGTTGATTCTTCATGTTTTTTAGCGCCTCAATCATCGGCTTTTCGGCTTGCATACACTTCACCAGGACCGGATGTGCCATTACCTTGTTCAAATGCGCACTTAACTTGGGCCATCGACTTGCATCCACCTCAAAGTCGGCATAGCTGGCATTGATGATTGCCGTTGCCACTGCAATATCGGCTAGCCCCAGTTCGCCAAAGAAGAAGCCTTCTTCTGGCAGTTGCGATTCAACGTAGTCAAAGATGGGGGGCACAAGGTTAGCTATGCTGTTTTCCACTACGCTTTCGTCGGTAGGCTGGTTTTTAGTAAATGGTTTGGTCAAACGCTCCATGAAAATATCGGCCGCACAAGGCTTGTACAGCATCGAACCGTACTCTTCCAGC
>Ga0105348_1002425_pt1 | contig 11163 bp, 7 predicted proteins | sample EN8Hudsemesocosm_2_FD_83504 | JGI IMG/M metagenome (GOLD analysis project Ga0105348, IMG submission 83504) | Methane-oxidizing microbial communities from mesocosms in the Hudson Canyon - EN8C Hudson Canyon | ecosystem: Environmental > Aquatic > Marine > Cold seeps | place: Hudson Canyon...
ATTGGCGAATGGGTAATTCAGCAAGTATTTTCAAAGGCAGGCTGGTGGAATCGGGATAACAGCCAGTCGCCGCTTAAATTGGCGATTAATTTATCCTCGCACCAATTACATAACCAAAAATTGCTGCCCTTTATCAAGCATGAAATGAAGCGGCAAAATATCGATCCCTCATGGATTGAATTTGAAATCACCGAAACAGCAATCATCACAGATTTTGGCTCTTCTATTGTCGCGCTGGAGAAACTAAAAGAACTTGGCTTCAGTTTGTCTCTGGATGATTTTGGTACGGGCTATTCATCGCTTAATTATTTGATCAGACTCCCTATCGACATACTTAAAATAGACAAATCCTTTGTCTTTGAAGTGGGTGAAAGTCGTCAAGCAGAGTCTTTGGTAGAAACAATAATCAAACTATCAAAATCTTTTGGTTTGGAAACTACCGCTGAAGGCCTTGAATCAAAGGAACATCTAGACTTTTTGGTGAAACATGGCTGTGAATATGGGCAAGGTTATTATTTTTCTAGACCGATGTCGGTTACTGATTTTGAGCGCTATATAAAAGAGCGACTCGGCGCACCTAGTAACGTGGTATTTCTACCCGGCGATAACCCCAAAAGTTAGTTCCAAAAATTTAGCCCGCTATGCAAAGTAAGGTCGAAACACACTAACTTTTATATCTAAGATATGATCCCATTGATTAAATGATATTTCTGCAACTGTTGCGGCGAACAACTAGTTGAAGGAAACGGTTGCCCATAAAAAAAGGGTAAGCCCGCTAAAGCTTACCCTATTCTTTCTATACTCTAATTCTGAAGCTTAACGAAGCTCCAAATTATAGAGTGATAGCAAAATCGTAGATTAAAGCGCTACGATGTTTTCTGCTTGAGGACCTTTCGGGCCTTGAGTTACTGTGAACTCAACTTTTTGGCCGTCAGCCAAAGTTTTAAAACCATCACTTACGATAGCGCTAAAATGTGCGAAAACGTCTGGGCCATTTTCTTGCTCGATGAAACCAAAGCCTTTAGATTCATTGAAAAACTTAACGGTGCCTTTTACTGTGTTAGACATAATAATATCCTGAAATTATAAAAAATAAGGTGCCTTCTAGAGGCTCGAATAGCGGGAAAATAGACTTAAACTTAGAAACTACAGGACGAGGGTTTACGAATAAAACGGCGAACATAAGCATATAAACATTAAATTTTCTTTCAAGCTGCGCGCAAGATAATCGTTTGCGCGCAATAAGTCAACTCAATTTTATACTTACGCTTTCCCTTTACGTCGCTCTTCCAATAAGGACGTCCCCATATCAGGAGACATCACGACTCGCTCTAACTCTTCAAACTCTTCGAAAATATAGTCGCTGAGTACGTTTAAGTCAGGAAGGAAGTCAGACGCGCCGATAATACCAAAATCCAACTTGCCATTATAAGAGAACATAGTGACATTCAATCTGTGCCCGGGACCAAGCGTGCTAACCGGATACCAGCCGAGTAATTCAGCGCCTTCTAAATATAGCGCTTGTTTAGGTCCTGGCACGTTAGACACGATGGTGTGCGACAAGGCCGGAATGAACGGTGCAGCATTGAGCGTGTCAAATAACTGAGCCGCGCCACTGGTAACGAGTGAGTAGGCTTGAATGCTCACAGCGGGTGACTCATCAATTTGATTCCGTATAGCCTGTAGAGAGACCCCTATCTCCCTTAAGCGAATAATGGGGTCATCTGTTTTAGGGGCAAGTTGCGTGGCGACTAAGCCAATTTGGTTGCCCCCCACTTTCGCATCTTCTTTTCGTAAACTAACTGGCATCGTAATAGTGAGTGTTGCATTAAGAGGATGTCCAATATGTTCCAAATAACGATGTAACGCTGCATCCAGGCACGCCAAGGCGATATGATTAAGCGTGTTCCGCGTGACCTTACGTAAGTGATTAACACGATCCATCGGTAATGATGCCGTTGTAAATCTACGTTTGGCCGTGACGTTCCCCGTTAGCGGCGTCGGCGCAGCCGTAAAAGGGAGCGATATCGCATTTTTAGTCAGCCCGACTGCTTCCAGAAATAACTGCGTTGATATGCGGGATAAGCCATATGCAGCTTTCACATTACCCGCGGCTACCTCCCCTACTTTATCGAAGAACGTCGGCTTTCGCTTTCGGGATGTCTTGTTGTAAGGGTTATCTTTCATCGCCCAAAATGGTGGCCTCCCGGTTTCGGCTATATCCTTACTCAGGCTTTTTTCCATTATTTTGCCTGCAGAAATGCCATCTAATACGCTGTGATGAAAACTAAAGTAAATGGCAAAGCGATCTTTCGTTAAACCATCAATAAAATAGCAACGCCACAAAGGTTTAGACTTATCGAGCATTGGCTCGTGCAACTCGGAAACCAGTTGGTTCAAATCATCTCGTGTTCCATCTTTAAGCGTGAGCAATTCCAAGTGCTGACTAGAATCAAAATCACTACAGGCTTTCCAAAAAGGCGCCAATGGATTTTGCGCGTTTAAGATAAGATTATAAGGGGCGCAAACTGCTTTTTCCTGGGACCAAGCTTCATATAATTTTTTAACGAAATTCTTTGTGGATTTCTTTGGTTTTTGATACACCTGCAAACCAGCAATATGCTTCGGGCTATCAATAGTTTCGGTGATTAAAAAACCATTATCTACGACGGAAAGTGGGTGTTTTTTTTCCATTCTTAAACTTCCTATGTACTTTATTATTCGTGTTTGGCAATGACTACAGTCTAATTCACGCCATGCGCACAAGTCACGCTTAAAAGCGCACGCTTGAACTGAGCGTGTATGCGGTGTAATTGAACCGCCCTGAGGAGATAGAGTTGTCCGACTCTCTTTGGTAGCTGGCGTTAATAGAGAAGTAATTTGTGAAGAAATAACCCGCGTCAAAAGTAACATGTTTGGTGTTAGGCGCGTAATCATACTTTGAAAGCTCGTAGCTCAGCCCGATATAAGTGCTCACGCTTGGATAGAACTTCACATCGGCCATCCATTTTTTTGTACGGGTCGGAACAATGTCTAAGCTTCTGATGGTATTATTGACCACCACAAGATCTACTTGCTCTTTATCTGTTGTTTCGTATTGAAGGTTAGTTTCAACAAACCGCCCTTCCCCTGCCTGAACAAGTGCTATAAGACCCGCACCATATGTTTTATAGTTATCTTTTTCATACAGTGCGTAAGCGCTAATATTGGGCGTTATAAAAAAACCTGCCGTCCATTCAGTTACACTTCTGACATCAGCTTCAAAGTCTGATCCTGAAGAAAAGCTCAGCTCTTCATTGCTATAACGCGTGTGCTGTACATTAATCCAAGCAGGTAGATCAGGCCGGGCCAACTGGATACTGGCAGATTCAGTCTGGAATTCTATTTCCTTCAGGATTCGCCCTCCTGCAACCCTATTAAGATTTGAACTTTCCGCTTTCGTTGCAGCTAAGGATAAGGCCGTTGTCCGTGAAAAAAACGCCGCTGCGCGATAAGGAACGGAACCATCGAGTTCGATAGGATTCAGGTAGGCAGAGCCACCGATCACGTAGGATTTTCCCGACGCCGAATACCCGAAGTCCTGATGCAACGCGCCCAGGCTTGCAGAAAATTGGTAGCTAGGTACGGCCAAAATGGATGAACTGAATAAAAAAGATAGTAATACAGCGAAAAGCTGGTGGGTTTTCAACTGACAGTCCTTTTGTCTAATTTATTTTCTAGGTGCTAGTCGTTCTACTTAAAGCAGCACAAATTTGCGCGTGATTGTGCCAAAGATGAGAATTAAATTCTAGAGATAAATAGACATGTTCTGATATCGCTTCAAGCCTAAAGCCAATTTTGCAAGCGTTCAGACCTTGAACTGTTTCACCAAGGACGCAAGGTGGTGGGACGATTTCAATAAATCCTCGCTGGCCTTGACAGTTTCTTCGACAGCACTTGTCGTGGAGGCTGAGCTATCACTAATACTGACAACATTTCGATTGATCTCATCAGCAACAACTGTTTGCTCTTCGGCAGAAGTCGCTATCATGGTGTTTAAATCACTAATCTCATTTACTTGCCGTGTAATGACTTGCAGAGCCCCACTTGCTTTTTCTGCCTGAGACGCAACATTCTGCGCATCAGTATTTCCCTGTGCCATTAACGTTACGGCCTGACGCGTCCCCGTTTGTAAGTTGTTAATCATACTGTCTATTTCTTCTGTGGATACTTGGGTTCGCTGTGCGAGGCCTCGCACTTCATCAGCGACTACAGCAAAACCACGACCTGCTTCCCCGGCTCTAGCTGCTTCAATTGCTGCATTGAGTGCGAGTAAATTAGTCTGCTCAGAAATACCTCGAATAACATCAAGAACTGACCCTATTTCATTACTTCCTTTTTCCATCCCGACAATCGCGTCATTGGCTTTGTTGATTAACTCGGAGAGAATGATAGATTCAGATTTTGAGCTTTCTACTATTTCACGACCTTCGATCGCAGCGTCTTTTGTATCCACGGCAGACTTATTCGCTTGCTCAGTATTAGCCGCTACTTCCTGTACTGTCGCAGCCATTTGGTTAATCGCTGCGGCGACTTGGTCGGTAGCCTGTTGCTGTGTTTCAACGCCTACTTTTGCCTGTTGCATTAGTTCAACCAATCGGGATACTGCGGCTTCTAGCTCTAAGCAAGATCCATTTACTTCTTGCACAATGGCGGAAAACTGCGCCATCATTTGATTAAACGCCATACCTGTTTTGCCAATCTCGTCCATGTTGGTCACTTCAAACCTAATACTTAGGTCAGAATGCTGCTGTATTTCTTCGACGGTTTTTCTTAATTTATCAATAGGTGTACAGAGTTCCCTTCGCATCACATAGCTATACAATATACTGAGTAGAATCGTGCCGACTAGAATAAAAAGAGCGACGTTTAACAACTCAGAATTCATGTCTACGACAACATCTGCAGACTTACTTACTTCGTTTCCTGAGACAACAACTGCTTCACCCGCTTGGATTGCCTTCACGCTGATATTCTTCAGTGCCAACTCACTTTGGTTTTTGAAGTCAGCGATTAAACCGTCAATTTCTTCTACAATCTGACGCCCGTTAGCTACCAGTGAGTTAGCTTTTACGCGATTTTCATCAACGTATGTATCTACTGCTTCAAGCATCTGAGCATTGAAGAGTATGCTTTTTTTTGTAATATCTTGCGCCAGTGGCGCGTCTATTTTGGATAGATTTTCAAGTAAGCCGTTTAGCCTCCCTAACGAAGCGTTCGCATTGTCCTCTGATTCATTTAACCAACTGACTGATAGATCAAGAAGCCATGCTCTAAGGTTTTGGAATTCCTTATCAACTTGATTGGCGAGGAATATTTTCTGTCGCTCATTTTGTTGTAGCATGAGCATTTGACCTTGGTGGTCGATGGCATCTTTTTGTTTAGAAACAATAGATTGCTGCTCAATACTAATAGTGGAAGTAGATTCGACTGTCGTTATGATATATAAAAGCGCAAGGGCAACTACGGAAGAAAAAATCAGACTTCCGGCCAGCAATTTGGTCGAAATATTCAAATTTTTTAACATCCTGACAGCCCTATTATTGGAAAATCGTCAGACTGATTGCGCCGCCCAATTCACCTAATACACCACCTTCTTTTTTTCCTCCAGTGATATCTTTCTCACCTTTGGGTTTGCCGTGGCACCCTAAGCAGGATTTTCCATAGTATTCTGGCAGAATAAACCTAAATGCATTCTTACCGAGCACTGAAGCCTCTTCTGAAAACGCCTTGCCCTTCTCGTACCCCTCTTTTTTGAACATCCGCTCTATAACATTGTGCTCCCATTTATCGGGCCTATTTGATCGATTTCGGACATAGTTTTTAGGGGCAGTAAGTTTGATTTTCATTTGCCCTGCCATTTTTGAACTAAATTTAGTTGCTACTTGGCGTGCAAAAATTGCAGGTAAGAAGCCCTTAAACCCAACACCCTGTTCATTAATTAGCTCCTGATTTTCTGCCATTACATCTTCAACTGCTGAAATCATAGCTTGTTGTGCTTTTGAAAGAGAAGCCATATCAAGCGCCTTTCCGCTCGCTTCGAGGTAGTTTTCTAGGGTCTTTTCCTTAACCGACGCGGCTGACAAGCCTTTTCCTGCTATTGATGCATCATTGATGTGTTTTTGGTTAACAGAAATAACCTTTCTGGCAGCTCGGTAAAGTGTAGTAAGCTCGTGACTTGTTTCTACCTGCGACTGAGCACTGGCTAGGTCAGAAAAAAACAGCATGGTTGCGCAGAAAAATGCGCCTAAATAGCGTTTATTAATCATCATTCTTTCTCCTCGATGGGCCAATGCCCGAGTGTCAGAATATTAATTTCTCCGTATACTAGTATAGCACTCAAGCCATGAGTGTATAATTATTGATCAATAATTCGTCTATTAAGTACAAGCCAATCTCTTTAATGAGCCTGCGAATTAACCGAAAAACGCAGAAAATAGTAAGCGTAGTGCCAAGATTGTTATGACTATTTTATACAAACGCTTGAATTGGCGTTCAGGAATCTTGAGAAGCACATGCTTGCCGACATAGGTGCCAGCAAATCCAGCAAGTATCATAAAAATTACGAGTAAATAGTACTCATTGAATGCAAAACCGATAACACCAAATAACGCTATTTTGAGCCCATGTTGTACCAACATTGCACTGGCGTGCGTGGCAACCAATGCTTCTTTGGCAATGTTTTCACGGTTGATGATGGCGGAAACCAAAGGACCTGATGCGCCAATAAATAATGAGGCTACGCTACTAAGTAAACCGCCTAAGGTTAATGTTGATATCTGACCAATACTAATTGCCTTGATTGACGGCCCCCAGACCATGTAAAGGATGAAGCTTCCTAGTAGCACTTCCAATAAGCTTCTTTCTAAATTAATCACTAGCTGTGAGCCGAGCAATGTTCCTAACATTGCTCCAAGCGTAAACCACAGCAAAATCTTTTGATCAATAAAGTGGCGCATAAGCCATGCGCGAAAGCCATTCGAACAAGCTTGTACGGCGCCATGAATCGGGATAACTACCGAAGGCGGATAAACGCTGACCATGACCGCTAGTAGCATAACCCCGCCGCCTATTCCAGCTACCGCTGTGATAAAAGAAGTAAAAAAGCTGGTGATGATGAGGATGAAATCTAAAGTCGAGAGCGCCATATAGTGATACAAAGTTCCATAAAGTAAATTCAGCCACACCGCGAATGAATATTAGATTTGGTGGCATGACTATTTATGTTTGCCACTGACAAGTGCTTGCTAGCCCAATTGGATACTCACTTGGGATTAAAAAATAAGACACACAGTTTATCCTCAAGTGATGAGTGAGACGATATTTTTCTATATAATTAGCATGTTAACGGTAACTATTGTTTGTAGAAAATAGCATTAGGATTATATGAGACGAATTGTTGATATTTTTAGCTCGACCCTAGCCTCAACGGTTCGGGCGTGGCGTGGTTTAAGTGGAAGTAAACGTGTTATTCAGCCGGAACAAGCTCTGGTTCTTTTTGATCGAGAAGGCTCGGCCGAGTGCAGAATAGTACGCGAAGTTCTGACGGAGCTGAATCTAGATGTCACAATCGCACCTTGTCCGCTCGGTGGGAATAATTTAGACGTACTCAAACAAGAGTCTGGGTCGAATGTGGTACCGACCTTATTTGATTCGAATACTGATGAAAGCCGTTCGGGTGCTGAAGACATAGTGGCCTACCTTTTCAAGCAATATATAGATTCCGAACCGAGCAAGAAATCTCTTGGCTCTTTCATTAATAAATCAAGCGCTAATCTCGCAAGTTTAATACGCCTCAATGCTGGCATTAATGCCAAACCGGCTTTATCAGTAGAAAAACCATTGACGCTGTATAGCTTCGAGTCGAGCCCCTACTCTCGCCCGGTGCGAGAACTCCTTTGTGAGTTAGAGTTGCCTTATAAGCTCATTAATCTGGGCAAACAACAGTGGTCTGATATGGGGCCCGCAAAAGCCAGGTTTAGCTTGAAGCCCTATCGGCCGATCAAGAACACCAAGCGTGATGAATTTTTCAAGGCGCACGGTAATGTTCAAGTACCATTTTTGGTAGATCCGAATACCGAAGTAGAACTGTTTGAGTCCAAGGATATACTTGAATACTTGCGCAAAACCTATCAGCTTGAAAGTTCTGCATAAGAACTGAACAGCACAAGATCAAAAGATGGATGAAAACCGGGCTAGGCGTTATCATTCGCAACCCAAAAATCAAATCTAAGTGAGTTCATGCATAGTATCAATTTACCGTCGTCCGAAATCCCGATAAATGCCGATGACCTACGCACCTGGGACACTATTTCAGATGGCGCTTTGCCCTATGTTGTACATAGTTTGGTTGCAGAGCAGGGAAAGTTTTGCTTGTTAGTCACCAAAGACTCCCAGCAAGCCTATAGCCTGGAAAACGCCCTCAAATTTTACTGGTCTGAACAGGACAACTCATTCAGCTCTAACAGAGTTCAGGTGTTTGCTGATTGGGAGACCTTACCGTATGACACCTTCTCACCACATGACGATATTGTCTCGCACCGTCTAGCCACGCTGAACAATCTGTCTTCGGCAAGCGAAGGAGTATTAATTTTACCCTTGTCGACACTGATTCAACGGTTACCCCCTGTCGAATTCATTCACGCTAACAGCCTTACGGTGGAAGTTGGCCAGTCATTTGATGTTATTTCGTACCGTAAAAAGCTGGAAATGGTGGGTTATCGCCACGTTGACACGGTTTATGAACATGGCGAATATGCGGTGCGCGGCGCTATTTTTGATTTATTCCCCATGGGCTGCGAGGCGCCTATTCGTATAGAGCTATTTGATGATGACATCGATAGCCTGCGTATTTTTGATCCAGAGACACAACGCTCAAAACAGAAACTAACATCATTGGCTATTCTGCCTGCTAATGAATTTCCTTGGGATGAGTCGAGTCGACTATCATTTCGAAATAAATGGCTTGATTTGTTTCCAAATGCTTCAATCAAGACGCCTTTATTGAGAGATCTGAAAGACGGCATAAAGCCCCATGGAATCGAATATTACAGTCCAATGTTTTTCGATTCGATGGCCACTATATTTGACTATTTACCCGCCTCGACTCTTGCTCTGCTTCCACCAGATATGGATCAGTTACTCACCGGTGTGTGGGCAGAAATTTCTGAGCGCTATGAAGATCGACGCTACGACATCCAACGGCCTATTTTGCCACCAGATACACTCTATTTACGAATCAATGAGTGCTTTGCCACACTGAAAACCCTACCCAAAATTGTTTTAGCCGAGAGTGCCAGCTCGCCCTCCTTATCATTTGATTTTTGTGACATGAAGAATGTTGCCATCGACGACCGAGCTGACGAACCCTTAAGCGCATTAAAAGCATTTTTGGCCGAGGCCAAGGGTCGCGTGTTGATCGTTTCAGAAAGCGCGGGCCGACGCGAAGTGATGCTTGATCTACTCAAGCAATATCAAGTGCAAGTCGAATCCGTTGCGGACTGGCAGAGCTTTGTCGGTTCTGAAGCCAAGGTTTGTTTATGTGTAGGCGGTCTATCAAGCGGATTTAGTTCGCATGTCAATGGTCTGCATATCGTCACAGAATTGGAATTATACGGCCAGCGCGTACTGCAAACGAGGCGACGAAAGAAGTCCAACGACAATACCGAATTTGTCGTCAAGAATTTAACTGAATTGCAGATCGGCTCTCCTGTGGTACATATTGACCATGGCGTCGGCCGCTACCGAGGACTCGAAACAATTACTGTTGACCAACAAGTTGATGAGTTTCTGATGCTTGAATATGCCAGTGACGCAAAGCTTTATGTGCCGGTTTCGTCCTTACATTTAATCTCAAGATACAGTGGTACCGATGAATCACTTGCACCTATGCATAAATTGGGTACTGAAAAGTGGAGTGTTGCCAAGAAAAAAGCGCTCGAAAAAATTCGCGATACCGCAGCCGAGTTGCTTGAAGTTTACGCCAAACGAGAAGCCAAGAAAGGTTTTTCCAGCGAATATCCAAAGCAAGCCTATCGTAGTTTTTGCGCCAAGTTTCCCTTTGAGGAAACCCCCGATCAGGAGACAACGATAGATGCTGTCGTTCAGGATATGACGGGTGAGCAACCCATGGACCGCCTGGTTTGTGGTGATGTGGGTTTTGGCAAAACCGAGGTCGCGATGCGTGCAGCATTCATCGCGACTTATTCCGGCAAGCAGGTTGCCGTACTCGTGCCAACCACCTTATTAGCCCAGCAACACTTCGAGTCGTTCCAGGATCGTTTTGCGGACACGGCGGTGAAGGTCGAAGTCTTGTCTCGATTTAAATCAGCCAAGGAACAGGCTTCAACCTTGAAATCAATTGAAGATGGCCGGGTCGACATTGTTGTAGGTACCCATAAACTAATACAACAAGATGTTAAATTTAAAGACTTGGGCTTACTCATTATTGATGAAGAGCATCGTTTCGGTGTGCAGCAAAAAGAAAAAATCAAGTCTTTCCGGGCCGGGGTCGACATTCTCACGCTAACGGCGACCCCGATACCGCGCACACTAAATATGGCCATGGGCGGCATTCGAGACCTCTCAATTATCGCCACACCACCGGCTAAAAGACTATCCGTCAAAACCTTTGTGCGTGAGCGCGAAGACGCTTTAATTCGTGAGTCAGTATTACGTGAGGTTTTGCGCGGCGGGCAGGTCTATTACTTATTTAATGATGTTAAGAATATCGAAAAAGAAGTCGAGTTTCTGCAAAAACTGGTGCCTGAAGCTCGAGTAGGCTTTGCACATGGGCAGATGCGCGAGCGCGAGCTTGAACAAGCGATGTCAGACTTCTATCACCAACGTTTTAATATTCTTATTTGCTCCACCATCATTGAAACAGGAATAGACATCCCTAATGCAAACACCATTGTAATTGACCGTGCAGACAAATTTGGTTTAGCACAGCTACATCAATTAAGAGGGCGCGTTGGACGTTCGCATCACCAAGCCTATGCTTATCTGTTAACACCGCCTTCAAAGACTATTAGTAAAGATGCAGAGAAGCGCTTAGAGGCGATTGAAGCATCCCAAGATTTAGGGGCAGGATTTATGCTGGCCACACATGACTTGGAAATCAGG
>Ga0105348_1002427_pt1 | contig 11148 bp, 7 predicted proteins | sample EN8Hudsemesocosm_2_FD_83504 | JGI IMG/M metagenome (GOLD analysis project Ga0105348, IMG submission 83504) | Methane-oxidizing microbial communities from mesocosms in the Hudson Canyon - EN8C Hudson Canyon | ecosystem: Environmental > Aquatic > Marine > Cold seeps | place: Hudson Canyon...
CAATAAATATTCCTTTTTTAAGGCGTTCACTTTCTTCCGTATAATGAACAATAAAATCACTCCAATTGCCCGTTACTGACCTCAATTTTACGATATCGTATCCTCGACAAGCCGCACAAAAGAATGTCTGCTTTTTTTCTTCAAACTGCAGGTACAAACCTTTCTGAGCAGAGGAAAACAATGTAATCCCTGCCGTTAAAAAAGTATCCAGCAAAGCATCTAAATCCACTTCCCTATTAATACTGCGTACAATACCATCCAAGGTTTCCAGCTCATTATTCAACGATGAAAGCGCCGCCGTTCGCTCTTTCACGATATACTCTAAATTAGAATTGATATCTTTTAGTTGTAAATGTGCATTTACACGGGCATAGAGCTCATTCTTCAGCACTGGCTTGGCAATAAAATCATTCCCCCCCGACACAAAACCACTGATTAAATCCGACACTTGATTACGCGCAGTTAGAAATATTATGGGCAACTCATGCAGAGGGTAATTTGCTCGAATTCTTTGACTAACCTCATAGCCCGACATTTTTGGCATCATGATATCCAGTAGAACCAAATCAAAGGGACCTTCGTTCTCTAAAAGACGTAATGCTTCAAGCCCATCTTCCGCTTCTGTTGTTTCATAATTTTTAATACTGAGGTGGTCGATTAAAATCTGTCGATTTATGGGTTCATCATCCACAATCAAAATTCGGAAAAAGTCCCCTTTCTCCGGCTGAACGCCTTCCAACACCCAGTCTTCTTGATCGTCCAGTACATTGTTGGCAGGTTCACTATCCGTTGCCATAGGCTCAATCACCTGTACCGATGACGGTGTAAATTCATAAGACTCGTCGTTAATAGCTCGTGCCATAGAAAATGAAAACACGCTTCCTTTTCCAACAGATGACTGCAACCAAATATGACCACCATGCAGCTCTACCAGCTTTTTAGTAATAGTAAGCCCTAAACCTGTACCCCCATATTCTCTAGAAATAGTACCATCCATCTGTTCAAACATTTTAAAGATGGTTTCGAACTTTTCCTTGTTAATACCAACCCCGGTATCCGCCACACTTATTATGACCTGACTTCCATCACATCGAGCATAGATATCGATTTTTCCACGTTCCGTGAACTTAATGGCATTGCCAATTAAATTAAACAGAATTTGCTGGAGTCTATTTTCATCGGCATAAACAAAAGCATCATTTTTCTCAATGCCATTAGTAACTACAATCGATTTATCCAACACCAATGGTTTTGACAGCGCGATCACAACATCAGTGATAACATAAAGATCAACAGGGCGTTTTTGAAGAAACAACTGATGTCGCTTCAATTGAGAAAAATCTAATATATCATTCACTAATGTCGATAAGCGCTTAGCACTCGTCATGATCATATTAAGGTGTGATAATCCACTCGCTCGTATTTCACCTTTCATACTTGTCATTAATGATTCTGAAAGTCCAACAATGGCGTTCAGAGGAGTCCGTAGTTCATGAGATGTATTGGCCAAGAATTCATCCTTAAATTCGTCTGCCTTTTTGAGATTCTGAATAGCTTTTTCTTGCGCTTCACTAACCTCCGCTTCCAGTATTTTTATGCGATCAGCCAAGCCTAATGATAAAAGAACAACCAATAACACAAATCCTATCTGAACAAAGTTCACAAAGGTAAAGGGTTCCGGTAAAATACCAAACAAGGCTAATTCATACATAACAACACTACCGGCTAAGGAACTCCAGGCCAATAAATAAAACCTGGCGTACCTGGAACCTTGCCGTAAAATAACAATACCGGATGTGATTGAAATAAGTGAGAATGGAATACCTAGAAAATTAACCACACGAGTAACCGGGGTATAAGGCCCCCATAGAGTTCCCGGTAAAAAACACAGATAGATAATCGCAAATACGCTAAGAACACGGTGAATTAAGGGCGTATAACTCTTAGTCTGTAGAAAATTCTGAGTAAATTGAACACCAAAAAAACCGCTAAAGGCTAAGAACATTAATGGATTTCTATCTGACCACCAGGTAGCCTGCGGCCATAGATACTGACTTGATAACCCATGCAGTCCAGCAACGCAAAATGTAATAGAACTGATGTAGCCCACATAAAAAAGATAGCTTTTATCCCTAACACTCAGATAAATAAATCCATTGTAGGCGATCATTACCAGCATAACACCGAAGAATAGTCCTATAACCAACATTTCCTGGTTGGCTTTTTCCGCAAAAGCCAAAGGCTCCCACAAACTCATATTCAAGTTCATAACACTGGTTGTTGTAAACCTGAAATAATAGGTTTTCGGCTTTATAGAAAGCTTTACTGGAAAAATAAAGTGGTTATTCTCAAACTCTCTATCTACAAACGGGTAATGATCCCCTACTACTACACGGTCATAGCTGCCATTTACTTTTGGGCGAAAAAACTGAACTTCATCCATAAAAACATAAGGAATTTCTAACAACCAGGTCTCATCATTTTTTGCTGCTTGCAACGTAATCCGAGCCCAGTATGCTGATGAGGTCCACCCATAGACGGGAATCTCCTCGGTCGTTGGTTGAAACAAATGACTATTATGTTTTTGCGTAAGTTGATCTATTCTCCACTGCTTGGAAGCATCCTCAAAGATCTGTAGCTTTGGACCCAAGACTAAAGAATTATGATTGGGTGTGACCGTAACGATATTATTTGAAATAGCAGTAGAAACATTTGAAGCAGAGTTAGTTGCGGACTCACCGAGCACGGAATAACAAATCAAGAAACTTGCCAAAAGTAAGAAATGTAATTGCCGTACTAAACACATATCGTCTCAGCCATGCATCTGTCTACATAACACTACGAATGGAGCACAGCTGATACTACTGGAGATAGAATAATCATCCTGAATAGCAATCTAGACACGGTCCGTTGTGAAAATTATTCCCTCTTCAGACTGAGCCTATAAACCACACCAATAATGCAGGTGACGTCGATTAAGGAGGACACCGCTACCCTGCAAATATCTACAAGCGTGTAAGCAAAGTATAGTTGGTTACCACAGGATTCAAATTAAACTTGATGACTAAAGGGTTGATTAAGGTTTCTCAGTTACTGATAGGCCTTAGCCAAGGCATAGATAAGCGAAGCACCGGCCTCCTCCTCATTGGCACCAAAGCTTATTACGCCATCCTTATGACCTTTCATTATTAAAATTTTGTTCTTTGAAAACCTTCCTTCTTTTAACAGACGCGAAACTTCCTGCGCCATTTCCGGAGTGCCATAGGCAATATGTTCCGGCGTTGTCAGAATGGCTAGTTCTTCGGCTCGACTCCATATATCTGGACTGTGGGCATGAAAAACACAATTAATACGGGTATCGGCCTGATAAAACGCCGCATGGGTCAGTGCTTCAGAAGAGGGTTTCACGCTGCCTTTAGCCAATAAATGATTGTTTTTGGTGTCACAGTCGGTAACCAAACAATAGTGTGATGAATCGAGATCTGGCAAATGACCTGTTTGAGTCCCCGTTACAACAAAGGCATTGCTTTCACCACTACGACGGCTCACATTTCCAAAACCTAAACCACCATAGCGTGAAGGGTCTTGTCCGATCAAAGCCAATTGAAATAATATCTTCCGCCAAGGGTTAAGTTCTTGAATCATAGCAGCAGTCATCAAATCAGCTGATTCATATGTCAGACTATACTTAACAACACCTTCTTGCTCTGTCATAAACCTCTCTATATTTCTTAAAATAACCGCAGACTCAAGTAATAAACGAGTTAAAGCACACCCGTAAATTTATTCGGATACACGATAAAATTTTTGTGCATTCTTATACAGTACCTGCTCACACAGGTTAATGGGTAAACTATCATAAATTAGCAAAAGGTCTTCATCACAATAAGGTCTAGGTGCACGGGTAGAAGGTAAATCCGTTCCAAACATTAATACATCAGGATTGGCTCTAACAATATCTTTGAGCGCAGACTTAATATCAAAATTCACCCGGCCAAACCCTGTCGCCTTAATACCTATCCCTTTCTCTGCCAGCTTTAATAAGGTAGGAAAACCACTTTTCGATAAACCCAAATGATCAATACTGGCAGCCGGTAGCGAGATCAAGGTTTTATATAAATCATCCAATAATGATGAATCCACATAAAGTTCAACATGCCAGCCCACCAAGTCGTATACACGATTTGCCAATCCTTCGAGATGAGCAACACTTTCTGAGCCACCCCGCTTCAAATTAAAACGAACAGCTCTTACGCCTTGAGAGTTCAGCGCCATAATTTCATCATCAGTCACAGTAGCGGGTAACTGAGTAACGCCAACAAAGTCGTCTCCTAATTGTTGTAAGGCGTCGAGTAAATAGGTTTGATCATAAGCTTGAAAGGAGCCTGAGACCACTGCGCCTCCCTGCAATCTCAAACCAGCGCATTGCTGAAGATAGTCTTGGCAGATGAAAGCTTCAGGTAAATAGCCTTGATTCGGTGTCAACGGAAAACGGGGATCAATGATGTGGAAATGACTATCAAACACCTCTGATTCAGCTATATCCATACCAACCTATTACCTCTACATTCCAATAAATTGCCAACATGACTAAAAAATAAAATACCAAAAAAACAATGAATATCAAGGAGTTAGATACTTTATCACTTTTCTCAGATATTTGTACTTCGATGATAAGTGTACATTTGGCTCATTGAGACACCTCACTGACTTTACTTACCACTCCATCGGGCCACTTTAAAGATTATGCTAAGGTTGATTCAATATGGGGTGAATAAATGCAAATTAACGGATCAATACTGGTTACTGGCGCCAGCGGATTTATTGGCAACCAACTTATCCAACTACTTCAAGATCAATATCCCGATATTGAATTGATAGGCACGGACATTAAGAAACCAGACACTCAAACCACCTCGCCAAACTATACATTCCTCACCTGTGATATTCGAGATGGCGCTAACCTAAAGAAAATAATAAACGAGAATAAAGTAAGCGCCATTGTGCATTTGGCATCGGTTGTAACCCCCCCTCCCGGCATGGCGCGAGAAACATTATACGACATTGACGTTAATGGTACCCGTCACCTGCTTGAAGCGGCTGTCGAGCACAATGTCGAGCACTTCATTGTCACATCCAGTGGTGCAGCCTACGGTTACCATAGTGATAATGCAGACTGGTTAAAAGAAGACGATCCTTTGCGGGGAGATCAGAGTTTTTCATATGCCTATCACAAGCGCGAAATAGAGTGCTTGCTGGCCTTATATCAAAAAAAGCACCCTCAACTCAAACAGCTAATTCTTCGTCCTGGCACCGTATTAGGAAAAACAGTCAATAACCAAATTACCGACCTGTTTAAAAAGCCTGTATTGATGGGCATATTCGGTCACAGAAGCCCGTTTGTTTTTATCTGGGACCAAGATCTTGTAAAAATAATCGCAAAGGGCCTAGAAGAAAAAATTCAGGGTATATTCAACGTCGCGGGAGATGGTGCTATCTCTACGCGAGACATAGCGAGCTTACTTGGCAAACCGTACCTTCCCATACCCGCATTTCTGGTAAAAGCTATACTAGCGGTATTTAAACCGCTCAACCTTAGTCAATATGGACCAGAGCAAGTTAAGTTCCTTATGTATCGTCCGGTATTACTTAACTCAAAACTAAAAGAGGTATTTGGTTACATCCCATCATATACCAGCAAGGAAGCATTTATTGCGTGGATGGAAGCACAAAATAATAATCAAAGGGTGTCGACATGAAATCAAGCAATACATTCACACGAACCACAATAACAACCTTAATTTCCGTCATAACCTTACTACCCATGTTAGCTTCGGCTTTACAGTTTCAAGTTGTGGATGATAAGAAAATACCGTTGGCTACCGTGATGGTCACTATCAAACCTACCAATAGCTTTACCCTGAATAAGTCTGACAATGGTTACCCACCCCATGGTGAACTCAATAAAAACATAACGGAATTAACCCGTTTCACAAATATTGACGGTCGCATTAATTGGGTTGATATGCCCTATCAGCAACAAGTTCGTTTTCGCCTACGAAAGCCAGGCTTTAAGGATACAAGTCTAACCGTACATCCTGATAAGACCACTGCGACAATTACTATGGAACGGGAACATAATACAACAGCCTTAGCTGAGGCAAAGCCTTCTAACACCTGGTTTGCCGCATTGGATTTAGGTGAAGACCAGGATCTAAAAAAACACTTTGTTCTACAGTGCGGTTTCTGTCATCAACAAGGATCAAAATATTTACGCTGGCAACGAAGTGAAGAAGAATGGAGTAAAACCTTCCGCCGCATGATTGGCTACGGCTCTCGCCTTCATAATGAAGCACAAGACAAACTTCCAGAGCTACTAGAACAGGGATACAAAAAACTAAAAGAAAACCCACAAAGTATTCCCTCGTCACGACCTTGGGACAACACATTAGCAAACGCTCAAATTCGTGAATTTCCTATAGGTGATAGCTTTTCACAGATGCATGACTTATTGGTAGCTAAATCAGGCTTGGTTTATGTGGGTGATAATTTACAAGACAGGCTCTATGAAATAGACCCTGCATCTGGAGATTATCGCGTATATAAGATTCCCCATAAGAAAGATGACCAACTAGGCGGTGTATTTTCTGGTCGCTTAAAAGAATTCCCAAAGCATGAAACCTACGTTGGTATTCACTCCTTTAGCGAATCTCCGGTGGATGGTCATATATTTATCACCCCATCAGCCCAACAGGCTCTACTGGAGTTTAACCCGAAAACCAAAGAGTTTACGACGCACCAAATGGAGGAAGGATATTATCCTCACACCGTACGCGTTGATAACCAAGACCGAGTTTGGTTTACCCTAGCCGTGTCCAACCAAGTTGCCATGTATGATCGAAAAAACAAAGTTTTTAAATATTATGATTTACCCAACCGCAGCATCAAAGAAAGCTTAACCGTAAACGGAGCGGGACTAATTCTAAAACTGATTGGCTGGGGGGTACCTCTTCACCTACTCCCCATCGACGAAAAGTCAACCGGGCTACCACTTCCCTATGGCATTGATATTACTCCTGACGGCACTGTGTGGTTTGCACGATTACACACAGACGCTATCGGCAAGATCGACCCCAACACGGATAAAGTCACCCTTTACGACACTCCTTTCAAAGGACCGAGACGTTTGCGGTCTGATAGAGACGGAAACCTTTGGATTGCGGCGTTTCCTGAGTCACAAATCGTTAAGTTCAATCCGAAGACAGAAACCTTCACTCACTATGATTTACCAACAGAACCTATAGGTAGTGAAACACCCTACTCGTTGAATGTTGACCGAGAACGGCATCGGGTGTGGGTAAACGGCACAGCGTCAGACTCATTAATCAGTTTTGATATCGGCTCAGAACAATGGGCAGTTTATCCAATGCCCCGTCGCGTCACCTTCACTCGTGATGTTGAAATTGCTAAAGATGGTTCAATTTTCACCACAAACTCTAGCTTCCCAAGTTGGCATATTGAAGATGGCCAACCAACACTTATCCATCTACAGCCAACCCTAACCGAGAGTAAAAACGGCTCAAAGGCTTTGAAATAATAATTATGTTTAGCGCATAGTGCTTACAATTAATGTTTAAAATTAGCACCTAAAATAACTCGTTAACCATTTCTAAGGATATTAATGAACCTTACTCTTATGCGCTTTTACATTTCCTGCGGACTCGCCTTCGTTGCAGGCCATATAACAAATTTTAGCGTTATTTATTATGCACAAGAGGTTCTCGAATCCGACTTCCTTTCAGGATTGGGATTCTGCCTTTGTTTCGGCTCCTCCATTATTTTTGGTTGGCATGCGGGAGTACTAAGTGATCGAATATCCCCCATAAAGCAGGTTATCTTTGCTCAGAGCTGTTTTATCATTGCTATATCAAGCTTACTTATTATCGAAAACTCTGAACTTACCCAAACAGTAAGGACACTTTCATTTGTTATCACCTGCATTCTGACAGGGGTAGGCTGGTCCTATGTAGCGCCCGCAAGGCTCGCAGCACTAGGTCGCCTCGTGCCGATCGAGAAACTACACTCCGCCACCGTTATTTTTAATTTATTGATCATGATTGGCTTTGGACTAGCCCCCATTCTTATTGCTACCAGCCGAGGCATCTGGGGATGGAATGGAAACTTTATTATGGTCCTTAGTTTTTTTGTTATATCTACCTTGTTATTTTTAAGTATCTCGGTAAGAAACACAGCTTCAACATCACGACAGGCACTAAGAGAATTAGGAGAAGGCTTTAGCTATGTGCGAAAAACGCCATTAATTGCCCAATCCTTATTAGTTGCCGTATTTGCCTATCTTCTTTTGGGGCCTGTACAAGTAATGCTACCGAGATTTGCCATTGAGCACTTACACCTCACCGCAATGGAAAGAGGTATTTTCCTCAGCGTTATGGCGCTGGCACTTATTACGGGCGCAGTACTCTGCATGAGCCTATTCAAAAATGCTCGTCACGGACGTGTGATATTACTTTCGTTATTAACCTCGGGCATCGGCTTTATATTTCTTGGCAACAGTGAAACCCTGGCAAGCGCTATGATATTTCTATTTATTTCTGGCTGCGCTAGTGGCGTGGTGGTGAGTCTGGTAGTCGCACTCATGCAGGTTCAAGTAAAAGATGAGTTACGCGGCCGTATTATGAGTATGTACACCATCAGTAGCCAGGTAATACCCGCGTTATCCGGACTATTAGCCGGAACCCTATTAGAGTTGGTTGCTATTCCAAATGCCCTGATGGCAAATGGTTTTCTACTAACAGGTCTGGCCCTACTATCACTAATACTAATGTCACGCCTTAGGAGTTATCGCTAAATGCTCTCGGTACTGGCTTGGCGTTTTACCGGTCCATTTCTTATAGGCCCGGTAGAAGTTACTGGGTTCAGAAAAACCCAACAAATAAGCAATCTCACCCGTACTCAACTCATTATGCGCCAAATAATCTTCGGCCAACTGTCGACGGATATCATTGACCAATTGTTGAAAACTGGTGTTTTCTTCCGCCAACTTTCGCTGCAATGTACGTGGGCTTATATTCAAAGATTGCGCAAGACAGGACTTATCAGGTTCGCCGTCGATAAGATGATCTCGGATCCAGAGAACGACTTTATGAGTAATGGAGTTGTCCTGATTGAGCTGACCAATCAAAGCATCCGCTTGCGCCTTCAGCAACTGACACAGGGAACTGTTTGCCTGCTTAATCGGTGCGGACAAAACCTGTTCACTCAACACCAGTTCATTTTGGGCTTGATTAAACAATACACGTGTACGCAGTTGCTGCTCGTACTCTTCGGGATGAGTCGGCGCACTTTTCGTAAAGCTAATTTTCTCAACAGCAAAACCATCGACCAGCCAGTGTCCAAGTTTACACCAACTCGCCAGCAGGGCTGCTACTCGTTGGTGAGTGACCGACTTGCCTTCATTAATCGGGGAATAACGAAACAATATGCTGCCGTTTTTACCAGGCAGTACATCAATTTGACCGCCCTGACCCACAATATGTTGGTAAATCTGAACATGCTGCAAAACTTCCGCCAAATTAGCGCTACTCATAGCGATGTAACCCAACACATTGAAGCTACCGGGCTCGATATGGTTACCGACTTTGAGACCGAAATTTTCAATCCCACTGTGTTCAACTGCCGCCAGCCAAATTTTTTCCTGCAAATCGAAAGAGATGCGATTGTCTGCATTTTCCAAGATATGTGGCTCCAAGCCGCAATCCTTCAGTATCTGGTTTCTTTCAACGCCCAGTGCCACTGCAGCATCCAACAATGCTTTGGTCAGAGTGACAGAAACTTCAACATTCCTACGGTTTACCATATTAGCTTCTACTTATTGTTTACTGGCTACATTATTGCCACGCTAAACAACAGATTCAAGAAAAAATCATTTCCGCATTACCGATCATCCATTTCAAATACCCACTACGAGATCCTTCATGGCTTATTCACTCCACAATAAAGTTATTCTCTTAACTGGTGCCGCCGGTGGCTTAGGCCAAGCTCTGTGCCAAATATTCATTGAACATGGTGCCAAGGTTATAGCCATCGATATTAACACCAAAGAATTGAGTTCTCTGGAGAGAAGGTTTGATCAAACTTCGTTTTTAGGAAGTTGCTGCGATATAACCGACTGGAAAAGTTGCGAACAAGTCGTGAGCCAAGCAATTCAAACCTTCGGTGGGGTTGATATGGTACTCAACAATGCAGGCGTTACTCATTTCAGTCTATTTTGTGAAACTGAAGCCACTTTGTTAAACCAAATTATCGACATAAATTTAAAGGGCGCTATCAACATTACTCGCGCCGCTATCGACCAGGTCATTGCTCGCCAAGGTATGATTATTGGCGTATCCAGCGTTGCAGGATTTTCGCCGTTATATGCTCGCAGCGCCTATAGTGCTAGCAAATTTGGATTGTCGGGGTTGATGGATACCTTGCGTGCGGAACTTCGTGAACACCAGGTCAATGTTCTCAGTGTTTTTCCAGGCTTCATTCAAACTCAAGCTATTAAGCGCGAAGAAGGCACTCAAGTGACAGGGTTACAGCGCCCAGGGCAAGCATCCGCAACACCAGGGAAAACGCTACTACCCGAAGAAGCCGCACGAGAAATAGTTAATTCCATTAAAAATGAAAAACAATCATTGTTATTGGGCTCTCTTGCCAAGCTTGCCTGGCTGGTAAGCAGGCTCGCACCTAACCTCTACGAAAAGATAATGATGAAACAAGTACGCCGTGAAATTTCAGATAATTAATCTTTAAATACAATAGCAACGAAGACAGATAGAGTTTGGAATATTTTATGATAGAACCGTCGATAGTTTACAACCCCAATATGCAATGGATACTCAACGCCGTCCTTGCGTTAATTACCCTCGGTATTGCCTTGGAACTGAAACTCAAGGATTTTGAGGACGTTCTAAAGGAACCCCGTAACGTTATTATTGGATTACTCGCACAATTTTTACTGTTACCTAGTGCTACCTTTTTACTTATCAACCTACTTGAGGTCGAAGGGGGATTGGCTCTGGGCATGTTATTAGTGGGTTGCTGCCCAGGTGGTGGCATGTCCAACCTATTTACTCAACTAGC
>Ga0105348_1002433_pt1 | contig 11135 bp, 8 predicted proteins | sample EN8Hudsemesocosm_2_FD_83504 | JGI IMG/M metagenome (GOLD analysis project Ga0105348, IMG submission 83504) | Methane-oxidizing microbial communities from mesocosms in the Hudson Canyon - EN8C Hudson Canyon | ecosystem: Environmental > Aquatic > Marine > Cold seeps | place: Hudson Canyon...
GACGGTTTGTCCCTCACCACAATTCCAAACATAATGGAGTTGTGCATTAAACTTATGCTTACCTCCCATATTGAAGGTATGGCCAAAACCTCCCGGAAACTCGTGTGCTTCGAGAATTTGTACTAGCTTGCCTGATTTCGCCATAAGAGCCCCAAATACCAAGCCAGACAAACCACTTCCAACCACAAGATAATCTGTTTTCATCCTTTATTTCCTTGTACTAGAAATAACGATATATTGATATAAAAACCATTTAGATGCGTTAACAGTATTGTTCAAAAAGAGAGAAAAGAAAAGATAGAGTACTGAGATTACAGGAAAAGGTGGCTAATCCAGAAGTCGATAATTGTCACTGTAGCCATTGTTTATAGCACTATTGCCAGAATACTGATAATGGAACAGGTGTTTCTGGCTTAGCTTTTGGTTCGTGCATCATTCCTCTTCAAATAGTTTTCCAAGCATGGCATGATAAATATCTTTATCACCGATATAACCCACAATATTATTTTGATCAACAACAAATACACCGTGTCCGGTATGATAGCGAATCTCCATTATATCCTTCATAAGGGTATCCAGGAAAACAAAAGTTGGTTGCTTTTCCAACGTTTCAATAGGCTTACCTGAAGACCAGTTTTGGAGGTTATACTTTTTACTGCCATAACGAACACTACTCTTTAGAGGCGTTTCACCCAAGGTCAACCAATAGTTATCACGGCGACTTAGACAATATTCACCATTTGACCTTGGAAGTTCACTAAGAGGACGAAGCAAGGCATTTGCTTTTACGACCTCGACAGGATTAGTGTGGGCTACAAAATTTCTAACGTAGTCATCAGCCGGATTCAGAACAATATTTTCGGGTGTATCATGCTGAACAATCTCACCATCTTTCATAATGGCAATATGATTCCCCAATTTTAAGGCCTCATCTAAGTCATGACTAACAAAGACGACCGTTTTGTGGAGCTGCTCTTGTAATCGCAGTAATTCATCTTGTAGTTGGTTACGAATCAAGGGGTCTAACGCTGAGAAAGGCTCATCCATTAAAATAATATCCGTTTCCATAGCAAGTGCGCGCGCCAAGCCTACTCGTTGCTGCATACCGCCAGATAGCTCTGCTGGGCGTTTTTTTGCCCATTGAGTTAAGCCAACCAAGTCTAACTGATGCATGACACTGTCATTAATATGGGCTCGTTCCAAGCCTTTTTGCTCCAAGCCAAACGCAACATTTTGTGCGACGGTTAACCAGGGCATTAAGGCGAATTTTTGAAACACCATAGTAATGCGTTCCATGCGTACTTTACGTTTCTCAGCCTCATTCAAAGCTAAAAAGTTCTGCATCCCCTGATCAGTTTCTATTCGTACCTCACCTCGACAAATGGGGTTCAGTCCGTTTGCGGTCCTCAACAAACTTGATTTCCCTGAGCCAGACAAGCCCATCAGAACGCATATTTCCCCTTTTGCGACCGATAAACTAGCATTGCGAACGGCTACGGTTAAACCCGTTTTATCAAGAATATCGCTTCGGCTCATCCCTTGGTCGAGTAGTGGTATAGCACGCTCTGGTTGCTTACCAAAGACAACGTCTACGTTGTTAAATTCAATCATAAGCTAGCTCTAATACAAGTAGATTCACGCATAGAAAATTTAATTACCGTTATAAGGATCTGCATGAATATTTACTGCTCCCGACTCTTGGATAATCTATCCAGCATAATCGCGACCAATACAATGGCTAAACCCGCTTCGAACCCCATTGCAATGTCAACGGTATTCAATGCCCGCACCACCGGTTTACCTAAACCATCGGCACCGACCAAGGCCGCTATTACCACCATTGAAAGCGATAACATAATGCACTGGGTCACACCCGCTCTAATACTTGACATTGCTGCCGGTACTTCAACTTTAATCAATAAATTTCTATTGGTGCAACCAAATGCTTTGCCAGCCTCCAGAAGTTCCGTCGGCACTTCTGAAATACCCAGGTAGGTAAGTCGTATGGGTGCAGCTATTGCGAAGACGATAGTAGAAATCAGGCCTGGAACAACCCCCAAGCCAAATAATGTTAGCGTTGGTATCAGGTAAACAAAGGTCGGTATGGTTTGCATTAAGTCGAGAATCGGGCGCAAAAAACGATACAACATAGGGCGATGAGCTGCAGCAATTCCAACTGGTACACCTATTAATACACAAGTGCCAGTAGCAAACAAAACTAACGACAAGGTTTCAATCGTTTGTTGCCAATAGCCCAGGTTCCAGATCAACAATAAAGACAGGGTACAAAATAGAGCCGTAGCCCAATGGCGTTGACGCCAAACAGCAAGCGCCGCCACTAAAACAATAAAGACAAGCGGTGGTAGACTCAAAAGTATATTGATTAAACCTTCAATTAAAAATTCCAGCGACATCGCTACATAGTCAAAAAAATCGCCACTATGTTCTATCAAAGTATCTATTAAGTCTTCGGCCCATTCGCCTATGGGTATCTTGTTTTCAGTGAGCCAGTTCATAAGAGTTCGCGCTACATTGATAAAAAGTAACTACTTGCCCCCTTCCGTCATTCCGGTAGTTTTTTAAGCCGGAATCCATTTTTCAGAATAGTGAATCCCCGATTAAACACTTCGGGGATGACAGAGGGATGAGTAGTAGCGATAGAAAACCACACCTATAACTTGTACGTGCTATAAGTATGATTTAATTTGTAATAGGTCGACGTTTTAAATAGACCCTTTAATTTAACCCTAACTTTGCTTTAACAACCGATAAAGCTGGTTTACCATCAATAGTTTTCACACCAGATAACCACTGTTCTAATACTTGAGAATTACTTTTCAGCCATGCTTTCGCTGCAGCATTCGGCTTTTTACCTTCGTCCAAAATGGCTGACATCACTTCATTTTCCATCTGCAAGGTAAAGGTCAGGTTGCTAAGAAACTGCCCGACATTACTGCATTCTTCTACATAGCCTTTACGTACATTGGTGTGCACAGTAGCACCGCCAAAATTAGGGCCAAAAAAATCATCTCCGCCTTCGAGATACATTAGTTCAAAGTTTGCGTTCATTGGGTGTGGTTCCCAACCGAGGAATACAATCCACTGGTTACGGCGTTTTTTACGCTTAACCTGCGACAACATACCCGCCTCGCTAGACTCAACGACACTGAAGCCTTTTAAACCAAAGGCATTCTGATCGACCATATCCTGAATTAAACGATTACCATCATTACCGGGCTCAATGCCGTAAATTTTTTGGTCAAATTTATCAGCAAATTTCTTAATATCAGCAAAGTTTTTTACACCCGCGTCGTACACATATTTTGGTACTGCCAAGGTGTACTTTGCACCATCAAGATTCTTGTGAATGGTCTCTACGGTTCCTTTTTCACGATAGGCCTTAATGTCGCCTTCCATCGTTGGCATCCAGTTACCCAAAAATACATCGATGTCTTTATTTTCAAGTGATTTATACGTTACCGGTACCGATAACAGCTGGGTTTTGGTCTTATATCCCATGCTCTCAAGCACAACAGAAGCTGTGGCTGTTGTGGCAGTGATATCAGTCCACCCTACATCAGAAAACCTTACCGTATCACACTGACTTGCATGTAATGACTGTGTCTGTAATAACAGTGGTGCCAGCATAATGGCTGACACTATATATTTCCTAGACAGATACTTGCTGAATTTTATCATTTTCTTTTTCTACTCTCCGGGTGTTTTATTAAATTCATTTGTCCGTTGTTTGGTTTTCCAGTCAGCTTCCATTCCCACCTCAGCATCTATTGATTCAAGCACAGCCTTTCCTTTAATCAAGTCTGCTACACGTTCTGCTACCATAATCGTTGGGGCGTTCAAATTACCATTCGTAATAGTCGGAAAAATAGATGAATCCACCACTCGCAACTGCGAAATTCCGTGCACACGGGTTTGTGGGTCCACTACTGCCATATCATCCGTACCCATTTTACAGGAACAACTAGGATGATAGGCACTCTCTACATTATTACGAATAAAATCATCAATCTGAGCATTTGTAGTTACTTGCTCTCCGGGCTGGATTTCAGCCTCTCGATACTCATCAAATGCAGGTTGATTAATAATCTCTCGAGTCAAGCGCACACAATCACGAAAACCTTCACGGTCAACTTCGTGCTGTAAATAATTAAACCTTATCGTTGGGCTTTGAGCCGGATCAGCACTCTGTACTTTTACTGAGCCGCGACTTCTGGGTTTATTGTGGCCAATATGTACCTGAAAACCGTGTCCGGAAAAAGCAGTACTTCCGTCATAACTCATAGCAGCTGGTAGAAAGTGATACTGTAAATCAGGCCATTCTACCCCCGGTTTTGATCGAATAAAACCACAAGATTCAAAATGGTTTGTCGCGCCTAACCCATCTTTTCGGAAGAACCAACGCGCACCAATCAAAAACTTATTCCACAGATCAAGTTTGCCGTTAAGGGTAACCGGCTTTTTGCACTTAAACTGAAAATAAAATTCAAGGTGGTCCTGAAGGTTTTCACCTACACCTGGCAACTCATGTTTGAGGTCAATCCCTGCTGCTTCCAACACCGATTTTGGACCAATACCTGACAATTGTAGCAGATGGGGCGACCCAATTGGGCCAGCAGACAAAATAACTTCTTTATCAACCAGACCATTTTTTCGCTGACCATCATGTTCGTACTGAACACCAACTGCCTTTTTACCAACTAATAAGATTTTTTCAACCAGCGCATGGGTTATTACTGTAAGGTTAGACCGCTTCAGAACTGGCTTAAGGTATGCATTTGCAGTTGACCAACGTACGCCGTTTTTTACCGTCATGTGCATCGGGCCAAAACCTTCTTGCTGCTTGCCGTTATAGTCTTCAGTACGAAGATAGCCAGCCTGCTCGCCCGCATCAATAAAAGCTTGGTATAAGGGGTTTTGCATCCTATTACCGTTATTAACAGAAAGCGGCCCCTTAACTCCCCTATAGACATCATCACCAAATGCCCAGGTCTCAGCTTTTTTAAAGTAGGGCAAACAGTGGGCATAATCCCAACCTGTTGCACCATGGCTTTGCCATTCATCAAAATCCTTGGCATGCCCTCTCACATAGACCATTCCATTAATAGACGACGACCCCCCCAATACCTTGCCTCTCGGGCAATGCATACGGCGATCATTCAGATAGGGTTCAGGTTCGGACTCGAACTGCCAATTATATTTCTTGGTATTCATCGGAATGGAGAGTGCTGTCGGCATCTGGATAAAAATACTCTTATCACTGCCACCTGTTTCCAACAATAACACACTAATATTTTCATCTTCAGTTAGCCTATTTGCGAGTACGCAACCAGCCGAACCTGCGCCTATGATAATATAATCAAATCTATTTTCCTGCGGCATGCCTCCCCCTACTCTTCTCAAAAAAATTTAAAATGGACTTTGAACTGGGTTTAACCCCACATAAACTGCTTTTAGCTGAGTATATTGGTTGAGCGTTTCAACGCCATTCTCTCGCCCTATACCTGATAACTTATAGCCCCCCACCGGCATTTCTACAGGTGATGCACCATAACTGTTAATCCAACAGATACCGGCGTGAATTTGATGGATAACACGGTGAGCTCGTGAAATATCACGAGTAAATACAGCTGCCGCCAAGCCATAGCGACTATCATTGGCACGCTGAATGACCTCTTCTTCATCACTGAACTTTAAAATAGACATCACTGGGCCGAATATCTCCTCTCTCACAATACACATATCATCAGTACAATCTGTAAATATCGTAGGTTCTACAAAATAACCATTTGTCATAGCGCCTAGTTCAGGTGCTTTTCCCCCACACAAAAGAGTGGCGCCTTCATCAATGCCTTTTTTTATATAACAAAGTACCAGTGTGTGATGATTTGAAGAAATTAACGCACCAAAGTTTGTTTTAGGATCCATAGGATCACCAATAACAATGTTATTTTGGGTACGTGTTAGTAACCGTTCAATAAACGCTTCATAAATGTCATCATGTACAAAAACACGAGTGCCGTTAGTACAAACCTCTCCTTGGGTATAAAAGTTTCCAAGCATGGCTCCCGAAACAGCATCTTCAAGGTCCGCATCGTCAAAAACAATCAGCGGGGATTTTCCCCCTAACTCCATAGTGACCTCTTTTAACGAAGAAGCTGCCGCTGCCATCACTTTTTTACCCGTCTCTACTTCTCCGGTAAAAGAGACCTTTGCAATATCGGGATGATGGGTCAACCAAGCCCCCACGTTGCCATCCCCTTGAATGACATTAAATACACCGGCTGGCAGCCCTGCTTCAACAAAGATTTCTGCTAGTTTTAAAGCCCCTAACGGTGTCTCCTCTGAGGGTTTAAAAATCATACTATTACCACAAGCCAACGCTGGGGCGGATTTCCAACAAGCAATTTGCAAGGGGTAATTCCAAGCCCCAATCCCTGCACAGACACCCAACGGTTCACGACGGGTATAATAGAAATCCCCTCCTAGATCTTGCTGGTTACCTTCTATGGTAGACGCCAGACCTGCAAAGAATTCGATAGAATCTGCACCACTTGTAACATCTACTGTCGATGCTTCCTGCCAGGGTTTGCCGGTATCAACAACTTCAACGGCTGCTAGGGCATCATTTCTTTCTCTTAATAGCGCCACTGCTTTTAATAAGATTCTGCTACGTTCCACCCCTGTCATAGCAGACCACTGTTTGAAACCTCGTTGTGCACTTTCAATCGCTGCATGCAGTACGGTTTTATCCGCTACTTCGACTTCATACGCGACCTCTCCCGTACCAGGATTAATCACTTCAAAGGTTAAACCACTTTGATTTTGAATATAACGCCCATCAACAAAACTCTGGTATTTCTTCACAGTCATCAAACCTCCCCATACTGAAAAATAAGCGTCTCAATGAAATGTTTACAAAGCATCTCAGCCTCTTTGAAGTCTGTCGTGGTGGAATCACTAAGCGCGCTTCGTAACCAAAAGCCGTCAATCATCGCTGCTGTCATCTTCGCTGCTCTTATAGCATTATTTAGCGGCATCAGTTTTTTATAGGAATAACGAAGATTACTCAGTAGTCGTTGGCTATTTATTCTCTGTAGTTTTGCAAGCTTAGGATCATGCATCGCCTGAGCCCAAAAGCTAAGCCAGGTTCGAGTAGCCTCGTCTGACCGCTGTACACTGGTAAAATTAGCCTCAACTATCATCATTAGACGCTGACGAGGAGATATCTTCACTTGTTGCACACGCTCTAACAAAGTCACTTTCAGCTGGTCCAGAAGGTAGCGTACCGTTGCTTCTATCAAGCCCTGCTTTCCACCAAAATAGTGACTAATGATGCCTGAAGACATTCCGGCTGAGCGGCTAATCGTATTAATGGTCGTACCCTGCAACCCATACTCACTGATAGAATGCAGAGTTGCCTCGATCAATTGTTTCTTGCGTACTGGCTCGATTCCAACTTTTGGCATGTTTTTACAACTTTTTTATTGATTGAACGTTCAATTAAAATTATTCTAGCCGCAATCAGGGTAATAAGCAATTTGGATAGCGTTGTATTTGTGTAATGCTACGTCAAGATCTACCCTTTAATGATCAATGGTTATAAAAATTAAACAGCACCACTAAAGCGACCTGCTTTAGACTTATGTAGCGAGGAAACAACATCATGACAAATACCCCTAAAACCACCGGAGAAGCGCTGCTCCATGAAGCTCAGCATCACTTACCTCTCGGGGTTGCCGACACTTACCGCTACTGGGGTGAAGAGGACACTGTTTTTGTACAAAGCATGAAAGGCGGCTCCATTACAGACAGCGATGGCAAAGAGTTTGTTGATTTTCGCCTAGCCTACGGCCCAATCATCCTTGGTTACCGTGATAGCCGCGTTGATCAAGAAGTCATTCGCTGTATCACCGAGCGTGGCACGATTTCAGGCTTTAATACTGACCTGGAAGCAGAAGTAGTCAGTTTGGTTAAAGGTCTATGCCCAAATATCGAAAAAATGCGTTTTGCCAATTCAGGTACAGAAGCAGTAATCGGCGCCGTCCGAACCGCCCGCGGTTTTACCGGTCGCAATAAGATCGTTGTTGTAGAAGGTGGTTTCCACGGTTTATATGATGAAATGATGTGGAAGTCTGATGTAGATAACTGGGATAGCGACAAACAAGCCGCCCCCAAAATCATCCCTTTTGGTGCAGGTATCCCAGAAAGTACTCGCGAGCATCAGGAGATTATCCCCCTCAATGATTTCGACGCACTGGATGATGTATTCAAGCGTGATGGTGATGATATTGCAGCGATCGTCATCGAGCCAATTATGGGCAACTGCGGCAGTATCGCGTCAACTCAGGAATACATGCAGAAACTGCGTGACATTTGTAATAGCAACGGATCATTGCTGATTATGGACGAGGTTAAAACGGGTTTCCGTGTTGCCAAAGGCGGCGTACAACAACTATATGGCATCAATGCCGACCTCACTACCTATGCCAAAGCTATCGGCAACGGTTATCCGGTTGCTGCCTTTGGTGGTCGCGCAGACGTCATGGACAGAATCAAATTTGGTGCTGACGGTGTCACTCATGGTGGCACGTATACTGCTAACTTACTTTCTCTAAGCGCCGCTAAAGCAACACTAACTGTATTGAGCGAGACAGACGCTTTAGCCACTATCGATAAAGTCGGCGCTGCTATTCAAGATGTGCTTTCTCGCGTTTTCACCAAGTTTGGTATAGCACATAAATTTGCCGGCCCAGACTCGATGTTTGGTGTGCACTTCGGCAAAGAAATTCCATTAAACTACCGTGACTGGAAAAAAACCGACAGTGAACTCTATACAGTATTTGCACACAACCTGATAAAAAATGGCGTAATGTTGGAGCCAGATTCACGTGAGCCCTGGTTTATTTGCGAAGCACACCAGGCAGTGGACCTAGCATGGCTAGAAGAAGTTGCCGAACGCTCTATGCAGGAAGCTCTCGACATATAAGCCGCATCATCGATAGATGGACAACAGGTAGGGCTCATTTAAGCATAATCGCTTGCGCCCTATTGTTTTAATCTCAATTTAATATATATCAAATCAACTGCGGGCATAAGTTTTCATTATTCATGGTGACAATATTTATCTCTCTATTTTCTGAAAACATATTATAGAGAGGTATACCTACTACATCTTCGTAACTTCGAGAAAATTGACTGTAGTTAGAAAACTCCTCCTTTAGGATTGCATCACTCAGACTAACACCTTCACCGCAAAACGTAGCTACTCGATATAATCGATACCATGCCCTAATGTATTGTATTGAAGACCCAGTTGTTTTTTTGAACAACTGATTCAAATATGATACCGACAAGCAAACGTGCTCGGCTAATTCATCAATACTTGGATTACGATCACCATTTTTGCAGATATAAGCAACCGCCTTTTTAACCCGTTGATCTGCCCGTATATTTAACCCCAACTCATGACGCCCGATGACGTCTTTAAGTAAAGCAAAAACCCTATTTGATGAAGGCTTTTTATTGTGAATTTGATTAAAAATTGTACGCAGACTTTCTTCATTTTCTAGACCCCAATGACAATTTACTCCGCCACCAGAAAAGCGATTCATGTATGGTTTTGATTGAAGCACCTTAAAGTCTTCCCCTAAAACATCCAACATATAAATCGCTACAACTTGGTTTCCAGCATCCACAGAGACTTCCGCTCCAGCAGGAATTAGTAAAGAAATGGCCGACATATTGGAACCAGATTTCTTTTCTATTAACTTGACAGGGTCACCTAATGAAACGACCAGAAGGCTACAAGCCTTTGAGAAAGTCAGTATGTCTAAGAGTTTTCCAATATAAAGCGACCTCCTGTTAAACAGATACAAAATTTGTCTGTCTTTCGTATCCATGCTCAACTAGCCCTTTAAATTATTAAACTTGATGCTTAAATCACTTCTCCCATGAAAACATAAATAAAAATAACCTACATGAACTAACTGATATTTTTCACGGTTTTTATCTGTTTATTCATGTTTTATCTAAAAAAATTATATAGCATGGTTAGCAGTAAATACCCTGAAAATGCTATTAACCATCTTCGCTCTATGTTAAAGGTATCGGATAAAATTCTGGTGGAATAGATTTTAAAAGAGGGGCTCTTCCCCCAGTCTTGGTTGGAATTTTAACTCCGGTTTAAACACACTGAAGTTTGTTGTTGAATTGATCATTGCAAATTTAGTCTAAACTAGACTAATCAAGTATCAGTAAACAGTTACCGATAAATAAAAATATTCCTTTGGGTAAGGTTAAAGAATGCAAGTCAGCTATTTAAAGTTATTTGCTTTTCTCTTCTTCATATTGGCCAGCCAAGCTTATGCAAGCTTCAGCGAACCGGTTGCTCCATCGAATAGTAATTTCAGAGTATATCTTGGAAATTACCTGCAGGTTCATGAGGATCCCGAATCAAAGTTAATTATTGAAGACATACCCGCGCTCCAAAAGCGAGATGAGTTCAAACACGCAGATAATATGGCATTGCAGTTTGGCTATAGAGACGGCGCCATCTGGTTTATTGCACCGGTATTTAATAACACTAATTCACTTGTCTCTAACAATCTGGAAATTCGCTATGCGCCATTGGATCTTGTCAATGTATATTTAGTCAAGAAAGACGGAACTATCAGTTCACATACAGCGCTAGGGGACCTGATTCCCTATTCAAAGCGAGCCATTAAATCCAGAACTTTTCTAGCCCCCCTTAATTTTGAAGCGAATACAAATTATCAACTAGTGATCAGACTTCAGAGCAAAAGTTCTCTGTCAGCGCCCATGTACTTATCCTCTATAGATGCTCTGTATGAATATGAGCATTACATCAATATTGCCATGGGAATGTTTTACGGTTTAGCATTCGGACTGTTTTTTTATAATTTATTTTTACTGATTATTATTAAAGATGTCGTTTATTTTTACTACATTGTATATGTTCTAGGCTATACACTTTTCACGGCCTCAATGGATGGCTTGCTTTTCCAGTTCTGGCCTAACTCGCCAAATTGGGAAAATAGTTCACTCTATCTTTTCCCCTGTTTCTGCGGGATATTTTTGTCTCTATTTTGTCGTAC
>Ga0105348_1002434_pt1 | contig 11133 bp, 6 predicted proteins | sample EN8Hudsemesocosm_2_FD_83504 | JGI IMG/M metagenome (GOLD analysis project Ga0105348, IMG submission 83504) | Methane-oxidizing microbial communities from mesocosms in the Hudson Canyon - EN8C Hudson Canyon | ecosystem: Environmental > Aquatic > Marine > Cold seeps | place: Hudson Canyon...
CATCTGCAATATTCTTAAGGGTCGAACCAAGATTGCCAATATGCTTCATGCAATATGCACATGCGATAAGGAGACCGATGCCTAATACGCAAAGCCCAATAATCGTGATGAGCAGCCATGTTTCTATTTTTGAAACAATAGGGGTGATGGTTTCTTCTCTAATCTGGCGGAGTGAATGCTGAAGTAATTCAGATGAGGGCTTTTGCGCGTTCTTAATCGTATTGGGAATGTTGTTTAATGCTGAGTTAAGTTTTTCTGTTATACCGTCAATTTTATCTGCCAAAGAGTTGATCAGCACGAGCTGTTCTGGCGAAAGATCATCTATATTTTTTGAAGCTTCATTTAATGACTGAGATAGGTTTTCTGTAGCGTCTTTGAGGATTACGCCAGATTCAGTTAACTCTTTGATTTCGATGTTGATCGATACATACTTAGCGAGATCTTCTGGCTCTACTTTATCCGAATTAGCAAATGTCAATGTGCTGAAGAGCGCTGTTAGCAGTACTGCAAGTAGTGTTATCAAGTGCGTTGATTTTTTCATAATGTGGATGTCTGTGCTGTACATGTTATTGTTTATCTCGTGCTATATTGATAGCTCAGCGGCCAAGGTTATAGATTTTATTTTGGATAAATTTGACCAGCTGTTGCAGTGACCTATTGATTCCATCTCAGTTAATTTTCGGATGGATTACACCATCACCATCACCTTACCCTTGAAGATGGAAATCAGACAGTTGACTGAAGTGGCAAATGTTATAGTCTACTATTCGCCAAAATAGAAGGCTTTGTATGGGTTGAGGAGTTCGTTTTATTATACCGATAACTGGGACTGTACAATCTAATAACCAGAATCAAAAGAATACTACTAGTATAGTTAACTATTTCTAGCAGTTTACTATACTAGTGGCATGTCATATCTCTATAGATGAGTGCTGCCAAGTATGTACAGTAGAATGCTTCCATTAGTGTTGTTAACTATATTCGCTTCTTTACCTACACATGGAAAAGATTTTCGCTTTGTAGACAGTACTTTTTGCCCTTTAGTCTGCGACTCTACAATAGATGGTAAGGAAGGCTACTTAATAGATATTTTACGTGACGCCTTAGCTACGAAAAATCATACGTTAACTTTTGAAATCCTCCCCTTTCTCCGTGCAATTATGCAGGTACGCGCTGGCGAAGCCCACGCGTTACCCGCAATTTATCAATCTGATGCACCTGACCTTATTGTTGGCGAGACGGTGATCGCTCCTGGCCGAAACGTGATATTCGTACGCGAGAACTTTACAGGGCAGTACCAAGGTGTCGAATCTTTGTCAAAACTTAGCATCGCCGTTATTTTAGGTTACACCTTTGGCAATGATTTGATTGATAATTATATATCCGAGGCTAAGAAAAACAGCAACCACAATGTAACCTTCATCGCTGACGACAAGCCCTATGAACGACTAATTCAGATGTTGATGATCGGAAGAGTGGACGCAATCATAGATGACAGCACATTTATTTACCATGCGCTTAGCAATTCAAGTCAGTTTGATACTAGTTTAATCAAGGTGATTGGAGTTATTAGTGAGGGTGAAAACGTAGTAGCTTACAGTCCTTCACTGCCCGAAGATTCTAAAGTATTGCTCGATATTATTGACCCTTTCATAAGTGATTTATATGACAGTGGGGGTATCAATAAATATGTAGCGCCATACGGATTAAAGTTTGAAAATAATCTAATGCTGCCCGTGGATTAATAATACATTTTACACAAATTACATCGACCTTCGATTTCGACGATCCAATGCGCCACGCATTGCAAGTTCTGTTTACAGTCTATAAATGGCCATAATACAGAATCACACAAACAGGCGTTTTCTGACGAAGCGGGACATCGTAGCAATGTCTGCTTTGGGTCTTCGGCCAAAAGCGAAGGTTGACTGTTTTATTTTTCATGGCAATTTATTCCGCAACCAGACCCAGAGCAATCAACCAATGAGTGTTGAAGTTCGTACTGAGCAGCTCATGGTTCCAACGTTAATAGGATCGTCATCCCACCCGTCTCAATCGCATCTTTCGCAAGTTGTTGTAGTTTCTTCAGGTATTGTAATTTTTCCCGAATAATTTAGTTACAGGTGTAAGCCTGGATTTTTAGCAATATCGCTTCCTAAGTATTTGATTTCGTTAGATAGCGGTGACCGCGTTACCCGCGTCATCTTAGATATACATATCCTTATAAAACAATATGTTATTTGAGACCCACGCTCATTTGCGTTAAAATGCGCGCCAAATTTAAGTCAAACAGCATTACAGTATTAATTCGAGGAAATATAGATGGCAGAATATAAAGCACCGTTAAAAGATATTCGTTTTGTGATGAATGAAGTTTTTGAAGCGGAAAAGCTTTGGGGGTCTTTAGCGGGGACAAAAGAAACCATCGATATGGAAACCGCCGATGCCATTCTTGAAGAAGCAGGAAAAATTACCTCTACTTTGTTAGCGCCATTGAGCCGAGATGCGGATGAAGAAGGTTGCCATTTTGAGAATGGCAAGGTGACGGTGCCTGCTGAATTTAAAACTGCTTATAAGACCTTTGCTGAGGGCGGTTGGTCAGGTTTGGCGGGTAATCCCGATTATGACGGTATGGGAATGCCTAAAATGCTGGCCGCACAATACGAAGAAATGCTGTATTCGGCAGATATCTCATTTGGCTTGTACATAAGCCTTACGTCTGGTGCATCACTCGCTATCGATGCGCATGCATCTGAAGAATTGAAGCAAAAATATTTGCCAAAGATGTATTCGGGAGAGTGGGTCGGTGCAATGGGCCTGACTGAATCTCATTCAGGTACTGACTTGGGTATGATTCGTACCAAGGCTGAGCCTAATGCGGACGGAAGCTATTCTATTTCTGGCACCAAGATATTTATCACCGGCGGTGATAATGACCTTACCGACAATATTATTCACCTTGTGCTTGCGAAGTTACCTGATGCCCCTGCTGGATCGAAAGGTATCTCGCTTTTCTTAGTGCCACGTAACTCTGTAGATGATAATGGTGTCGCGGGCGAAAATAATAAGGTTACCTGTGGTTCGATCGAACACAAAATGGGTATTAAAGCCTCTGCGACATGTGTGATGAATTTTGATGGTGCCCAAGGTTGGTTGGTCGGTGAGGAAAACAAAGGGCTTTTGGCCATGTTTACCATGATGAACTATGAGCGTTTGAGTGTTGGTATCCAAGGCTTCGCAGCAGCAGAGCGTTCTTACCAAAATGCCGTTGCTTATGCATTGGACCGTATTCAGGGGCGTGCCGCTACGGGCCCAGTTCAGCCAGAAAAAGCAGCCGATCCGATTATCGTTCATCCTGACGTACGACGCATGTTGATGACGATGAAAGCCTTTACTGAAGGTAGTCGCGGTTTTTCAACTTATGTTGCACGCTTTTTGGATATTGCTAAATTTTCTGATGACCAGGAAGAGAAAAAGAATGCAGAAGCGATGGTTGCGTTATTAACGCCAGTTGCTAAAGCCTACATGACTGATCGTGCTCTCGATACCTGTATTACCGGGCAGCAAGTGTTTGGTGGTCATGGTTATATTCGTGAATGGGGTCAGGAACAGTTGGTAAGAGATACGCGTATTACGCAGATCTATGAAGGTACCAATGGCGTTCAGGCTATGGACTTGATGGGACGTAAAGTTGTTGCGAATGATGGTCAATTGTTCGAGATCTTTGCTTCTGAAGTTACTCGTTTTATTGATGCAGAGTTAGATAACCCGGCGATAACACATTTACTCAAGCCTTTAGCCGCATCACTTGAGCGTTTGAGCGATGCGACTGAATTTGTTATTACCAGTGCGCAGAATGATCGCAATGCCATCGGAGCTGCTGCAGTTGATTATCTGGATTTATTCGGTCTAACGGCTTACGCTTATATTTGGGCGAAAATGGCTAAAGTTGCGGCAGCGAAAGCAGACGCTGATGATTTTTATGCCGTTAAAGTGAAGACTGCGAATTTCTACTTTAGCCGCCTGCTTCCTCAAACGGTCTCGTTGTTAGAGTCTATCAAGTCGGGCAGTGATGAAATGATGTCTTTAAACCAAGACCAGTTCTAGGTTTATTTACATGCTTTGGGCGTGATGGTGACGTTCTGTCTCTCACGCCTGCTGTGTTATGTACATTCTTATATAGCTAATGGCTCTTCGTACAGGCGCTATATAAGAGTGTTTTAATTTCTGACGCGCCTTCAAGTGATCAAGTCTGCAGCTCATAACCCGCCAATAATAGCGAAACATCTAGCAGTGCATCCCACGGGCTTTGTCCTTTTTGAACCCCTTTTATTAAGTCATCAATAGTTTTGCATTGCGCAAGCATAATACTGATTTTATTGGTATTGAGGCGGCGGGCGGTATGACTTAGTTGTCGTTGTCGTTTCTGTATTACGCGATATTTTTTAAAAATAGTTTGTTCCGACTCACCCTGTGCAGCGCCGACAATTAGTGCGGAAATTAAGCGGATTTCTTTGCTTAGAGCCCACAGCGTCATGCTGGGTTCTTGTCCTTCAGTACGCAAGTGGCTAATTATTTTGACGACTAGTTTCCCGTTATTATTCAGGCATGCGTCGGTAAGATTAAAGATATCGTAGCGAGACGCATCGGATACACTGTCGATAACATTCTCTGTTGAAATTTCCTGGTCATCATAGGCTAACTTCAGTTTTTCCAATTCTTGTTGCGCTGCTAATAAGTTGCCTTCTAAGCGATCACACAGTAGAGCGATGCCGTCACGACTAATGCTAAGCCCCATTTTTACGGCTCTTTGGCTCAGCCACCTTGGCATTTCTTCGATGCTTATCGGCCAAATCTGAATGATAGCGCCGTGTTTATCAAGAGTACTCGCCCATTTGCTTCTGAGTGTCGCGGCGTCTAATTTTGCACTTTCGAGTATTAAAATATTGTCTTCAGGAGGTGAGGAGAAATAGCTCTGAATTGCCTTTGCGCCGGGTGTTCCAGGCTTGGACTTTCCTAGCTTTAGCTCTGTTATTTTTTTCTCTGCAAATAATGACAGTGTATTTGCTTCGTCGGCTAACACCGACCAATCAAATTTACGGTCTACGCTGAGCACTTTTCGCTCGTCAAAACCTTCTACTTTGCACTGTGCTCTAATGGCGTCCATGGCTTCTTGAACGAGTAATGGCTCATCACCACAAACAAAATATACGGGTAGTAGTCTTTTTGATAGTTCTGCTGGGAGTTGCTCTGGACGGATACGCATGGTCTTTACTTTTTTAAAGGATAGTTTTTCTTTTTTAGGAGGCCAGTTGAGCTTTTATTGGTGTTAGTGCTGCGTTTATAGGTTGGCTATTTCTCGCAAAATAGTATCGATAATTGCTTTATCAATTGCGAGTTCAATTTCTTCTTTTTCCCGATCTTTCGCAAGTAGGGCTGAGGCATTTTGGCGATAAATACGGCTTAGCGAGACCGTCCGGGTGTTGATAATATTATCTGTGAGCAAGTCACTAAGGCGGTATAGCACTGAATGTGTGAGTTCATATTCGGCAGCGGAAGCATCATCTCGCAGGGTAAAAGCGCGTTGTTTAGCACTGCTCTTGATGACGGACAATAAATATTGGCTGTCATTCGTGATCTCGGTGCCGGCAGCATCCAGGCTCGCCCGTAAGTATTGGCATTGCTTCCAATTACTTTTGTTGTTGCATTCAACTCTGAGGGTGGCGTAAGAGGCTGCCAATGTTTCTGACGCGCCGCGTAGTTGAAAACCACATGCCTGAAGGAGAAGCAAATAAATCACGATACTGAAGCGAAGCAGGCGTTTGTTTGGTCGCTGTACCTTAACCTTAGTTCTGGTTCCGGTACGCTGAATTCGCTTCAGGATCATGTTGAGGAGCTCTCCATTTATTTGGCCGCCATCTATTTTGCAGTTATCTACTTGGCAACGACGCTAACAAGCTTACCTGGTACTACGATGACTTTCTTAACTGAAAGTCCTTCCAGAAAGCGTTGGACGGTTGCATCAGCAAGCGCTGCCTTTTCAATATCCTCTTTGCTGGTACCGTTGGCAACGTCCAGTTTGGAGCGAACCTTACCATTAACCTGAACTACCATTTGCTGAGAAGCCTTAACCACCGCAGATTCGTCGAAGGTTGGCCAACTGGCACTGACGATAGCGTCTTGATGACCTAGCTCTTCCCAGAGCTGATGCGAAATATGGGGTGTGATTGGCGCAAGTAATAGTGTTGCTGCTTCCAGGGCTTCTTGTGTGACCGCGAGCCCTTGAGGGCTGGTATCGCTAAACTTAGCGACTTGATTCATTAACTCCATAATGGAGGCTATCGCGGTATTGAAGGTTAAGCGGCGGCTAACATCATCGCTGACCTTTTGAATAACTTCATGAGTTTTTCTGCGTAATGATTTTTGTTCGTCATTAAGCTCGCTGACCACCATTTTGGCTGGCTTGCCATTTTCGACATGGGCATGAACGCTCTTCCATAGGCGGCGAAGAAAACGATGCGCGCCATCCACAGCGTTGTCAGACCATTCAAGTGATTGTTCAGGAGGTGCGGCAAACATAATGAATAAACGAACCGTATCTGCGCCATATTGATCAATAATGGTTTGCGGATCGATACCATTGTTTTTAGATTTCGACATTTTACTTATGCCGGCACTTGAGACCTCGGAGCCGTTGTCTGTACGCTTTATCGCGGTAATTTTGCCTTTTTCATCGGTGTCCAGTGTGATATCTGCTGGAGCTATCCAGGTTTTGCCACCCTTATCGTCTTCCTGGTAGAAGCTTTCGGCTAATACCATGCCTTGGCAAAGCAGACGCTTAAAGGGTTCGTTACTCGAAACTAGGCCAACATCACGGAGTAGCTTATGAAAAAATCGCGCATAGAGAAGGTGCAAAATGGCATGTTCGATACCGCCGATATACTGGTCAACAGGTAACCAATAGTTAGCCGCTTTAGGGTCAAGCATTTGTGAGTCTGCTTGGGGAGAGCAATAGCGTGCGTAGTACCAGGATGATTCCATGAAGGTGTCAAAGGTATCTGTTTCCCGAGTCGCATTTTGGCCCTGATGGCTTGTTTTTGCCCATTCAGGGTCACTTTTTATCGGTGACTTTACGCCATCGAGCTCAACGTCTTCGGGGAGTCGAACGGGTAGTTCATCTAGAGGTACTGGAATTTCTGTGCCGTCATCCAGGTATTTCATCGGGATTGGCGTGCCCCAATAGCGCTGGCGGGAAACGCCCCAGTCACGTAGGCGATAATTAACCTTTTTAGCGCCGGTACCAAGAGTTTCAAATTTTTGCACAATGGCATCAAATGCCTCGGCAGAGTTCAATCCGGTAAATTCGCCGGAGGCAACCAGTAGGCCTTTTTCTATAAAAGCCTGCGCTTGAATATCTATCTCTTCGCCATCGATGGGCGCGATGACTTGTTTAATCGCAAGGTCATAAGTTTTAGCGAATTCGTGATCTCTTTCGTCATGTGCGGGTACCGACATAACGGCGCCTGAGCCGTAGTCCATTAAAACAAAATTTGCAGTCCAAACTGGAACGTCTTCCCCGGTTAGCGGATGAATAACGCTGAAGCCGGTCGGGACGCCTTTCTTTTCCATGGTTGCCATATCAGCTTCGGCAACTTTGTTTTGTTTACATTCTTCGATGAACGCTTTTACTTGAGAGTTAGTTGCCGCAGCTTCTAAGGCTAAGGGGTGTTGCGCTGCAACCGCGACATAGGTAACCCCCATAATAGTGTCGGGTCGAGTCGTGTAGACGCTCAGTTCTTCGTCTCTGCCCTTAAGCTTGAACGAAAATTCCAAGCCTTCGGAGCGTCCGATCCAGTTGCGTTGCATGGTTTTGACTTGCTCTGGCCATTCTTCGAGTTCGTCCAGATCGTTAAGTAATTCGTCCGCATAGTCGGTGATTTTAATAAACCACTGTGGTATTTCTTTACGCTCAACAATTGCACCTGAGCGCCAGCCACGGCCATCGACCACTTGTTCGTTGGCCATAACTGTTTGGTCGACGGGATCCCAGTTGACGGTGGCATTTTTCTTGTACACCAAGCCTTTTTCAAATAATTGCGTGAAAAACCATTGTTCCCATTTGTAGTAGTCGGGTTTGCAGGTGGCGAGTTCTCGACTCCAGTCGTAGCCAAAGCCCAATAGCTTAAGCTGATTTTTCATGTACTCGATGTTTTCGTAAGTCCACTTCGCGGGTGCTACGTTGTTGTTGATCGCGGCGTTTTCCGCAGGCAAACCAAAAGCATCCCACCCCATTGGCTGCATGACATTTTTTCCCTGCATGCGCTGATAGCGAGAAACGACATCGCCAATGGTGTAATTTCTGACGTGGCCCATGTGCAGCTTGCCGCTAGGATAGGGGAACATCGACAGGCAATAGTATTTTTCTTTAGTCTCGTCTTCAGTGACGGTGAAGCTTTGATTCTCGTCCCAAAATTTACGGGCTTTTTCTTCGATTTTCTGAGGTAAATAATGTTCTTGCATGAGTACCAATGACTAGAGTGTATAATTGAGGGAAATTAAAGGGCTATGTGGATGTAAGCTCTTTTTCAACGGGATATTCTATCGTAGTTTTATGCAGTGGGATACTACTGTTCTAGTTACTCTTCGTGCTCTTTTTATGATGCCTCTAGTTAGCTTTCCTTCGCCTGAAAAGTGAGAGAAAAACAAGTAAAGAAGAGAATATAAAAACCGGACTTGAGCCATATTTGGTGAACGGAGTTTGCCCGGTGTACAGTTCGATATGAGACTGCAAGGTGGTTTTAACAAATTGCTCTGTTTGGGCGCTTATCTGACCCTTATGGTCGATGATTGCGCTGATACCGTTATTGGTGGCGCGCACCATAAATCGACCATTCTCCGCTGCACGCATTTGTGCCATTTCTAAGTGTTGTAAAGGGCCTATAGAGGCGCCAAACCAGCTGTCATTACTGATCGTCAGCAAATAATCTGCTTCACTAGCACGACTTGCAACGAAATCAGGGTAGACCACTTCATAGCATATGAAAGGAGCGACTTGATGCCCGTGGGACAGTAGCAGTGCTTGGTCGCTTGGCCCTTTTCGGAAATCTGACATGGGCAGATCAAAAAACGCTATCAAGCCTCTTAATACCTCTTGCATCGGGACGTATTCACCAAAAGGAACTAACTTTTGTTTATGGTTGATACCGCTACCTTCGCCGAAACTGTAGACGCTGTTGTGAAGTGTTGTTGCCTTGGTTTGCTTGTTGTACTCGCGGTAGGGGATGCCAGAAATGATATTGGCTTTATGCTTGGATGCTTTTTTAGCCATTCGATCAAGCAGAGGTTTGGCTTGATCGAATAGCATAGGAACGGCTGTTTCGGGCCAAATAATAAGATCCGTGCCCCAGTTTTCTTGTGTCATGTCTTCCAATAGCTTAAGTGTCTTTCGACGCTGAGAAGGTAGCCATTTAAGCTCTTGAGGGATGTTGGTTTGTAGTAGCGCGATGCTTAGGGTTTGCTCACGTTTTTTTGTCCAGTCAATGGTGTTGAGGGTAGGTCCAACTATCCAAGCTATAGCGATGAGTAAGGTGATGGCAAGTTTTACCGGAAGCTTGGTGTTAGTTAGCTGAAAGGGGATGGTCCACAAGGCGATGACAGCACCTGTAGCAACGATAATCATGCTTATGCCATAGACGCCAATGATCGGTATCCAACCTGCGAGAGGGCTATTCAGGTGCCCGTAGCCCAGGAATAGCCAGGGAAACCCGGTGAGAAATACGGTGCGAAAAGCGTCAGATAGTACCCAAAAGGCTGTAAATAAGGCGCCATTCAAAGCCTGGTTTTGTGAGCGGAATTTAAAATAAAGGGTGAATAATAATGCGTGGAAGAGTGCCAAACCTGTGACAAACACAAGGGTGAGTAGTCCCGCTAAAGGCGGACTTGCGTGCCCATAGGTATGGATGCTGATATAGACCCAGGAGGCACCAGAGCTAAACAAGCCTAAGCCAAAATACCAGCCATAACGAGCGGGTTTGGCTTGGGTGTTGTTTTTAGTATTGTTGTCAGAGTCGGTGCCGTGATTGTTATTGTCGGCAACGACGAGAGCTTGTGTTGACCAAAGCGCTAAAGCAATCGAGATGGGGCCGAATAGCCAATAGTTGAAAGGCGCCAGCGTTAAGGTTTGAAGTGCGCCTGCGCTAATAAGTGCGCCGATCACGAATAGGTTTTTCCTGGATTGCGGTTTCATATTGTTGTTATTGTTTCTTTGGCTGTGATGGCTTTTTAGTAGCGCTCTTATGACTAAAATCGAGGACTTGCTCTAGAGGTTTTTGTCTTACCTTTAGAGTCGCTCAATTTTTAGTAGGCGAATAGTGCGGTTATCGGCATTCAGAACGGTTGCCCTAAAACCGTAAAACGTCGTTTGATCATTTCTTTCAGGTAGGCGGCCGAAGTGTTTTAAGGCTACGCCACCAATGGTATCGAAGTCATCATCAGGAAGCTTGGTCGAGAAAAACTCATTAAACTCTTCAACAGTCGTTAATGCTTTGACATTGAATTCACCTGTTGTGAGCGGTTTGATCATCGTTTCATCATCAAAATCATGTTCATCTTCAATTTCACCCACAATCTGTTCAAGCACGTCTTCAATGGTGACAAGTCCTGCGACGCCACCATATTCATCCACCACAATAGCCATGTGATTCCGTGTCTGTTTGAATTCTTTAAGGAGCTGATTTAGACGCTTGCTTTCAGGCACGATTGTGGCCGGTCTGAGTAATTCTGAGACTACTCCCTTTTTAAGCTCGCCTTTTAAGGCTAGAGGGAGTAAGTCTTTGGCAAGGAGAATCCCGGTAATGTCGTCGGAGCTTTCACCAATAACAGGAAAACGAGAGTGCGCGGATTCGATAATGTCAGCGATATAGTCATCAGGATCCTGACAGGCTTTGACGGTAATCATTTGTGAGCGAGGGATCATGACTTCCCGAACTTGCATGTGTGTGACCTGTACCGCGCCCTCGATGATGCTTAAAGAATCGGCATCTAGCACGTCGCGATCTTCGGCAGCGCGCAAAATCTCCATAATATCAGGCAAAGATTCAGGTTGGTCTGAGAAAGCATCAGATATTTTTTCTA
>Ga0105348_1002444_pt1 | contig 11104 bp, 10 predicted proteins | sample EN8Hudsemesocosm_2_FD_83504 | JGI IMG/M metagenome (GOLD analysis project Ga0105348, IMG submission 83504) | Methane-oxidizing microbial communities from mesocosms in the Hudson Canyon - EN8C Hudson Canyon | ecosystem: Environmental > Aquatic > Marine > Cold seeps | place: Hudson Canyon...
AGAGCGTTTGCTCTCTTCCTTTCTCTCATCATATTTAATGAATTTTATGGAATTAAAATTCTAGGGAGTCTCTTCAATGAGTGCAGCACAAAAACTCAAAGGCCTGATGTCTAAGAAAATAATGTATGGCGCAACGGTGACCGCCGCGTTATTTTTCATGTTGGTTGGCGTTATCTTCTGGGGTGGTTTTAACACTGCAATGGAAGCGACTAATACGCTGGAATTTTGTATCAGCTGTCACGAAATGGAAGAAAATGTCTATCAGGAATATAAAAAGACAGTTCATTACTCCAATCGAAGTGGCGTTCGAGCTGCCTGCTCAGACTGTCACGTACCCGATCCATGGGTGCATAAAGTAGTACGTAAAATTAAAGCATCAAATGAAGTGCTACATAAAATGTTGGGTAGTATTGATACCCCCGAGAAATTTGACAAAAAGCGCTTGAAGCTAGCTAAAAATGTATGGCATGAGATGAAAGATACGGATTCTAGAGAGTGCCGTAACTGTCATGATTTCAAAACCATGTTGCCTGAAAATCAGAAACCACGCGCACGTAAACAACATTTAAATGCCATGACGGCAGGTAATACCTGTATTGATTGCCATAAAGGCATCGCGCACAAAAGTGTGCATGACCAGCTAACAGATGAAGAACTGGATGAAATTACCAAACCTGACCCTTCACTGGCGATTGCTATTCCAGCACATTGGCAAGAATTCTTGGACAAAGAAGCGGCTGAAAAAGCAGAGAAGAAAAGATTAGCACTCGAAGCGGCTAAAAAGGCAGCTGAAGAAGCCAAAATAGCGGCAGAGAAGGAAGCTGTAGAGCAAGCGCGCCTTGAAAAAGAAGCGGCAGAGAAAGCAGCAAAAGCACCTGCCAAAAAAGCTAAAAAGAAAGTGGCCTTTAAGGCGAAGTCCAAGGCTAAAAAATCATCCGTAAATTGGGCTGCAGCGCCTCCAAGAGAAGTAACGATTTTCTATCCTGGTCAAGCGTCTATGGAATGGGTTCTCGGGCGTGAACATGGTGGAAAACGTTCATTCAAAAAAGGTGACCGTTGTATTGAATGCCATGAAGAAGAAGTTGCTGAGATTGGTGCAAAAATTGTAAGTGGTGAAAAACTGGAAGATAAAATTATCCCAGGTAAACGTGGCAGCATAAAGGTCAATGTAAAAGCGGCACACGATGCGAAAAACCTTTACATGCAGTTCTCTTGGGCAGATACAGAGCATGCTCCTACACCGTTTGCGGATGGTGGAAAAATGGATGCTAAAAATGAAATCAAGCTGGCCTTTATGCTAGCGACAGATGAAGTTGAATATGCTGATCGTGCCGGTTGCTGGGGAACTTGCCATGCCGACTTAAACGAAATGCCTTTTGCGCCAGAAGGTCAGAATGTTACTAAATACATTAAGGAAAGCCGTACCAAGATCGAAATCAAAGGTCGTGGTGGCAAGCCTAAAGGTGGATGGGACAAGCGTAAGACTAATGCAGAGATTGATGCTGAGTTAGCAGCCAATCGCTACATGGATATCGTGCGCTATAAGTCCGGTGAGAAGAAAGCAGAAGATGGAAATATTCTTGCTGATAGGCATATGAATGAAAAACAAACGAGCGAATTCATTGCAGTTAAAAAAGGTAATCAGTGGGTGGTTGAGGTTATTCGTCCGCTTAAATCGAAGGCTGGGAATAATATTGAGTTAGCATTTGATCAAACCTATAACTTTGGCTTCGCTATACATGATGATTATAGCAACGGTCGTTTCCACCATGTATCTCTGGGTTACAAATTAGGTTTTGATAACGCAGATGTTGAAATTAATGCCATGAAGCAGTAGAGAAGGAAAGCATTTATGCGTCGTGATTGTGCTAGTAACAGAAAGAGGGGCGAGAAAGTAATGAGCAGAGTAATTTGCTCATTACTACCGGGTTTTATGCTTACCGTCTTTCTGTTTATCGTCTGTTTATTTAGAACAGATATTGTACTGGCAGAGGTGGTGGAAGTTAGCATACAAAAAATGCGTTTTGTTCCGGCTCAAATCACGATTAATCAAGGTGACACTATTCGGTGGGTCAACAAGGAAAAAAGGCAATATCATAGCGTTTGGTTTGAAGCATTAGGGGAGGAAGAGGGCGATTACTTTTTTCCTGAAGAGTTTATTGAGCGTCAGTTTAACGAGTCAGGTGAGTTTCCTTACCGTTGCGGACCACACCCCGAAATGCTGGGTACGATAAATGTTAATCCTATAGTATCAGATACAAGCCAAAATAAGGCGCAACTCAAGTTACAAGAAGAGATAAGTCAGAAGCGTAAAGATGAACTGACTTATATCGTGAAACAAGACTGTGGCTCATGCCATGGTATGTTGCTTAAAGGTGGATTGGGTCCTTCTATTTTGCCAGAAAAGCTTACTAATTATCAGGTTGAAGATCTAAGCGCTGTGATTTTACATGGCCGTCCAGGAACCCCAATGCCTCCTTGGAAAGGCATTCTATCACCGCAGGATGCGAAGTGGATTTCAACTCAACTAAAGTCAGGTGCCTTTGTTGATGAAAAATAGAAACTTTAAATACTCGTGCATTCTATTAATGAGTCTGACCTTGTCGGCATGTGGAGCGCTAACACTATCGTCAACTGACTTACGTTCGACCGGCGATATGGGCGTCATCATCGAGCGTGCCACAGGTTCTGTAAAAATAATTGATACCTCAGATCAGGCCCCTATTAGCGAAGTGGATGGCTTAGGCGATCTATCGCATGCATCCATCGTATTCTCCCGTGATGAACGTTTCGCCTATGTCTTTGGCCGTGATGGTGGCTTGAGTAAAATTGACATACTCACCCACAAAATTGATAAACGTGTCATCCAATCAGGCAACAGTATTGGTGGCGCTATTAGTCAAGATGGCAAATTGATCGCGGTATCCAACTATACACCAGGCGGTGTGAAAGTCTTTGATAGTGAAACACTCGACTTAGTGGCCGATATTCCTGCTACCGAGTTTACCGACCCTCGTACCGGAGAGCTGCGTCGCTCAAAAGTGGTTGGCCTGGTGGATGCCCCTGGGCAGCAATTTGTGTTTAGTCTATTTGATACTGATGAGGTCTGGATCGCTGATTTTTCAGCGGGCGCAAATACTCAGCCCAAGCTCACAAAATATACCGACACAGGTCGTCAGCCTTATGATGCTCTGATCTCTCCTGATGGTCGTTTCTATATAGCGGGTTTGTTTGGTGAAGACGGCATGGCTTTACTGGACTTATGGCATCCCGAAAAAGGTATTAAACATATTTTGTCTAACTACGGTAAAGGGGAAACTAAACTGCCTGTTTACAAAATGCCGCATCTGGAAGGTTGGGCGATTGCCGGTGATTTCGCTTTCGTACCAGCGGTCGGGCAGCACAAGATTATAATTATTGAGACAAAAAATTGGCAGCAAGTGGGTGAAATAGCCGTGCATGGCCAACCTATTTTTGTAATGGCCAGGCCTGATGCTCGTGAAGTATGGGTGAATTTTGCTTTCCCCAATAACGATACCTTGCAAGTAATTGATGTTGAAAAACAGCAACTCAGAGAAACCCTAAAACCTGGTAAAGGTGTGTTGCATATGGAATTTACACCAAGAGGCGAGCATGTCTGGGTTTCCGTTAGAGACCTGAATCGAGTTGAAATTTACGACACACAAACATTGGAAAAATTAAAACAATTTGATGCAGCTAGCCCAAGCGGCATTTTCTTCACCGCAAGAGCACACAAGATGGGTTTGTAATTGAAAGTATACACCTATGAAAAATGTAGGTTGGACTAAAGCCCGACCTACATGTGATATAGACTAAAGATGTGGAAAAAAATATGGATAAATTAACGCAAGCACTCTTAAATACCTATCAGCGAAATTTTCCAATCACTTCTCGCCCGTTTGCTGAAATGGGCCGCGTTTTATCTTTCAGTGAATTTGAAGTCCTAAGCAAATTACAATTGTTCAAAACCAAGGGCACTGTTACACGTATCGGCCCTGTTTTTGACCACAGAAAAGCGGGTGCGAGTTTACTAGCAGCGATCAAAGTGCCACCAGAGCAACTGGATTTTGTTGCCGAGCAAATTAACCAGTATGCCGAAGTAAATCATAATTATGGTCGTGAACATGATTATAACCTTTGGTTTGTGGTCACCGCACCTACGCAAACACACCTGCAGAATGTATTAAATGATATGGAACAAACCACCGGTATGCCTATTTTAAGGCTGCCGATGGAAAAGTCCTATCACATTGACCTGGGTTTTCATCTTTGGACGAAGGGAAAGTTAAAATCCGACTTTAGTTGTCATGCCGATAAGCCTGACACCAAACATGATTTCCTAGAAAGTGTGCATCCCCCCTTGAGCTCCGCTGAGCAAAAGCAATTACGTATTCTGGTACAAGATGGTTTACCTCTGACACAGAAACCTTTCGCTGATTTAGCAAAGCGTATAAATGTGACAGAAGCGCGCGTACTCTCGACTTTCAAGTACTGGCTCAATACCGGCCTAATAAAACGCCTAGGTTTAGTCACCAATCATCACCGCCTGGGTTTTAATTCCAATGCCATGATTGTGTGGGATATTTCAGACGAAAAGGTGGATGAAATTGGTGAAGCCTTTAAAGAATCAGGTTTAGTAAGTTTGTGCTACCGCCGCCGTCGTCACGAACCTGAATGGTCTTATAACCTATATTGCATGATTCACAGTCGTGATCGTGCCACGGTTGCAGAAAATGTGGCGACGCTTGTAAGCCTTTGTGGTTTGCAGGATACCCCCAAAGAAGTACTGTTTAGTAACCATCAATTTAAGCAAAAAGGCGGGCAGTATTTAATGTCTACCACCCACCCTGTTAGGGGGTTCCAGGCACAGGCCTCAAACCAGGAATTTAATGAAAAAACCTCTTTGATAAACGATTCAAGTTGTTTGAGATCAAGTACAAAAAGTTTTGATCCGTGTAAGTTGAAATCGTCTTCGACAGAACAAGGTATCAGGGCGGTGTGATGGATAAACTTGATTTACAGCTAATAAATAAACTGCAACATGGCTTCCCCATTTGTGAGTATCCCTATGCCGAAGTGGCAGAAGAGATTGGTACAGAAGAGTCAAGTGTGATTGAGCGGTTAGGTGCTTTATTGGAAAATCGTACGCTCACCCGATTTGGCCCTATGTACCACGCCGAGCACTTGGGCGGTGCTTTGACTTTGGCAGCCTTGGCCGTGCCTGAAAAGCAGTTTAATCGCATTGCCAAAATCGTGAATGACATGCCCGAAATTGCCCATAACTATAAACGTACGCATGAGTTGAATATGTGGTTTGTAATTGCCACTGAAAAGCCCGAACAACTGAATGATGCGATTGCGCGAATCGAAGAACAAACCGGTTTTCATGTGTACAACATGCCGAAACAAGAGGAGTTCTATGTTGGATTCTACCTTGACCTGTAGTGATAAAAATAGTGAAAAAAGCAGTGATAAAAAAGTAGCTGCTTCTATTACAGATATGGATCGTGAACTGATTTTACTCACACAAAATGGCCTACCACTTGCGCCGCGTCCTTACCATTTATTAGGTGTGATGTTAGGTATCTCGGGTGAAGAGGTCATGAATCGTTTATCTGCCATGCTTGAAAGTGGCAAGATTCGCCGCATCGCTGCTGTACCGAACCATTATGTCTTGGGTTATCGCTCAAATGGCATGACGGTATGGGATGTACCGGATGAAAAAATTAGTGAGCTTGGGCGTTTAGTAGGTGACCTTCCTTTTGTTAGTCACTGCTATCATCGCCCTCGGCATTTGCCCTTGTGGAATTACAACCTATTCGCCATGGTACATGGCAAGCGTAAGCAAGAAGTATTGGATCATATTGAAGAAATTACCCGTGTATTAGGCGACAATTGTCGTGGCAGTGATGTGCTCTATAGCACGCGTATATTAAAGAAAACGGGACTAAGGATTAAGCCGGATTCGACCAAGAAACCCAGAAAAGGCGAATAAGAGATGTTTCGTATTAGTCAGTACATGAAAGTATTACATGAGCAAACACCGCTAGGTAAAGCGCGAAATCCGCCAGGTCCAGTGGTGATTTGGAACTTAATTCGTCGGTGTAATCTAACTTGTAAACATTGTTATACCGTGTCAGCGAATACTCACTTTCCTGGAGAGTTAAGTACAGAAGAAGTCTTTACGGTGATGGATGATTTAAAAGATTATCGTGTGCCAGTACTCATCCTCTCAGGTGGTGAGCCTTTGCTGCGGCCAGATATTTTTGAAATTGCCAAACGAGCTAAAGATAAAGGCTTTTACGTTGGCCTATCCAGCAACGGTACCTTGATTGATGAAAATAACATTCAGAAAATAGCTGAAGTAGGTTTTAACTATGTGGGTGTAAGCATTGACGGCTTGCGAGCAAATAATGATGAATTTCGCCAAATGCAAGGCGGTTTTGATGCGGCTTTACATGGTCTTGAACTTTGTAAGCAACATGATATTAAAGCGGGTTTACGCTTCACGCTAACCGAACAAAATTGTCAGGATTTACCCGCCCTGCTCGATATTATGGACGAGCGAAATATCGAAAAGTTCTATTTATCACACCTGAACTATTCTGGACGGGGTAAACGTAACCGCAAAAAAGATGCATATTTTAAAACAACCCGTGACGCGATGGATTTATTATTTCAACGTGCCTGGGATGATGCGGTCGCTGGAAAAAACACCGAATATGTCACCGGGAATAACGATGCAGACGGGGTTTATTTACTGCACTGGGCTGAAAAACATCACCCGGATAAAGCACCTATACTCAAACAGCATTTAGAGCGCTGGGGTGGTAATGCCTCAGGTATGCATATTTCAAATATTGACAACTTGGGTAATGTTCACCCGGATACTTTCTGGTGGGATCATAATTTAGGCAATGTTAAAGAGCGTCCTTTTTCAGATATTTGGGAAAATACCGACGATGAATTGATGCTAGGTTTAAGACAGTCGCCCAGAAATATTAAAGGCCGCTGCGCCCAGTGTGCCTATTTTAAAATATGCGGTGGCAATACTCGTACTCGTGCTTATAGCTTTGACGGTGATTATTGGGGTGAAGATCCAGGTTGTTATCTGGAAAACCCAGAAATTGGTTTATCTGAAATCAAATTAGTTGAAAACACCACCACAGTTTAAGTTTGGCTTAGGAGAAGAATATGAATAGTAAAGCTAGACCCCCTGTGCACAGCCCTTTATTGGCTGTTGGTGCACAAAACAAACGTGATTTTTTAGCAGGTGAAGTTGTCTTGATTGGCGCAGGTCCGGGAGACCCTGAACTACTCACCCTTAAAGCTTATCGCTTATTAAAAGAAGCAGATTGTGTGGTGTATGACCGTCTGGTGAGCGAAGAAATCATGGCGATGGTTCCTGAGAATGCCGAAAAGATTTATGTGGGTAAAAAACAAAGCGCACATACACTTGACCAAATCGACATCAACCAACTCTTGGTAGATAAAGCAAAAAGTGGCAAAAAAGTAGCTCGCTTAAAAGGCGGAGACCCTTTTATTTTTGGGCGTGGTGGAGAAGAAGTGCAAGACTTGCTTAAATCTGGTGTGGCTTGTCGCGTTGTACCCGGTATAACAGCGGCTTCAGCTTGTACTACATATTCGGGTATTCCTTTAACACATAGGGATTATGTACATGGCTGCACCTTTATCACTGGCCACCTGCAAGATGGCCCAGAAGGCCAACGCTTAAGTTTACCATGGGATGTTTTGGCGCGTGAAGATCATACTCTGGTTATCTATATGGGCATAAAAACCGCCCCGATACTAAGCAAGCAATTAATTAAACATGGCCTACCCAACAGCACTCCTGTAGGTCTGATCCGGCAAGGCACAACCGATAATCATCAAACTTTCAGAACCACGCTTGAAGATTTAAGTGAGTTTATTAGCGAAAATCATATTAAGCCTCCCACGCTGATTGTGATTGGTAAGGTTGTAAATGCCCTGAAAGAAGCATTGCCCACTTATCTATCAAATGAAATGACAGAAATACACTAGCAGCACACTTTCAACGACAAGTGATATGCGCAGCCTATAAACAAGACACGCATTTAGTGCTTGTTTAAAAGTAAAAGGTAGAAAAGTATGTACTTCAAATTACTAACGAGCGCCTTACTCGGTGTCATTTTCTTAGGCACTTTTTTTGCCTCAGCAAGTCAGGCAGCAAATTCTAATAATGAAATAAACCAGGGTGATGAAATAAATGCCACCATCCTCTACCAACAACACTGTGCTGTCTGTCACGGGGGGGAACGTTTAGGCTTAATGGGCCCAGCACTACTGCCTGAAAATTTATCACGTTTTAGAAAGCATAAAGCCATCAATGTCATTAAATCAGGCCGCGTTGCTACACAAATGCCATCCTTTTCGGATAAATTAAGTGAACAGCAAATACAATCTCTCGTTGATTTCATTTACACACCATTGGCAGAAGTCCCCGAGTGGAAATTGTCCGACATTAATCAGACCCGAAAGACCTTTTTTAAATCAGAAAACCTTTCTAAGACCCCTATTTTCAAAGCAGATATGATGAATCTGTTTATCGTGGTTGAACTGGGTGACCATCACGCTACGGTGCTTGATGGTGACACTTTCGAACCCATTCACCGCTTTCAAACACACTTTGCTTTACATGGAGGGCCAAAATATTCACCTGATGGCCGTCATGTTTATTTTGCTTCACGCGACGGCTGGGTGAGTAAGTTTGATATCTATAACCTAAAAACGGTTGCCGAAGTACGTGTCGGTATCAATACCCGTAATATTGCGATATCCAGTGATGGTCGTTACTTGATGGCCGCTAATTATCTGCCCAACAATCTGGTGCTACTCGACACTCAAAATTTATCTCCCATTAAACTAATGGATGTAAAAGATAAAAGTGGTAAAAGCTCCCGCGTGAGTGCAGTTTACAACGCACCGCCAAGAAACAGCTTTATTGCCGCATTAAAAGACATCGAAGAAGTATGGGAAATAAACTATCAGGATAAGCCTCCAGCAGGTTTTGTGGGTTGGGAGCATGACTACAATGAGAAGTCTGGCGATGTGGTCACCCCGGAACCCTTTCCAGTCAGAAAAATCAAAGTATCTGCCTTGTTAGATGACTTCTTCTTCAGTCAGGATTACAGCCTGCTATTCGGCGCATCCCGAAGCGGTGAAGGCATTGTTTTATCTTTAGATGCTAGGAAGGAAATCGGCACCTTAAATGTACCCGGTATGCCGCACTTGGGCTCTGGCATTACCTGGGAATACCAAGGTAGAGATGTCATGGCTACGCCGAACCTGAAAGAAGGCAAAGTGACCATCATTGACATGGACACCTGGAAGGTCATTAAACACATTGAAACCCAAGGCCCCGGCTTCTTCATGCGTAGCCATGAAAAAACGCCTTATGCCTGGGTAGATGTATTTTTTGGCCCGAATAAAGACATGATGCATGTCATCGACAAGTCCACCCTGGAAATCGTCAAAACCCTGAAACCCGTTCCTGGAAAAACGGCCGCCCACATCGAATTCACCAAAGATGGCCGCTACGCTTTAATGAGTATCTGGGACAAAGAAGGCGCACTCATCGTGTACAATGCCAAAACACTAGAAGAAGTGAAACGCCTACCCATGTCCAAACCTTCGGGCAAGTATAATGTGTTTAATAAAACCAGTTATTCACGTGGGACGAGCCATTAATCTCTCTATATGATAGTCGTTTTTCCATAAGGTCAGAAAAGAAATTAATGCTTCATTAACTTGCAAGGATTTTTCGATATTGACCCAATGAGCAGCGCCATCAATCCAGACTATTTTGGTAATAGGAATGAGAGAGTACTTTTTAAGTATTTGAAAAAGGAAAACTGACATCTTGTTTTCCCCAAATAAACAAGGTTGGCTTGTTAAGCATGCCTAGCTTTTCCAACTACTCATGTAATCAAATAACAGTGCGTGTCTAATAGTAGAATCGCTGAGCGAGTTAAGCCTGGATAGCTAGCGAACGTGTTCTATTTTTCTAAGGCCCAGTCATGCCCCCTCTTCGTTTAAAAATAAGCACCCACTTTTGGTTACAAGATACGTTTACCGAAATAAAGGTATACCAGTTCACCAAGAAACGGGATATTTAAAAGTTTGAGGGTATTATTTTTACCTGATGGCCAGCCAGAATGATAATCCGAGAAAACACTGGGATATAAAGCTCCCACTGAAAGATGTTATTCTGAACTATTATTCCTATTCCAAAATTAGACGCTATGGTAGCCAATATATATGAGCTCAAGACTTCCATCTCTAAACCTGCTGACTGTTTTTGAAGCCGCTGCCCGCCATTTAAGTTTTAAGAATGCCGCCGAAGAACTTTGCATATCTCCTCCAGCGGTTAGCCATCAAATTAAGGTGCTAGAGAAACAACTGGATGTTTCTTTATTTAAGCGTCTTAATAGAGCATTAGAACTTACATCGGTAGGTCAAACCTACTTTGAAGAAATTCGCGGTGCTTTGCGGCAATTGAATCAAGCTACCAGCAGGGTCATTGAACGTCATGATAAACATTCTTTTAGGATCAACAGCATTCCCTTTATTACGAACAGTTTGCTTGTGCCCCATATTCAGAAATTTCAAAATAAACACCCCGAATTAATCATTCAAATATCTTCACAAATTCAGAGAACAGGGTTCTTCCTCGATGATACTGACGTCGCTATTCGCCATAAAAAAGGGGATGAACCAAGTTTGCATTATCAGGCCTTATCGCCGGTCCTCATCACACCTGTGTGCAGTCCAGAATACCTTGCTAATCAACATCAATCAGGCTCAATAGCGCTTCGCAATTTTCGGCTTATTCAACTTTCTACTGATAAAGAGTCTTGGCCATACTGGCTGACAGCATGGGAAAGTGATTTCTTTCCTGAAGAGGAATTATGCTTAGATAACTATCAAGCCGTGTTAGACGCTGTTAAGCAAGGTATGGGGCTTGCTATGGGTTACTTACCATCATTACTGCCATTAATTGAAAAGGGAGAATTAGTATTACCTTTTCCAAATCAAATAAGTA
>Ga0105348_1002447_pt1 | contig 11101 bp, 8 predicted proteins | sample EN8Hudsemesocosm_2_FD_83504 | JGI IMG/M metagenome (GOLD analysis project Ga0105348, IMG submission 83504) | Methane-oxidizing microbial communities from mesocosms in the Hudson Canyon - EN8C Hudson Canyon | ecosystem: Environmental > Aquatic > Marine > Cold seeps | place: Hudson Canyon...
CGGCTGATCTAACTAAGCCTAGTTAATCTCTATTATTACCTTCATCGAAACAAACGGCGCTAAGCAAAAAACTTCAGGCCTTTTTGCTTAGCTCAGTTACCAACTTCGATACTTTTAAAACTTTCCTTATCAGGGTTTCCTACAAGCCCGGTTAGTGAACGCGATGATTAGGTATTTCGGCACCTTTTCATTGATTTTTTTGTCCAAAATTTCTATTAGGACCTGATATTGGCCCGATTTTTCTATTTTCAGTCAGACTCGTTTAGGCCCTTTACATCTGAAGGAGCACTTTTATGAAAGTTCAAAGTCCCCCGAAAACAGCTTGGAACAAAAACAAACTATTTGGCATCAAGAGGCTTACTAGTGCGAAGATTGAGACGCTTAATCAATGGCTGCTCATTGGCAGATTTACCACTGATAAAATGATGTCTGCTATTAAGTTGCTAACCAGAACTTATTTCTTAGGCCAATTTAGTTCGCTAAGCTGTTTTTAAAGCCCCAGAAATCCAATCATCTGATGTCAGTATATGGCTCCGATGAGACTTAATTGTGCCATTTCAAGACGCCGCGAGCTGATGCTAAATTAGACAAATTGTTATGATTTATTAATCATGTACACACTCATTTTTAAAAATTTAGACTTAGGGTTAACTGCTTAGATTAATCTGAGTTTTAAATTGGGAACGATATACGAAATCTAGTATTATTTTTCGATTACGTTGTACTTATACTGGCTTCGGAGTTTTTGCAAGAGGTCGGGATGACTATCAATGAACCGGTTGAGCTTAGTTATGACATTTTTATGGCGTATTGTGGATAATTGGTAGAAATCATATACGTGCGGTAGGCTGTCATCAAAAACCAGAGAACCTGATTTATTCATTTGCTGTAAACGATAGAGTCCAACGTCAATATTCATGTAAATGCCATCAACTCTCTCCAAAAGTGCCAAGTTGATTAATTCATTAATTTTCAATTTCTTTGTGGTTTCAAATTCAGTCATATTTTTTAATAAAGCAACAGGGGTAAAGCCTAAAGGAAGCCCTACGATAAATGCGTTTTTGTAGGTCTTGCCATGATTCTTAGGTAAGACAAGTAGACCATCTGTATAGGCCACGAGATTACCGCTGTAAATAAGGGGGTGTGCTTGCTTAGCATTAATATTCCAATGAATGCTGTCAGGGTATTTGAAGTCTATTTCTTGTTTCAATAAATTATGGTGTAGCCGGTTAATCGGATAGGGGGCGAACTTAAACTCGATATCCGGTTCTGATTGGGCGAACTGTCTCAATAGTTCAATACCAATACCACCATATTCTTGGTGTTGGTCATAGCCAAATTGAGGTAAGTAGTCTAAATCTTCAACCCCTACAATGAACTCTTCAGCTACGAGAGTGTTTTGTCCATATAAAAGCAGGATGATAACTAGAAGGAAATTGTTCATAAAATAACCTGCATTGCAGGAACATTAGAAATGCTGGCGCATAATTTAATATAGTATATTTTTTGCAAAAAACCAGATTTCGCAGAGCTTTGTTTTAACGAGAACAAATCAGTATGTTTTTTACTAGACGATGAATTTCAGCCTGTTTTAGTAGATACATATTTATAACTAAAGTAACTGGAATGGTCTGCTTTCGGGGTGGAACGAACGAATGAAAACACCAACCGGTTATTGCGGCAGTACTTCCCTAAAGGGACTGACCTATCAGTGCATACCTAAACGCAGTTGATTAAAGTAGCTCGACAATTAAACGAACGGCCACGAAAAACATTGGATTATGAAACGCCTGCTGATAGATTTAATGAATGTGTTGCAGCGACCGGTTGAGACCACAAGTTAAAGCGCTCTCTTTCATTCGTAGTAAATACCGCTAGCTTTGTGTGGTGAGAACTACTTTTTTCAAGTCGGCTGTTGTCACAGAGCGGACATGTGTTGGGTATAAGTAGGGTTTAAATCTAAGGTTAACAATAGGGTGAAAACGGAAGTGTAGGTTTGAACGATACCTGGCTTAGAAGCCCGCTACTAAACCCCTAATCAATCAAACATTGAGCGACTCTAGTTCGCACAAAGCAGTTACCCAAATCCGTAAATAATGTTTAATTTAGACATGTAGGTAAAGTCTTATTGTGCCATTCTTGAAACTCTAAGATTCCGCGCCAAATTGGCCGGATTATCATCAATTAAACCATTTCAAAAAAATGCATTGAGTTAGAAGGACTCTTCAGTTCGCACTAATGCTCGAAAGGAGGCTTTGGGAAAATAAGAGTCTGATGAACTTGAAGGCTATTTAACTTTTCCACGAATCACGGTACTTTCTAGGTGATTTGCCTGTCCACTGTTTAAAAGCACGTGTAAATGCGGCAGGTTCATTGAAACCGACTTCACGTGAGATTTGATTGATTGCTAAGTTATTTTCACGTAGTAATTTTAACGCGTGATCTTTTCGTAGTTTATCTTTAATTTCCTGATAACTTGTTCCTTCTTCTTTCAAACGTCGCCGCAAGTTTCGAGAACTCATATTGACGTGTTCAGATACGGTTTCGATGAGTGGAAATGCTCCGTTGACCGAATCACCAATCAAGTTCATCACTTGTGTCGTCATGGCATAGTAAAACACCGGCTTACTTAAAATATCTGCGGGTGAGTTTTTCAAGAATAGATACAATTCATGTTCACTTTGTTTTATAGGAAGCCTCAATGAAGCTGCATCAAACACAATACTGTTATTTGATTGATTGAAGCGGCAATGGCAAGGGAAAAGTAAGCTATATTCTTTGACGTGAGTAGGTGAAGGATAAGAGAACGTTGTATATTTTAAAGGGACGCGCTTACCGACTAACCAAGTAGAAAACCGGTACCAAATCAGTAAAAAAAACTCTATTAAAAAATGATCGGGGTCCAAGCTTGGGTGTTTCAAGCCAAAGGTTAAAACAGCATCCTCTCCCTCTTCTTTTAAAGTTAAAGTGAAATCATTTCGTACATGATGATAAAAATTCGTCCCATGCAATAATGCTTCTCTAAGGGTTACACACGAAATTGCTTGCTTAGCCATGATTGCGAACACACCTTGTTTGCATCGATGCTTGGTAAAACCCATAGTTTCATCATCCATAACCCTCCAAATCAAACGAATTAGTTTGGTTACTTTTTCTGGTGTAACTCGCAGATTCGTATCATCACTTTCAATAAAAGAATTATCAAAGCCGGAATCGAGCATTAATCGTGTTGTGTCGTAGTTTAGTCTTTTCGCACCCTGTAGTGCCGCGCTCACAAAATAGGATGAAATAGTATGATTTATTGAATTCACGAAGATATACGATGAGATTATAAGTGTCCGATAAGGTTACCTATTTTGCTTTTAATTCATAAAAAGTCAACCTCAATGTCCGTTTAAGTTAATTAATTAGCCTATTGGGATATGGAGTTGGTTAGTTATATACATCAAGATCACCCTATCGATATGGGGATTATTCATAGCGAATCATAAACGAGGATACTTGAAATGGATATTGACGGTATAACGGCAGTGGTAACAGGCGGAGCATCTGGTTTAGGTGAAGCAACAGCAAGATACTTAGCCAGTAAAGGTGCAAAAGTAGCCTTATTTGATGTCCAAAAAGATAAAGCAGAAATTGTAGCTAAAGAAATTGGTGGTATTGCGATTCAATGTGATGTCACTAATGCAGAAAACGCCATGGCTTCTGCTCGTGATGCACATGGCGCGTGTGGTATTGCAGTTAATTGTGCTGGCATAGGCTCGCCGGGTCGTATTTTGGGCCGAAATGGGCCAATGCCTTTAGATTTTTTTAACAAGGTCATTCAAGTCAATTTAGTTGGATCTTTTAACATTTTACGCCAAGCTGCGGCAGATATGCAGACACGTGACCCTAACTTGGATGGTGAACGTGGCGTCATAATTTCAACGGCTTCTGTTGCTGCATTTGAAGGGCAAATTGGGCAAGCGGCTTACTCTGCGTCAAAAGGTGGAATTGTTGCTATGACGTTGCCTGCAGCCCGAGAATTAGCCCAGTTTGGCGTGCGTGTTTTAGCAATTGCACCGGGTCTTTTTATGACGCCAATGATGGAATCTTTTTCCAAGGAAATTCAAGCTAATTTAGCGGCGACTTTACCATTTCCATCGAGATTAGGTAAACCAGAAGAATTTGGTCGTTTAGTGAAAGACATTATTGAAAACCCTATTTTAAATTGCGAAGTGATACGCATCGACTCTGCCTTGAGAATGGCTCCCAAGTAAAAAATAACAGATTAAGTTAAGAGAAAGCTATGAACGAAAGTAATGAGGAAGAGCTGAAATCTTTCAGGGTATGGTTAGAAAGTTCTTTTAAGTTATCGAATCGTTCAATCATTAATTATGAGTAATTTCTAATCTATTATTTCAATTGATTTTGAGCCTCTGTGTTTTTGCACATATTCAATTTGATGTAGTACTGATTCATATCCAAATATTATTTTTATCAATTCAAAATTTTGATAGAAATAATGATACCTGGAAAGGAAACCTATGGAAGAGGGCGCAATTAGAGCAATCAAACATTGGCTATCCTGTTACTAACAACAATAAATATATAGAAGGTAATATTATGAAAATTAATACAATAGCTTCATCAATAATCTTAACAGTCGTTGCCCTAGGAGGTACAGGTAACTCATTAGCTGATACTTCAGGAGAAACCCAGAATCCTATCGTGTTAGTTCACGGGCTATCTGGGTTTGATAGTATTTTAGGCGACTACTTTTACGGTGTTCGAAATGCTTTGAATAACGTGGGTGCAGATGATGTTTATACACCACAAATCGCGGGCTGGGAAAGTAACGAGGCGCGTGGCGAAGAACTACTAGCCTACGTGGAAGATTTAGTAGCGACGACAGGTGTAACCAAAGTTAACTTGATTGGTCACTCTCAAGGAGGAGCCACTTCTCGTTATGTTGCTTCAGTTCGGCCCGACCTAGTTGCATCGGTGACTTCTGTGGGTTCACCCCATTTTGGTTCAGAAGTAGCCGATATCTTAAAGGATTCCCCCTTACAAGGCCCTGCAATAGCAATAGGTAATGCAGTAGGTATATTTCTAGCCGTTCTTTCAGGTGATTCTTCACAGCAAGTCAATGCAATGGGGTCACTTGAATCTCTCAATACTGAAGGTGCACTCGCTTTTAATGCTGACCACCCTCAAGGGCTTCGTCAAGGCGCTTGCCAGGAAACGCCTTCTTACAATGTAGGTCGTTGGTGGTGGCCTAACTGGGTTAAGGATTACTCTGTTAACGATGGCGCGCACGAAGTTAACGGCATTAATTACTATTCTTGGAGTGGAACATATAACCCAGTCTTCGATTCAAATATTTTGGATCCAGCTGATGCCTTATTAGGCGTAACCTGGTGGATGGTCAGTGAGTCAAGTGATGGTGTGGTCGGACGCTGCTCTTCGCATATGGGCAAAGTGATTCGTGATGACTACACGATGAATCATGCAGATGAGATTAATGGCATGTGGGGCATCAGAAGTTTATGGGCTCATAACCCTGTACAGCTTTATGTGGATCATGCTCGACGTTTAAAAAATACAGGTCTATAGCAGAATTCTGAACTCGGTAATATAGGCACTTTTCTGTATATAAAAGTGCCTTTTAAAATCTTACCGGATATTGAAAGGAGCAAAAAATTATGATGAAAATCTACCAAAAACAAAATTGAATGACATCTTTAGTTTTTACCTGGGCAAACTGATCGATATCTAACAGGTGTAGAGCGCTTTAGTTTCGTTTAACGCTAAGTTCTGTTGAATTTTCTTAGCTTGCAGACCTTGATATCTATTTGCTGAACAGAGTGCAGGCTTCGTTGTGACAAATAGTGATAGGTCATATTGACACCTTACTTATCAAAGACTTAAAAGGTTGTGAGTAACTCTATGCTAAAATCAGCCAAATTATATTTAGGTGTAAAGCGCACGCTTTTTATTGGGGAAATTAACGAGCCAGTTAAATCTATTCAGCCAGCATCGACCATTACTTTTAGCTTAGATAAACCTATTAAGCTAATTTATGGAAATGATAAAAAAGAAATTGAAACACGAAGTTTTCTACTTCCTCCAGACAAAGATATTATTATCAACTCTAACGATTCACCAGTTGCTGTTTGTATGCTTGACCCGCTAGGTAGCGACTATGCTGCACTGTCTACGTTAATGAGGAAAAATGACGAGCCAGTTAAGTTCGATATTGAGAATGAAAGTTCATATATTAGCGAATTTAAGAAATTTTATTATGAAGAGTTAACTTTAGAAAAAGTAGATCAGTATTTTTCTGAAATTTTTTCAGGCCATATTGAGCATATCCACAAAATAGACCCTCGAGTAGTTAAAGTAATTGAGTTGATACAGCTTCATGTTGAAGAAAATGTTTCCACAGAATATTTTGCGAATGAAATTGGTGTTTCCTCACCTAGGTTAGTTCAGTTGTTCCGTGAACAGGTTGGAATTCCAATTCGTCGTTACAGGCTGTGGCACCGGCTTTTTTGCGCTACGAGAAAATTTGGAATTACTAAAAGTCTATCAACAGGCGCTCATGCAGCCGGTTTTTCTGATGCAGCCCACTTTAATCGTACCTTTAAGCGTATGATGGGGATGGCACCGTCGAAATGGCTATCTCAGCCAAATGGAATCAAAATATACTCGTCGTCGAATAGCGTGAGAGAGTGTTTGAACAAATTCTGAACTCAAATTAAGAGCTACAAAAGTCATAGATTAATTATATTACTTTCGTTTTTTCAATTGGTGATAGCTTAATCCTCTAAGCTCAATTCTTGTAAGTTTATGAGGGCGTACTTATGTGGCGGATCAGGTTCTTTTGTAAGTTACATTTAACTTGCTTCACATAAAAGTAATTCACGATATATTTATTTTCTATGTCGATTTAATCGAGTGAATTTACTCTGATTATCTCAGATTCACTAAAATACTGAGAACGGAGATCATCTAATAAAACTTGCTCAACACTGTTGAGACCTTGCCTTGCTAAAAGTAAAAAAATCTCTACTCGGTAATCATTTAGTTTGACTTGCCATTGCTGGCGTTTGTCATACCATTTTCTTGAAGAAATAACTAAATAACTCTAGAAGATCAAACCTATTATATCGATCGGAGACCTTTATAATTGTAGGTAATATATTGAAACGGGAAAATATAGGGCACTGTATGCCCGCTACACTAACAGGCTTCTTCCCTAGGGATGCGGCTATGAAATTCATCGCCAAGAAAATCCAAATTATATTCCTAACTGAATCTTATCGATTGCTTTGACTCTAGTCATGTCTGGACCACTGAAGTGCTCAGATCGTAGTTCATCTATCGCTCCTTGGTCAAAATCATCAATACTAGCCCCTGCTAGAAATGAATCGAGTTCAATCCTGTAAACTCTTAATTTTTCCTGCCATTGTTGTCGTTGTAGGTCCAATTTATTCAGCCTTTCCGCAGCTTCCGCTCCAAAAGAGACTTCCCTTAATTGATAGATCTCTTCATCGCTTCCCCCTGCATTTCGTAGAGATTGCGTTTTGGTTCGGGTGTTAGCAAAGCGATTGGATTTCTCCGTATTCTGACTAATCCAAATAGGTGCGGTGTCTTCTAGCTGGCTTAAAGCTTCAGATTTCTCTGATTGGTCAATACCGGGATTAGCCTGGATTACGGCACGAGACATCATATAGTCATCGTATTCGTCTTCCTGGGAAAATAGACCGTTGATTGCTTGATCGTCAAAAAAACTATATCGCGCTTCTTTAACTGTTTGCTTCATAGCTTTTACCGACTCAAGGTTGTAAGCACTACCTTCGTGAATCTGGGCGTGGTCATTTTTGAGAATACCAAGGTGATTACGGTATTGAAGGTAGCCTTCTAGGAGTGCTATACCTTCGTCTAAGGCAGGCCCGTTAAGTTGGTTACTTAGGTCATACTTTATTCTTAAAATCACATTATCTAATGACTCTTCGCCCATACCGCTAAGATAATGCTCGAATAAAGTCTTTACACGATGATCAACGACTAGCATACCATTGGTATCAACTTCTAATGCTGATGGTGCAGGTACGTCTTTTAATGAGTTAGGCTTGGTGTTGAAAAAAGCCTCAGCGCCTTCGGCATGAATATTTGCCTGAGATACTTTGCTTGTAATCTCATCAGGAGTGGTTGTTTTAACCAAGGCAACCGAGCTTTCGGTTTCAATTTCTTTTAGTACTTCCTCGGCTTGATCTTCTAACGATGAATTCGCCGTGGGTGGATTGTATACTGGATAGGTTGTATCGATTGTATAGACAATATTGACGACAAACATTACCGCAATTAAAAAGCCGATAGATAAGCTTACTTTCTTCATAACTTAAGGCTCCTTCTGTATATTTATATCTTTAGGGTCAAAAGCACCTCCCTGAAAGGGAGATGCTCTAACGCTAGCTAGTTGTTTGTCTAGAGGCCAGCGTTTTTCAAACGTCGTGCATGATCAACATAAAGTTGCACGGGGTTGCTCGCCCATAGGCTCTTTAAACCCCACATACCGTTAATTTCGTCTGCATGGTTTAGTATGTAGTCATCACGAATCACTTTACCCATATGCGAAGAGCAGCGTCCTACTAGACCATCGTTTGCATCACTGAGCATCATCCAGGTAACGCCCAGAAGTCCATCTGCGGGGTCTAGAATGTTAGAGTCGAAAGTAGGAGTATAAGTACCAGACCAAGAATAATAGTTGATACCATTTACTTCATGAGCGCCATCATTGACAGAATAGTCGTAGACCCAATTTGGCCACCACCAAGCGCCTGCATTATAGTAAGGCGTATCCTGACAAGCGCCCTGACGTATGCCTTGAGGGTGTTGTTCATTAAAGGCTTGTGCCCCTTCGGTATTAATTGATTCTAAAGAGCCCATGGCATTTGCTTGTTGTGTTGTATCGCCAGATAGCGCCGCTAAAAATACACCCACCGCATTGCCGATAGCTATAGCCGGCCCTTCAAGAGGAGAGTCTTTGATAAAATCGCCCACTTCAGAACCAAAATGGGGTGAGCCTACAGATGTCACTGAAGCGACTAGATCAGGCCTTATCGATGCAACATAACGTGATGTGGTTCCGCCTTGTGAGTGACCGATTAGGTTTACTTTAGTTGCACCCGTTGTTGCCACTAGCTCTTCAACGTAGGCAAGTAGTTCTTCGCCACGCGCTTCGTTGCTATCCCATCCTGCAATTTGCGGTGTATAAACATCACTTGCACCTACGTTATTCAACGCATTTCGAACGCCATAAAAGTAGTCGCCTAAGATGCTATCAAACCCAGAGAGCCCGTGCACTAGCACGATTGGGTTTTCAGTTTCTCCTGAAGTATCGGCTAGTGCATTACTTGCACCTCCGATGGTTGCGACCGTGAGTGCGACCGTTGATGCTATTTTACGAATATTCATATCATTACCTTTTGTATAATTATTTTTGTTAGTAACAGAAATGCTAATGATTGTCTGCGCTCGTTACGCAAACACCCAAAGACTTCCTTGCCAGGCAGTTTTATCGTTATTTCATTTAGACCAAATATCGACAAAATTTGGATTCCAGTTAGTAACTTCTACAAGTAAAAGTGCGTTACAACTCAGATACGTCTATTTACCAAAGGATGCAGGATAGGAGTTTACTTAGTTGTTCGTATTGAACGTTTCGATAATTTTTTGACTTGCTTTTGGTATATAACGGCGAGCACCTTTTAGGGTAATTTATATATCCAATAAGATAACTTGTCGATTAAACGAGACAGAATTTCATTTTTAGGTGTATACGTATTAACGCATTCTTTTTATTGTTATTGGCGGTGAATTCTTTGTCTTAATAGAATTGATTATTCATTTTTTGCTGACTGCCATAAAAGCTTGAGAGAACGAAAAACGACCACACAACCTTAAGTCAAGGCAGTTGTAGTGTCATTATTAATAAGGTATTTATAAATAGTGGTTTATACCATAATTAGTCCGCTTATTTCATTTATATCTATAACTAATTTAGAGATGGTATTAGCGAAAATTGAGTCATTAACCTTATTTTGCAATATGTTAAGTCCTTGAGCTACGAGGTTATTTACATATGCGTATTCGACTTATAGTTCTACTTTTAGTTCAGGCATATACTTTCCTGTTTCAAAATGTACAGGCAGGTTGTACCAATGGAACTACCTTAATTTCTGGTAAACCTGATTATCCTCCTATTTCCTGGAGTCAGTATGATGAATTAACCGGATTTGGCTATGATGTTATTCAAAAAATTCTCGCAGAGAATAGTATTAACATCAAAAAGTCTGGTCCATTTCCGTGGAAGCGAACATTAACTATGCTTGAATCTGGCGAATTGGATATCGTAGTAGGCATTAGATCGACAGCAGAACGGGAAAAATATATGAGTTTTATCCCCACGCCCATTATAAAATCTGCTCAAAATATCTTTTTTAGACAGGGAGCAAAAATTCAATCATCAGATGATTTGAGAGGTAAAACAGGCGGTGTTTTGCTAGGGACTACTTATACTGAAGAGTTCAATTTGTTTTCAGAAAATAATTTAACATTCGAAGCGGTAAATTCCTTAAAACAAAATCTACAAAAATTGCAGTTAGGGCGAATTCATTATTTCATCGCACCACTTTTACCTACCGTACATTACATGCGAAAAAATAATCTAAATTTAGGTGTTCGATTCATCGCACAACCGGCGTTTACTGTGGAAGAGAAGATTGCAATTTCTAAAAAAAGTGATTGTATCAGGTACCTAACTACAATCGACAGGCAATTAATAAAACTCAAGAATCAGGGCTTTATTTTTGATCTGTTTGATAAGCAAACGCAAGAGTGGGATGTGTTGGAATACCTAAAACCATCTTCGAAATAGTGTCAATTATTGCCGGCCTATGAAAGAAGGGATGAATGCGGCCCTAGAAATAAAGTCTCCGTTTTTGCTGGAAAACTCCTCTTTAGGTTTTATGGGTTTATCCTTCATAAAAGTATTATTCTGCGAAGCACCTATTAGTAAGTAACTAATAAGTAACTAATAAGTAACTAATAAGTA
>Ga0105348_1002450_pt1 | contig 11093 bp, 11 predicted proteins | sample EN8Hudsemesocosm_2_FD_83504 | JGI IMG/M metagenome (GOLD analysis project Ga0105348, IMG submission 83504) | Methane-oxidizing microbial communities from mesocosms in the Hudson Canyon - EN8C Hudson Canyon | ecosystem: Environmental > Aquatic > Marine > Cold seeps | place: Hudson Canyon...
ACCCTCTAGCAGTTTTGCGTCCTCACCACTGAGGGCTGCCTCGACGACTTTCACCACCAGCCCCGAAGCCGTCACCAACTCATAACCGAGCTGCGCCGCTTTGGGCGGCAATGTGTGATTAAGTACTTTCACCCCCTGCTCATTGATATATCGATAGTAAAGGGTTTCACCCGATTTACCTTTGATAGCCCACGCCGGTGATGCCAGCAGCAACAAAGCCACGCAACCAGCGCGCAGACAGCTCACCCCAGATACCCTTTTAAAGCGACACAACAATTTCATCATACTCATCATTTTACCGAAGAAGCCTTAACTGTGACTGAACACCGTTCACACTGTGCGCCACACTCACGCCAGATGCAAAGAGCCGTGCCATCTGCGGCTGAATGCCTTAAACGCCATAGCTCTGGCGATACCCACGAATCTGCGCCACGAGCGCTTCCTTCCCTCCCTCTTCATCGAGGAAACTGATGATGTCATCAAGGTTCACAATACTCACCACAGGAATAGCGTAATCCTGTTCAACCTCTTGAATAGCCGACAACTCGCCACGGCCTTTCTCTTGGCGGTTCAAACCAATCATGACCGCTGCAGGTTTTGCGCCTTGCGCTTCAATGATCTGCATCACCTCGCGCACAGCGGTGCCGGCGGTGATGACGTCGTCAATTATCAAAATCCTTCCTTCAAGTGCCGCACCGACAAGACTACCACCCTCACCGTGATCTTTAACTTCTTTACGATTAAAGCAAAAAGGCATATCGCGCTGGTGCTCATCAGCCAGCGCCACGGCCGTCGTCGTCGCCAGCGGAATACCCTTATAGGCTGGGCCAAACACCACATCGAACTCAACACCCGATTGCACTATCGCGTTGGCGTAGAAGCGGCCTAACGCCGCCAGCGCCGAACCCGTTTTAAACTTGCCCGCGTTAAAGAAATAAGGGCTGACGCGACCAGACTTCAACGTGAATTCGCCGAAGCACAAAGCTTCACAATCGATGGCCAGCTGAATAAAGTCGCGCTGATACTGCTGCATAGTGGTTTCCTAATAAACGTGCGAATGACCGATACATTTATAGATACCCAGCACATCAAGGCGCGGGTACTACAGCCGCCCATAATACCAGACTCTGACCTCGCCGCTAATTGGCAGCGCCCCCAAAGGAGCCCACTAGGGGCAAGCAATGCGAAAAGTCTTAAAAACTTTTTGGCATTCACAAATAAAATGTTCTAAGTTTAACAAGCTCTCCTAGAGGCGCTCCGCCACCTAAACAATACCTATAAGTAAACGTGGCGCCATAATAACAACTATAGAATAGCCTAAAGCTCGAGTATGATACGCGCCTCGAGATCAAGGGACTCCCATGCGAATAATCAGTCTTTGTGTAGACGGTATACACCATGCAGCACAGCGCGGCCTTTACCAATGGCTCGCAAGCCAAGATGCCGACATCATTTGTTTACAGGACTTAAAAGCCCTGGAGTACGAGCTGGATGGTGACGCCTTTCAGTTAGAGGGCTACTTTGCTTACTTCTTTGACTCGGGAATAAAACATCAGAATGGTGTCGCTATCTACACCCGCGAACAACCTAAGGCGCTAATCTTCGGCCTGGGCTTTAATAGCGGTGTAGATATGGCTGGTCGCTACCTGCAAGCGGACTTTGACAACATCAGCATCGGTTCACTGCTGGCGCCTATTGCGGGCCATGACATCGAATCTCAGGAAACCAAAGCTCAATTCTTCGACGACATGCAAAACCACCTGCATAAAATCACCCGCAAACGCCGTCAATTCATCTTTTGTGGCGATTGGGGCATGGCCCATAAACGAGTGGATGTCGAACACTGGGAAGACCACGAGCACGAAGCCAGCTTCTTACCAGAAGAACAGAAGTGGATGGACCAGCTGTTTACTCAGCTCGAATACAGCGACGGCTTCCGCCGTGTTAATCGTGATAACGATGAGTACAGTTGGTGGCCAACCGGCACAATTGGCGAAGGAGACGGCTTGCGTACCGACCACCAAGTTATTTCCAACAGTTTGGCTAACCGCGTCGAACACGCCGTATTTTATAAAACCAAGCACTTCTCTAGCCACTTACCGCTGGTGATTGACTACGACCTTGAGCTAGCAGAGTTTTAAAGCCCTCGCAGTATAGCGCCAGTAAAGAGGCGTAAAAAAGCCGCAACCCCTTGAGGGGCTGCGGCTTTTTTGTGGCCAACTCAGTATTGACAACTGAACGGTGGCTCTTACTTACTGCCATCAAGTATGTGATCAACGGCCGCTTTCACTTCGTCATCAGAGAAATCCATGCACAAACCCTTCGCAGGCATGCCATTGAAGCCTTGCAGTGCGTTGGTGTACAAAGTCTCGATGCCCTGATCGACACGAGGAGCCCAAGCGGCGGCATCACCAAACTTAGGCGCGCCCGCTGCGCCCGACGCGTGACAAGTGAAGCACTTAGTGCTGTAAACCTCGTCACCGTTACGAGGACCAGCAGGCGCGGCAGCAACAGGCGCCGCAGCACATGCTTCACCCGACATACAAAGTTCGCCAACAGGCTTCAGGCGCTCGTCCATCGCCCCTTCAAGATCGCTAGCAGCAAATACGCTAACCGAAATAATAAAACTCAGGCCCGCAGCCAATAGGCTAAATGTCTTGTTTATTTGACTCACAGTTAAGTCCTCTGTATTTATTTCGCATAGGCCACACGGCCACAAACGCGCATTATAGCCAACAAATACGCAATACGTCCAAAGGCCTTAGAAAACTTCGGGGCAAAGGCGTCTAATCTGGCGTAATAATCAGTGATAGAGTGTGTCTGAAGCGATCAATCGTCGCTTCAGACACACTCAACACTCAATACTGTTCGATTTTCAAGCAAGGTATCGCCTGTAGGTTTAAACATAGACTCTCCGCCAGCAGGTGAGTATGATTGCGCACAGTTTCAGTTAGCCGTTTCTACACGATTAATGAAATCTTTGCTCCACCCTTAGCTCAGCTGGATAGAGTGTCGCCCTCCGAAGGCGAAGGTCCCGCGTTCGAATCGCGGAGGGTGGACCATTCTCAAGCCACACCCCTTTCTGCTCACCAACCTTAATCAACACCAACAACGTTCGATGAGACATTAAATATTGCCCCATAACACGCCCTGCTAACCGCTATAGAACAGAGTTTTTACCCACCATCCTGTTACGGTATTTTTATTTCCAACCTTCAAACGACTTCTTAGAAGTGTTGCTTACTTACCAAGACTATTGCCCAACACATAACTGATAATCTTGGGGTATAGATTTGGGAAAAGCCGCTGAACTCGATCTAGAAACTTAGCATCTTTACCGACGATGATACGATTCTTACGCGACTCGTACCCTTTGAATATAATCTCTGCCGCCGTGACGGGTGATAACTTCAGTGCATTCTGCTCCATTGTTTTAACGGCTTTCTCTTTATCTGCACCCTGTTCATCAAAGATCGCATTTTTCGCGATGCTGGTACTGACGCCACCAGGGTGAACGGTCGCCACATGCACTCCGTCCTTGAGTACTTCTAGGCGTAAAGACTCTGAAAAGCCCTTAACAGCAAATTTACTCGCGCAATAGGCAGACTGCTTTGGGATGCCGACTAAACCAAACAAACTGGAGATGTTGACCAATGATCCTTTTGAGATTTTTAATAACGGAAGGAATGCACGGCTTCCATTTAAAACCCCCATAAAGTTGACGTCCATTACGTTGGCGAATGCCTCTGGGCTGGTTTCTAAAAAAGTGCCCACACGGGTAATGCCCGCATTGTTAATTACAACGTCAGCGCCACCAAAACGCCCAGCGACCTCACCCGAAAAACGCTCGAAAGCCTCGGTATCGGTTACATTTAGCTCATGAGTCATTAGTTTTTCTGTTGCCAACTCTTGCGTCAGCGATTGCAGGCCAGTGGCATCCATATCTGCGGCGGCTACCTGAAAGCCAGAGTCAAGAAACTTAATAACAAGCTCGCGACCTATGCCGGAAGCCGCACCCGTAATAACAGCGGTTTTCATCTTGCACCCATTCTTTTTACTTTTAACTTCAATTTAAGCGCTGGCTTTCATCCCTTGCGAACCAGCACCACGACCTACTAAAACCCGAGCACAACAACCCTCTGACTGTTGCGTGATTACAGGCCATGCAATCAACTCACTAAAATGCTGACACACCGCCATCAACCGCAATGGCTTGGCCAGTCATGTAAGTATTATCTGGAGCAATGATGTGCAGCATCGCGCTGACCATTTCTTCCGGTGTTCCCAGACGTTTCATTGGGCTGCCTTGTTCAGCGATCGCCACAAACTCAGGGTTTAAACCTTCGCTCACCATGGGCGTTGGACTAAAGAAGGGGCAGACTGCATTGACGCGAATATTCTTGCGCCCAAACTCAACAGCCGCGGTTTTGGTAAGCCCCACCACGGCATGCTTAGCCGCTGAATAAGCCCCCAATTTTGGTGCGCCATTAATTCCCGCCATGGACGCTACGTTTAAGATACAGCCACGACCGCCCTCAAGCATCAACGGTATTTGATACTTCATGCCAAAGAAAACACCCTTAGCGTTTACATTAAAGTTAAGGTCCATGTCCTGCTCTGTTGTCTCCAGCAAGCTTTTCATGGGTGAAGCGATGCCCGCATTGTTTATCGCAATGTCCAAGCGCCCGAAGGTCTCACGTGTTAGCTGACAAAGCGCCTCCACATCCCGCTCTTTTGAAACGTCACAGGCGCAAGTTACCACCTCAGCATCAAGACTTTTGGCCACGGCCTCTACACCGCTCAGGTTCAAGTCAGATAACACCAAGCGAGCGCCTTGCAGTGCTAAGCGCTCCGCTAAAATTTTACCAAAGCCGCTTGCCGCGCCAGTAATGAGTACTACCTTTTCAGAAAAATCAGACATTTCATTCACTCTCTTCATGACTTTATACGGTGTAGCCACCATCAACGACTATGCATTCACCGGTGGTGTAGCTGCTTGCATCGGACACTAAATACAGCACAGTGCCCGCCATTTCTTTTGGCTCCGCATGACGTTTCATGGGTACGGTTTCCATCATCATATTGTAAATATTTTCATCCGCAAACAACGCGCCAGCAAACTTTGTCTTGGTGAAACCAGGTAATAACGCATTGCAGCGGATACCAAATCCGGCACACTCCTTTGCGAAGGCTTTGGTCATGTTTACCACAGCCGCTTTGGTGATCGAGTAGATTGCTTGCATGTCACCCGGCAGTATGGCGTTTACCGATGCTGTATTTACAATACTGCCACCACCGCTTTCACGCATCAGCTTACCAGCCTCAACCGACATGAAGAAATAACCGCGAATGTTAACGTCGACAGTCTTATTGTATGCGCCTAGATCGGTATCCAGTACATGACCAAAATATGGATTTGCCGCGGCATTATTGACCAAAATATCCAATTTCCCGTGCTGCTTACGGATGTAGTCAAAGGTCTTTGAAATATCATCCATCGAGCCAACATGGCAAGCCAGTGCTTCTGCACTGCCGCCAGCGGCATTGATGGCGTCGGCAACACCTTGGCAGCCGTCAACCTTGCGGCTAGAAACCATCACATGAGCACCTTGCTCAGCGAGTAATTTAGCGATCTCTTCACCAATGCCACGACTAGCACCGGTCACTAAGGCAATCTTGCCGGTCAAATCAAAAAGGTTAGTGGTCATAATCAGGTCTCACAGTACGGTTCTTTGATTGCGGCTACCTTTAATCAAGCGTTGATGGTCTCGCATGGATTACGACACAGGTTTGCCACAACAATTGTGAGCGGCATTATTTGCCTTAATGCCTTGGTCGACCACGACATCCCATGTCCTCACTAAAAGGCGGCGGTAAATGCTAGGGCAGGAATAAAGAGGGGGCTGATCTGTATCAAACATCAAATAGAAGCAGGAAGGGAATATGCGAGCGGTATGTGCAGGGTAAAGCAAGCTCCAAGGCCTTCACGGCTTGCGACACTAATGCCACCAGAGTGCAGGTGGACGTATTTAGCGGCGATATACAAACCCAGCCCCGTCCCCTTCTCAGCACCAATTCGGTCATCGACTTGAGAGAAGCGCTTAAACAGTTTCTCTTGGTCCTTTTCACTGATACCCACACCTGTGTCTTGAACCTTAAACGTCACAGCTGGCTGACCTTGAAGCTGGGTTATACTCGCCAGAATGGTAATCTCACCAATATCAGTCGCCTTAATAGCATTTGCCAAAAGGTTTACCAATACCTGTAACATTTTACGCTTATCACACTCGCAGGCCACCTCCTCGCAGAGAGGGTCTAGTGTTAAACGCAGGCTCTTTTCTTCCGCTAACCCGCGCACTTGCTCAATAGCATCATCTAACAAACTGTTTATACCCGTTACAGTAATATCAAGCTTCTCTTCACCTGATTCTATTCTCGCCAAATCAAGAATGTCATTAATCAAGCCCGATAGGTGCTGTGCATTATTGTTCACCGTCACCAGCGCATCGTATTCCCTAAAACCTATTTCGCCTTCAAGTCGAGCGACCAGACGACGGGTAAAACCAATAATCGAGTTCAGTGGTGTGCGTAACTCATGAGACATACTCGCTAAAAAATCAGACTTGGCTCGACTGGCTCGCTCCGCCTGATCACGAGACTTCTCCAATTGCTGAGAGCGCTGATTAAACCAATACGCCAACAAACCGAGTTCATCACGCTCTTCATAACCCAGCGTCAATGCCGCTTCACGATCGTTACTAACGGATGCACTTAACAGATCAACCATACCGGTAATGCGCTGCAACACCCCTTGCTTCAGCATGATAAACGCCAATATGCCGAACACCAGAGTCGCCATGGTGAGCCAGCCAATCAGCTGCAAACTAATCCCATTGGTAATCGAGAGGTAGGACGAACGCTTGAACACCGTGACAATTTTCCAGTTAGAAGCCGGCATCCGCAGCACCACGACCGTGACCTCATCGGCCAGTAACAAATCATCCGCCACGGTAAAACGATCCACCTCGCTAGGGTAAGCAGCCTCTTGATTGCGAGCCCGCCACAAGCCAGATGCAATTCGCTCAGATTCCCGCCGATCAATTTGATAACTGTTATCGTGCAGCCACGCGCCCCACTGACGGGCATCGGTATTGGCAACATTTACCGAGCCAAGACGCTGGGCTTCTAAGCGAACAAGGTGTTGATCAATCAGGGAGAAGACTGGGTGGCTAGCAGCCAATTCACTGGTGTAAATGAAGTCTGCGGTCGGCTGGCCGTCTTCGATCCTCTCTTTAACGACCATATCGATTTTGGGAAAAGTGATGAATTTATTATTGCGATCAACGACAAAGGCGTAGGCCTCTAGTCCCTCGGTTAACCGAGTTAAGATACTCGACACACCATCGAGCATGAGATCAATGGTGGCGACACCTAAAAATGCCCCGTCGGCACCGTGCATCGGCGCCGAACAGGTCACCATGGATTGCAGGGAGAATGGGTCGGTGTAAGATTTTGACCAGTAGACTTTATTGGCCGGCACCAAGCGTGTGGGGACATACCACTCTTCATTGTGATAACCCTCGCCATAAGGGTCGTTATAATCATCAAAAAACGCCAAGTTCCCATTTGGCTTTCTCCCCCAAAAAAAGCTATGTCGCGCGACCCCGTCAGTAAATGCGTTCGGTTCAGGCCAAATACCGCCGCCAGCGATCAAGCCACCCAGCCCAGGCTGGTCCAACACGGATGGCACCACCTGATGATACAGGGCCATGTCTTTTGGCAAGTTGGTTGCAGTGGTGGCCAAGCTGCGGGTGATGCCTTCAATCAAACGCATCTGCTGACCTAGGGCGAGCGCTATGTTATGCCCTAAGCGAACCTGGGCCTTATGGCTCAAGTCCTCCAACAAGGGCCTCCCCTGATACCAAATTACGCTACAACTGACGACAATCAAGACAATGATGAGTACCACGAGACCGCCAATCAATCGAGATGACAAACGCTGGGTAAACTGCGGAGCGGGGGATGAATCATCCATGACGGGGATCAACAACAACCTCTGAGCGGGGAAATATAACTCCAATGAGCATAGTCTATATTGCGCTAAAGCATGGTTTTAAACCGCAGCTCTTACTTCGGAAGCTTAACCCTCAAAGCCTGTAATCAATGGATGACGTTCATGCAGATGTCCCAATATGCTTTAATTTATACCATGGATGATTTAAGCGACATCACTATGAATGATAAACGAAGTATCGCAGAGCTTCTGCTCGAAGCCCTGCCCCTGACCAGCGATGGGGTAGCAGTATTCGATGCCCAAGCTCGTATCGGCTTCAGCAACGCCGCCTGGGGCGAGCTCTTTGACGTACCTCCACAACACTCGGCCAATCTCACGTTCGCTCAGCTCATAGAGTATGGACGGCAGCGGCGAGAGGGAATCGCCATTCAGCCCAATGCCCTCAAACATTGGCTTGAGCAGATTGACCAGCAGCACCGCTAGGAGGTCTTTCGTCGCTTTGAAGTAAAACTCTGGGACGGCCGCTGGGTCATGATCACAGAACAGCTCTTCAACAACCGCCACCTATGTTGTTATTGCACCGATATAACAAAACACAAACGACTTGAACAGCAGCTCAAAGCCACTACCCAACAATTACAACTGTTGGGTAGTAAGGATGACCTCACTGGGCTCAATAACCGCCGAAATTTCCGTCTACAAGCAGGCCAAGAAATCGAGCGATGCCGCAGGCATAGCACCAACGCAGTTCTGTTAATGCTCGACATTGATCACTTTAAGCGAGTGAATGACCGCTACGGACATGCCGCAGGCGATCGAGTATTGAGTGAATTCGGCAAAGCCCTCAAGGAATTTTTACGAAGCTATGACTTGAGTGGGCGTATGGGGGGCGAGGAGTTTGCCGTGCTGTTGCCTAAGACAAGCTTGGCGCAAGCACGCCTGACCGCCGAGCGCTTACGGCAGATGACCGAAGCCTTACGAGTAGAGTATCAAGGTGAAGTAATAACCGTAACGGTATCGATCGGGGTGGCGACCCTTGAGCAGCATGGGACAACGCTTGATGACCTCTATTTTGTCGCCGACAAGTACCTTTATTTAGCCAAAGAAGCGGGCCGCAACTGTGTTATCGCCGGCCAACCCAGAAATCGGTCAACCTAGCGAGCTATTGCAACACCTTGCTGCAAAGCGGCTGGAGCGGCCGTGTCTGACTTAAATACGTCCGTTGCATTAACGCTGCTGGCCAGTACGCCAAGAGCGAAAATAAAGGCAGCAATGCTTAAAATATCTGGTTTCATTATCGTTCCTTAATTCCCCAGTTCTATTTAGTTTTATTATTCAAGGGGGCATCTGTTATACATAAAAATGATTATCACGCCAACAATTTGGCGAATATTTTTCTTGACCAACAGGATACGAACCCCTGTCAATATTTTCTATACCCTTAACCCCATAACGTGACTGGCGACACAACAACAGTGAGCGCCCACTGACCCTTGTGGGCCAGATCACACTTTCTTTCGAGCAATGCCCAAAAAACTCGAAATTCCGAGGTGTACAGGCGTACAAACACCGACATTAACGGCCTAAAGTGGTAGAGCCAAAAACGACTGCTCATCAAAAAGCCGGCGCCACCTGAGTGGGACCGGCTCATTTCATTCAACAAGCGTTCTAGGCATCAGCCAAGAAAGAACTGATAGGCCTCATTATCGGTTTCTTCCCAATAACGGTAATTAAGTGAATCAAGAAAACGCTTAACGTCTTTTTTCTCCGTCTTCCCAGCTTGCATGCCCACTAACACGCGCCCATAGGCAGAACCGTGATTGCGGTAATGAAACATGGATATATTCCAGCGACCGGCCAGCTGCGTCAAAAAGTTAAACAGGGCGCCGGGGCGCTCTGGAAATTCAAAGCGGAACACCAATTCATTACCCACTTGCGGGGCATGCCCACCCACCATGTGACGGATGTGCAGCTTGGCCATCTCATTGTCAGTCATGTCGACCACTTCGTAACTCTTATCCCGCAGCTCCGTCAGTAAGGCATTGCGGTCATCGTCACCGGCAGCAACCTGGACACCGACAAAAATACGCGCGGACTGATCGTCTGCATAGCGGTAGTTAAACTCTGAGATGTTGCGTTTACCGAGGTCCTTACAAAAAGTTTTATAAGAGCCCGCCTTCTCTGGAATGGTCACGGCCAGAATGGCTTCGCGTTTCTCGCCCGTCTCAGTGCGCTCCGAAATATAACGCAGGCGATCAAAGTTGGTGTTCGCCCCCGAATCAATGGCGATCAGCGTCTGTCCTTCACAGTTATTAGTCTCGATGTACTTCTTTAATCCAGCCAGTGATAGGGCACCTGCAGGCTCGGCAATCGAACGTGTATTCTCGAAGATATCTTTAATGGCGGCACAAATCTCATCGGTGCTGGCCGTGATCACATCATCAATGGTGTCTTTTAGGACGCGATAAGTTTCTTTACCTATCTGTGCAACCGCCACACCGTCGGCAAATATACCCACCTGTGGCAAGGTCACGCGGCGCTTTTTATCCATCGCCGCCTTTAAACACGCCGCGTCTTCTGGCTCGACAGCAATCACTTTGATTTCAGGGCGCACAAACTTGATATACGCCGCCATGCCTGCCGCCAAACCGCCGCCGCCAACCGGTACAAAAATCGCGTCTATGTGACCTGGATGTTGGCGTAAAATCTCGAGCGCGACGGTGCCCTGGCCAGCAATAACATCCGGGTCATCGTAGGGGTGGATGTAAGTCAGGCCTTTTTCTTCCACCAACTTCTGCGCAAAAACCGACGCCTCATCGTAGGCATCACCGTGCAACACGACCTTGGCTCCGCGTGCGCGCACAGCGTCTACTTTTATGGCCGGAGTAGTACGCGGCATAACGATGGTCGCCTTCACCCCCAGTTTTTGAGCCGACAGCGCTAAGCCCTGGGCATGATTACCCGCCGAAGCGGCAATCACACCGGCTTTCTGCTGTTCAGGGGAGAGCAGGCGCAACTTGTTATAGGCGCCACGAATTTTGAACGAGAACACAGGCTGTAAGTCTTCACGCTTGAGCAA
>Ga0105348_1002451_pt1 | contig 11090 bp, 9 predicted proteins | sample EN8Hudsemesocosm_2_FD_83504 | JGI IMG/M metagenome (GOLD analysis project Ga0105348, IMG submission 83504) | Methane-oxidizing microbial communities from mesocosms in the Hudson Canyon - EN8C Hudson Canyon | ecosystem: Environmental > Aquatic > Marine > Cold seeps | place: Hudson Canyon...
ATGAATTTCTTTTCCGCTAATGGCTCTCTCAGGAAACAAATAACAAGTTATTATCTCGGTCTGGTTATCATACTATTGGGTACTCGTTCTATGTCAACATTACGACCGAAAACCAGTAACACTAAACAGGATAACATGTATTAATTACAAGATAGACAGATCTGAATAACATTCAGTAGCTCAATTATAAAACCAAAATCTAACTGTTACCTTACTATAAATGACTGCTATTGGCTGTTTTGAGTCAGTCAAAAAGGAATTTATTTCTCCCACGTTAACTCTCCCTACCCGTTATAAAGATAATGGTATAGTCTACTATTTTTTAAAAAACAACTTCCTCCTTTTAAAGGGACTTGCAAGGTGCCGCGCTTTTTAAAACATACTTATTTTTATGTCATACTCCATAAAAATAAGTTATACGATTAACTATCAATCACTTATCATCCAAGTAAATTGATAATTCTGTTTTTTAGGCGGCAGTGGTTGCAGATTCGATAGGCCTGTATAAAATATATACAATCTAATGCTTAGCCTTTACTAGTAAAGGGTTGAACGAGTTACGCAAAAACAACTCACAAAGTTATCCACAGAAAATGTGGGTAACTGTCATCTAGCTGTAATAAGTACCTGTGCTTAACTCTATCTAAGCCCGCTTTATCCCCAAATAACGCCAAGGAATTACACAGCTTTGTTTCGTGTTGAGTATACTTTGATACTTGAGTTTAAAGCGGTTATCCAGTAAAAATCCAGTGCTTAATAATAGTTATTAGCACTTAATCTTTAAATCAATTAGCACACTTAAGAAGCTGACACGCTGGTTCTAAAAGTTTACCTGATTACGTACAACTCTCAGCCAGAGTAAAATAAAACATGAATAATCAGCATGTTAACAAACGCGTCATTCCCGAAGTCTTTTATCGGGAATCTATGCTTAAGCTACTAGATTCCAGCTAAAAGCATGCAGGATAACTAAGTATAGCTGAGAGTTGCGGGTAATCAGGAAAGTTTATAAGCTACAATTAATAAATGTATTCAAATAGAAATAACTACCAAGACTTATAAGGCAGGAATTTACCATTCATCGTAATCACCACGCGGTCGCCTAGAGGGTTTTCTTCTTTATCAACGGTCATGCTGTAATCAATGGCACTCATAATGCCGTCTCCGAATTTTTCATGAATAATTTCTTTTAAGGTTTCACCATACACGCCAACCACTTCATAAAGTCTGTAAATCAGTGGGTCTTGTGGAATATCAAAAGACCATTGCTTATACGGGAACATTTCTAAGGCCGTTTTAACTTCCGTAGGTAGTTCCAAAATGGTGCAGAGCTTTTCTGCAATGTCTGGTTTCATGCTGTTCATGCCTAAACAAGCCGAGGCCAACCAAACTTCATTAACACCGATTTTCTCAGCAATGCTAGTCCAAGAAAGTTGTTTTTTGACTTTTGCAGTAATAATGCGGTCAGTCATTTGTTCTTTATCCAGTAAAAAGTCAGCTTTAGAAGCCGAAGGGACTTGTGTAGGTGTTGATTTCATTTTAAGTTCCTCGATGATGATAGTGTTTAGATAATGTTGTTATGCTGGTTAATCAATAATCCCATAATGATCGTCGTTAGAATCAAGCAAAGACCTTTCCAAAAAGCAACAGGACTGCGTTCTATTAAGGGTGGGCGAGTTTTATTTAAACAGGCTTGGCTTGGATGGCGTAGTTCGTAGGTAAATTCGGATAAGTCCTCGTAGCGTTTATAAGGATCTGGGTGCAGGGCTTTTTTAAGAATGGTATCAATCCAGACGGGAATTTCACGTTCATCATCAAGTACCGAGTGATAGTTTAATTTCATCTGTGCCGCTCTGGTTCGAGCTTTAGATACTTCCACCCCATAAGGCAACCTGCCCGACAGCATTTGGTAAGTAATGACTGCTAAGGAAAACATGTCCGAGCGCGGTGTGCCACTTGCACCTAAAAAATATTCGGGAGCGGTATATTGTGCAGTGCCAAGTAAATTGTTTAGCTCCGTAGCGCTGGTCATTTCGATAAGACCTGCCACGCGAGTAGAACCAAAATCGATAATTTTCACCGTGCCCGTGTTGTCAATCATGATATTTTCGGGCCTTAAATCTTGATGTAGCATTTCCATACGATGAAATGCGCGCAAACCTTTAGCGATTTGTTCGACAATGTTACGCACGGCTTCCAAATCAGGTCTTGGGTGATCTATCATCCACTGAGTTAAGGTTTGACCGTCTATATATTCAGTAACAACGTATAAATAATTGCGACTTCGAGTTTGAAGGCACGGCTTTAGTACATGAGCGCTATTAATACGCCGCGCAATCCACTCTTCCATTAAAAATCGTTCCAGATAAGCGGCATCCTCTCTGAGATCAATGGATGGGGTTTTTATGATGACCTGCGTGTTAGTTTCCTTGTCCACGGCTAGGTAAACATGACTCCTGCTGCTGTTATGTACCGATCTAACGATGGTATAACTATCAAAAGTCATCCTTGCTTCCAGTGTTGGCGGGAAAGGTAACTTGGTTAATTGTTGATAAAGAGTACTGGCATCTTGGTTAGGTAATTCATCAATTCTAATAATTTGTGTAGTCAGGTTATCTGTACTGCCTAGTTTGTACGCTTCTTGTACAATTGCTTGCGCCGCCTTATCCAAGTCGTCTTTATGCTTACTAATGGCTGTGGCGATAAAATGATCGTTAGCGTATTCATAAACGCCATCAGTCGCTAACAAGAAAATATCGCCTTTTTCTATAGGCAGTGTTTGATAATCAATTTCAAGATGTGAATCAATACCTAAAGCCCGGCTAAGATAACTTTTATCGGGTGCAACCCACAAGCGATGATCATGAGTTAATTGCTCTAAAGTGTGACCATGTAAACGATAAATACGGGCATCGCCTACATGAAAAATATGTGCTGTTGTGGATTTAATGACCATTGCACTAAAAGTGCAGACATAGCCCTTGTCTTTATCGAATCGGTGCTGACTTTGACGGCTCTGGGCATGTAACCAAGAGTTAGTTGCGAGCAATACCCGTTGCGCCGACTTCTTTACTGACCAAGTTTCTGAAGTGCAAAAATAGTCCTCTAAAAACCCAGAAATAGCCGCTTGACTGGCAATTTGGCTGACATCACTACTGCTGATGCCATCGGCAAGTGCAAGCGCAATGCCTTTGGAACTGAGTAATGGCTCTTGCGGGATGCAAATGCCATGAAAATCTTGGTTAATTTCTTTACGGCCTTTATCGGAGTGGTGACCGGTGGCTATTTTTAATTGGTTGGACATAATAAAAGACTCAGCTCTTCACGAGCTGAGTTTCTGTTTCTCAAGAAAGCAAACTTTCATTTATAAACTACGTTGTGGGCTAGTTTTTACATGTGTGTAATACAGTGGTAAACCGACAAATACAAAACCGCCAGCCAAATTACCCAATACAGTTGGAAGCTCATTCCAGATTAAATAATCCATGATAGTAAAGCCACCGCCAATAATCATTGAGAATGGGAATAAAAACATATTTACAATTGAATGCTCAAAACCCATAAAGAAGAAAAGCATAATTGGCATCCACATAGCCATCATTTTTCCTGTTGCTGAAGTAGAAATCATCGCGCCGACAACGCCCATAGAAACCATCCAGTTACACAGCATGCCACGAATAAAAATCGTGAACCAACCGCCAACACCATGTACCTTGTAACCTAAGGTTCTAGCTTCACCAATTTTTCCTACTTTTGCGGCGATAGCACCGCCATCGGTGTTGTACCCAACCGTTAAAATAAAGGACATTAGAAAGGCAACCGTTAAAGCACCTGCGAAGTTACCTAAAAACACTAAGCCCCAGTTGCGTAATACTTGGTTCGTCGTGACGCCCGGCCTTTATCGAGAAGAGCAAGTGGTACAAGCATAAAGACACCCGTTAACAAATCAAACTTCATCAGGTACAACATAATGAAGCCAACGGGGAAAAGTACAGCGCCTAATAGCGGTGATCCTGTTTTCACTGCAACGGTAATCGCAAAGACAGCCGCAAGCGCTAAAGTGGCTCCAGCCATAAAGGCACGAATCAGCGTATCTTTAGTCGACATGTAAACCTTTGATTCACCTGCATCGACCATTTTGGTAACAAACTCAGTAGGTTCTAAATAAGACATAAATTTTCTCACTAAAGTTAATCGGAGGGATCATCCATAATCATTGGACATGCTTTTACATATCTTATATTGTTAAAGCAATTAATGCGCCAAAACAAGAATTCCCTGTCTATTCGCTACTGTTTTATGTTGTTTATTTACCTTTAAATGTTTTCTGCCCCTTAATTGTGTGCTCTAGAACCAATATGGTGCAGCTGATAAGCTGTGAATTGCTTTTGGTAAGGTATGAGGATTAAATAAACTAACCTTAGTAACACACTTCGACGTATTCGCCAATGATTTTCATTCAGCTTTGAAAACAGCTTTAAGAAGCGTGTGGCGTGACTTTATAGCCTGCCAATATTCAATAATGATACTAAAGGCGGGCTAAAGCCACGCCCTACCAAGAATAAACATCCCTGCTGCAAACTGCGGGGAATACAACCCAAAGAGATTTAAGATAATCACCTGGCTTTATTCGAGCCATGCTTTGCACACCATGATTAAACAGATAAATCCATGTCATGATACTCAGCCTCATTAGCAAATGAGATTAAGCGTTTCGTTTTTTTGATATTCATGAGTATGGATGGCTCCTGTGCATAAAATAATACCAACCCCAATATATTTGCACTTAAACTCATATACCCAAGAAAAACCGTCATCCTATGCTTTTAGCAGGAATCTATAGTGTGCGCATGGATTCCCGATTAAAGACTTCGGGAATGACGACCATTACAGTAATTATTTATCGGGATTGGTATAACTTTATCATTCGCAACTACAAATTAATCCAGCGCCTCCAGCCAAGCGCATTGATACGGGTACAGTTTCAATGTCCATGTACCTTTACCTAATGCAGTACGTTCAATGAGGTCACGCCACACACCAGAACCACCAGCTATAGGATGCTCAGGTAAGGTTAATATCTGTATCTCAGGTGAGATATTATTAATACAGAGTATGTGTTGTTGCTGATCAAGACTGGTACGCCAGAAAGCAAAAAGGTTGTCGCCTAAAGAAAGGGTTTCTTGTAAAGCACTCGGGTGGAATGCGGGATGTTTGCACCGTATTTGTAACTGCCGCTTTAGTTCATGAAAAACGGTGCCATGTGCGGCAGTAGGGTTATTTAATAGATCCAGTAATTCATCATATTGCCATTTGCGCCGATTAATTGAGCGCGTGCGTCCGGTTTGTTCAACGCCTTGATGGTCACTTGTTGTCGCGATGAGGCTGTGTATATACAAAGCTGGAATACCTTGCAAGGCAATCATAATGGTATGCGCGGCAATAAAGCGCGGCACTTGATAGTCATCAAGTCCTAGATGCGTGCCTTTCAGAGCATCAAACAAAGCGATATTAATTTCGTAAGGGGATTCTTTGCCAAATGTATCAGTACGCATGCTGACATAGCCTTTATATTCATGCATGGCATCAACCAAAGCCTGTACTTCTTGCTCAGGCAAAATGCCTTCTGCTGGACGCAGGCCGATACCATCATGTGAGGCAATAAAATTTAAATAAGTGCAGTTTTTAGGGGGGCGCGGCATATCTTTTGCCCACTGGCTTAGGTAATGGCTATTGCCATGATACAAAACATGTAGCAATAGAGGCGGCAAGGTAAATTGATAGACCATGTGCGCTTCATCGCTATTGCCGAAATAACTTAGATTTTCCCCATTAGGCACATTGGTTTCGGTAATTAAAACGGTGCCCAGTGCAACTACATCGAGAATGTCGCGTAATAATTTCACCACTTCATGTGTTTCACGTAGATTGATACAGCGTGTCCCAGCTTTTTTCCATAAAAATGCGATAGCATCTAAGCGAATAAAGCGCGAGCCCTTAGCCACATAGAGTAATAAAATATCAATAAATTCAAACAGCACATCGGGGTTGGCAAAATTGGCATCAATTTGATCCTCTCCAAAAGTTGCCCAAACATAGCGAATACCATCATGTGTATGTACTGGTGTAAGAACTGGCGTACTGCGTGGGCGAACAACCTGAGAAGTGTCTGTGTCCTGCGGCATTTCGATAAAATAGTCACTGCCGGGCTGCTGCTTGCTTAAATACTCAATAAACCATAAGTTTTCGCGCGAAACATGGTTAATAACCAAGTCAGTCATTAAATAAAAATCTTTATTGATGCGCTCTATATCACTCCAGTCACCCAATGAAGGGTTGACCGTTTTATAGTCTATGACCGAAAAACCATCATCGGAACTATAAGGAAAATAAGGCAGTACATGCACGCTATTAATACTGCCTTTAAGGTGTAAGGACAGAAATTCATGCAAGGTTTGCAATGGCACTTCATCGGGTTGCTGAATACTATCGCCATAAGTAATGAGGATAATATCCTGCTCACTCCAATGTGATTTGCTAGCGCTTATTTCAGATTTAATTGACTCCTGTTGCAACCGGTTAATTAAGCGTTCCATCAACAGGCTTACTCGCTCCGAGCCATAAAGAAGAGTGAGTCTAGCTTCTGCACTTTGTGTAAACCAATGCGCTAGTTCAGTCGTATCAGACATAAATAAACCTCTTATGTAATTAATATAGAAGCAATATTAGGCACTTTTCATATTACCCCTAAAGTAATTTACACTTTTCTATTTTTGAAGTATTGGGAGCGCGGGCAGCCTGCCCTCTTTTATTAAGCATACGCAGGCTAGCCGCCCGCGCTCCCAAGTAAAAAAGCATAAAAGTGTCAATTGGGGAGTGAAGGATGCCGAATATTAAGCATTATCTTTTTCAACCGCTTCATGCAAACGCTCTAAAATATCGGGGACGGCGCTAACAACACGATTCCAACTCGGTATAAACGGTGTTTCGCTCGGGTTTTCTAGGAAACTATCGCCTGCCTGTAAGATACAACTCGCAAATAACTCCACCGTTTTCTCTTCCTGATGTCGGTCGTAGCTTAAACCGTTGATACAAGCATCACTGTAATAGGATTCAACAGCATCCAGTGCTTCGCGGTAATAAGTGGCTTTTAGCGTTCTAAATGTCTCTTTACTCAGGATTTCTCCCTCAGTCGCTAATTTACGGAAAATTGCTTGAGCAATATCAATACTCATTTTAGATAATCCCGCCTCAACATTGTCTGGAGATAAATCTTGATGCTTATGATCATAAGCATCAGCAATCTCTACCTGACAAATATGTTTACGCGACTGGTTGCGATACATTTCAGATAACACACCAATCTCTAATCCCCAGTCACTGGGAATACGAATTTCCTTAATCGTATCCAAGCGGGTTGCAAATTCGCCTGAGAGTGCATAACGAAAACTATCTAAATACTCCAAATACTCTATCGGCCCTAAAAGATTTTTAAGCGCTCTTAATAATGGCGTGACTAGCAAACGACATACACGGCCATTAATTTTCTGATCGGCCATGCGGTAATAATAGCCCTTACAAAACTCAAAATTAAACGCGGGATTGTCTACTGGATAAAACAAACTAGCTAGCAAGGCACGATCATAAGTCAAAATATCACAGTCATGTAAGGCAACCGCCTCAGAGCGACCTGAGGCAATGGCATAACCATAGCAATACCAAACATTACGCCCTTTACCTAACTCTTTAGGCGCGATTCCTTTATCAACTAATAACCCGTGTAAGGCTTGTAGTCTAGGTCCTTCATTCCATAAGATCCGATGATGTTGTGGCAGTCCGCTGAAAAACTCTTTAGCATAAGCAAACTCATTTGCACTGGCTCTATCAAGTCCGACAATCACTTCATTCAAATAAGGTACTTGAGCAATAACATCAACAATATCTTTGAGTGCAGGCCCTTCAAGTTCAGAAAATAAAGACGGCAATACTAAGCCCATTGGCCGTTGTTTAGCAAACGCCTGTAATTCCGCTTCCATGCCAGAAACACGGTCTTTATTCAATCTATGCAGTGTAGTAATTGTGCCATTCTGAAAAAAATCACTCATTCCCCTCTCCTATATTTAATTGAGAAAATAGCTGACCTATCGCCTCTTGCCACCCCATCGGTGCAGTAGATTGCGTATAAATTACCTGATCAGCACTTTTGTTGAGCTGTAGATGACTACCATCTAATTTACGTATAACAGCCGAATAATCTGCCTGTTCGAGCATATTGTAATCATTCTGGCTATCACCTAAGGCTATAGTATGTATGGCTTGTTGTGACTTAAACTTGTTCACTATCCAAGCCATCGCTAAACCTTTATCATTTTGCCCCATAACATGTAAAAAACGCCCTCCTTGGACAAGTTGTAAACCTTGAGTTTTTAACGCCTGTTCAAAAATGAGCAAATTTTCTTGGCTATCCATCCACTTGATGGGTTCGCTGGCTAAGCGTTGTTTTGCTTGTTCTGCCTGCACTTCAGACAGTCCCGTCTCCTGCATTAACTCAGAAACACTGTAATCAGCAAAGCCTTTGTAACAAAATTTATGTTGCGCACGCAAATGATTAAGGACTTTTAGAATAGTATCGCGCGGTGCACCTAAGATAATTTGCTCCATCGTATTATCATATCCAGATAAATTACCTTGGGGCAAAAAAACCGCGGCACCATTTTCTACTGCAAACGCCCAGTTATTACGCAATTGTTGGCGCAGGTTTTTTATCTCAGCATAGGTTTTACTGGAGTTAATAATCAAAGGTATAGCGAGTTGTCTGATTTTCTCCAGCGCAGGTAAAGCTTGCTCAAAACTATAAGTATGATGATCGAGCAAGGTATTATCTAGGTCAGTAAAAATCATCCAATTCGTCATATTATGTTCCTTCTATGTTTTTCAATTCGATATTTAATGCTTGAGTAACTCTTAATATAGCTCCCTCTCCTGATGAAGAAGACTGGACTGGTGAGGATAATAAAATCAAAGCTTTATCTATTTCACCTCCACCCTTCTTCTTCCACAGGAAAAGACTTTTCGACTTGTATAAGTTGCCTATACTCTATTAGCGAGAAGAGATAGGGGTTACATCACGCACCGGTGACCCCTTATAAACCTGTCTTGGACGACCTATTTTTTGTTCTGGATCGGTAATCATTTCATCCCATTGTGCAATCCAGCCGACCGTTCTAGCCATAGCGAAAATCGCTGTAAACATATCAGTTGGAATACCTAGTGCGCGCAGCACAATACCTGAATAAAAATCGACATTAGGGTAGAGTTTTTTAGCTATAAAGTACTCATCTTCTAAGGCAATTTTTTCTAACTGCATGGCCAGTTTAAATAACTTATCATCGTGTAAGCCAAGCTCATTCAGTACTTCATGGCAGGTTTGACGCATCAAAGTCGCTCTTGGATCAAAGTTTTTATACACTCTATGACCAAAACCCATCAACTTAAAGGGGTCATTTTTATCTTTAGCTTTTTCGATAAAATGCTCGATATTAGCGACATCTCCAATTTCTTCCAGCATAACTAATACGGCTTCATTGGCGCCACCATGAGCAGACCCCCATAAGCAGGCAATTCCAGCAGCTACACAAGCATACGGATTAGCACCACTAGAGCCAGCCAATCTAACCGTGGAGGTTGAGGCATTTTGCTCGTGATCGGCGTGTAAAACCAAAATTCTATCTAATGCTCGAGATAAGATGGGGTTAGGCAAGTAATCATCACAGGGCGTACCGTGTAGCATGCGCAGAAAGTTATCGCTATAGCTCAAGCTATTTTTAGGGTACATAAATGGCATGCCCGTGCTGTACTTATGACACATGGCGACAATCGTCGGCATTTTAGCTATTAAGCGAATAGCGGATAATTTTCGAAATTCCGGGTCTTTAACATCTAGACTATTATGATAAAAAGCTGACATCGCGCCGACTACGCCAACTAAGATCGCCATCGGATGTGCGTCACGACGAAAGCCATTGAAAAAATTAGTGAGTTGATCATGTACCAAGGTGTGATGGGTAATATCATGCACGAATTGGCGCATCTCTTTACCATTAGGTAGTTCGCTATTAAGTAATAAATAACAGGGTTCTAAAAAGTCACACCTTTCTGCTAATTGCTCAATGGGATAACCGCGGTAAAGTAATACACCTTTATCACCATCAATAAAGGTAATTGTTGAGCTACAGCTCGCTGTCGAGGTAAAACCGGGATCATAGGTAAACATGCCGGTTTGTTTATATAGCGTTCTGATATCAATGGTATCGGGGCCCAGTGTGCCAGATAGTATCGGCAATTCACAGGCAGTTTCCTTACCGGCAAAGGATAAAGATATTTTAGAAGGTTCAGTCATGGCTTATTCTTTCCTTTAAAAATAGGATAAATGAATATCGATATTAATATTAGAAAGCAAATAGTAAGCCAGTCTTTTAAATCAGGCTACTTGCGGTGTAAAACAAGACAGAAAAAGGATGGAAGGCTGCATTTTGGTGCAATTAAAGAGGAGTTGCACAGTAATAGGTCGGCTTAAAGTGCGTTGCAGGGTTAATTAGTCGTTGATACTGCCGATGGTAATACAAAGTGATTTAACGTTTGGTTCGGCTCTGTTTGTTCAGCCCAGACCGCCATACTGGTAAGCGTTGCCTCTCCGATGATCGTTGCAAATGAGGCATCGGCCGCATCTCGACCAGTACCAATACGGACAAACCCTTCAACTGGTGCCATACGTGTCGCATCAAACAAATACCAGCGAAACCCCAGATAGGCTTCAAAAAATCCATGAAAATCAGGCGGCTGTAAATCGACAGCATATCCTGAAATATAACGCGCGGGAATACATAAAGCCCGACACAAGGCGATGGCTAGGTGCGCATAATCTCGGCAAACCCCTTCTCGCTGCACCAATACATCGCAGGCGCTAGTACTTTCACCACTACTCCCTGGCTGGTAGTGGAGATTGTTGTTGATCCAGTCACAAATCGCAGTAACCCTTAAATATCCAGGCTCGGTATTGCCAAACGTAGACAAGGCAAAATGGGTCAAAC
>Ga0105348_1002453_pt1 | contig 11088 bp, 10 predicted proteins | sample EN8Hudsemesocosm_2_FD_83504 | JGI IMG/M metagenome (GOLD analysis project Ga0105348, IMG submission 83504) | Methane-oxidizing microbial communities from mesocosms in the Hudson Canyon - EN8C Hudson Canyon | ecosystem: Environmental > Aquatic > Marine > Cold seeps | place: Hudson Canyon...
TTCCAACGTTTGTTGAGCCGGTAAACAGCAAATGATTAAAAGGCAAATTAGAGAACGCTTGGGCGACATCCACACCGCCATCAAAAATAGAAAGCGTATCGCTAGGAAAGGCTTCGCTAACCAGACGTTTCAACAAGCTAGCGGTATGAGGTGTTAACTCAGACATTTTGGCCATCACGCGATTGCCAGCAGCCAGTCCAGCGGCAACAGGGGCAATCGTAAGATGCAAGGTGTAGTTCCAAGGCGCAATGATGCCAACCACCCCCAATGGTCGGAGTACCACCTCTCCATTTGCAGGTTGAAACCAGATTGAAATCCTACGTTTATCCGGCCTCATAAACTTTTTCAGGTTTGACATTAAGTATTGAATTGATGATAACGAACCAATGATTTCCGCAATTTCACTTTCCTCCCGAACACGGCAACCAAAATCGTTGTTTAAGGCCTCTGCAAGTTTATCTGCATTGTCATCTATTAGCCGGTAAAGGGTATTTAAATTCGCCAGCCTTGCCTTATAGTCAGAATGAGGTTTTAGATCGAACGCTTCTTTTTGGGCAAAAAACGTCGTTTCCAGTCCATTAATTTGTTGTGCCTCGCATTGACGTAGGCCATTAGCAATGGGCTCTTGGGCAAGCTCGGTCTCTTGCCTCTTTAACTTGTCTTTGAACGCATGCTGTTTGTAAGCACTCATCTTTAATCCCGCATCATCGTTATCAGTATTAAACGGCTAACTTCCTGCCAAAAGTAAGAAGTTATATGAATCGCTAATTATCAAGGTGATGAAGTCACCTGAAACCATACAAAGGTATGGTTTTTAATTAATTATTCCTATTGATCCCTACACCAGCTTCGATCAATCACAACATCGCGTTGTTATGAAAAATTTCCAATAAACCATACCTTGGTCGGGTTTCTTGTTTACAGATTTATCGTTTACTTAAGCATCACCAACTAACACTGCTTTCAATGCATGACGAATTAACTCAGAGAGCTACCTAAAGCCGGAGTAAAAATAATGAATAACTCAATGAGCGGACCGATGGATAATGCAAGGCATCCCATGGACAACATCGTCGTTAGACCTTTGCGTTTTGACTATTCAAATATCGAAGCCCAGGACCCAGTGTGGAGCAGAAGCAGCCCGCTATTCGCAATATATATCAATGCCTTGGGCGTACATATTCCGTATTTCGAACGCTATTTAATGAGCGCATTTCGAAGTATTCGACAAGACATTAAAGACCCAACATTATTAAAAGAGGTATCAGCCATAATTGGTCAAGAAGCCCATCACGCAAAAAACTTCGTCGACTACAACCAGTTTTTGATTAACCGATACCCAGAAGTAAGCGCCTTGGATAAACGCGCCAAAGATTACTTTAAAAGATCTCTTTCGCAAGATTCGATAAAGTCCCAAATTGCCTATGTCGCCGGCTATGAAACGTTCACTTTTTTGGGCGGAATGATAATCCTAGATGGCTACGACAAATGGATGAAAGATGCCGATCCAGTCATTCGATCAATGTGGGTGTGGCATCAGGTAGAAGAAGTCGAACATGGCGCCGTCGCATTCGATGTTTATAAGTACTTTTATGCACAACATGAATGGTACCGAAAATGGAATGTACTCAAGTCCCTTTTGCACATCGCTAGCGAGACATGGAAAGCCTACAAACCAATGTGCAAAAAAGAAGGATATTTTTCGTCACCTTTCAAAGCAATTAAAGCAATAGGGTTTTTCGCCAATATTTCGATGAAACTGGCGAAAAGTGCACTGCCTGTTTTTGCTCGTAAATATCACCCGCGTCAGATCACTGAAGATGAGTCAAACCCAATAGCCATCGCGTGGCGTGAAAAATATAGTCGAGGTGAAGACATCCTTAAAATGCGAAATGACGATATCAATACAATGCTTGAAGCATCCTAGCAGATTAACAAAGTTGGCATAATTTATATCCATTTTTACATCATTTATAACCAAGTACGACGGAGAGATAGAGAAGTATGATTAATTCAAAGATATGGCAGTGCTTAACGTGTGAATTCGTGTACTCAGAAGCTGAGGGTATTCCACAAGAAGGCATCCCACCGGGAACCGCCTGGCAAGATATACCAGAGGATTGGTTATGCCCTGACTGTGCGATGGGAAAAGATGACTTTGTCATGCAAGAAGTACAAAACGCAAGCTAAGCCTTTAACTGAAGTAACAGTAATATGGAGTACACGATGAAGCCTACGATCATTATTGGTGCGGGTCACGCTGGCCTATCATTGGCACGTGAGATTCGAGCTCTCGATAAGGCAATGCCAATCACTATACTCAGCCAAGATCCAATCCAGGCTTATTATAAGCCGAACCTCTCCAAAGCACTTTCGATGAAAAAGTCTGCTGAACAACTCATCATGAAGCAACTCAACGTCTTGAAGCGTGACCTCGATGCAGAGTTACTTGAACATACTTCAGTCTTCAAGTTAAATTCAAAAAAGAAGAACATACTTTGCCAAGCCAAAGATTCGGACAATAAGACACAAGAACCCTTTGAACTGTCATATTCAAACCTTATTCTTGCAACCGGCGCTAGCCCTATTCAATTACCAATAAATGGAGCATCCGATAATGTTGTATCGGTGAATACACTTCAAGACTATGCACAGTTTAGAGACATGATCAAAAACAAAAAAAAGATACTGATCATTGGCGCCGGTTTCGTTGGATGCGAGTTTGCCAGCGATTTGAGTAACAATGGCTATCAGGTTGATGTAATCGACAGAGCCAATTGGCCGCTAGAACAGGTTATTCCCGAACAGTTAGGCACAGCGATCAAACACGCTATCTCCAAAAACAGTGTGAACTGGCACTTTCAGTCGACTATTGATGAGATTGTTAAGGACAAGCAAGGTAGATTGAAGACACATTTGTCGAATGGGTCCATCATCCTGACAGACCTTATCATTTCTGCGGTTGGTTTATCACCCAATATTCAGCTGGCAACAGACTCCGGCTTATTGACTGCGAAAGGCATTGTTGTCGACGAATATTCCCGAACAAGTCTTCCCGCAATATACGCGCTGGGCGATTGCGTGGAGTATGATGGGCAGCCACTCCCATTTATTGCTCCTGCTACGCTGGCTGCAAAAGCATTAGCTAAGACCCTTACAGGCAATAAGATAAAACGGGTTTTCCCTCCACAACCTGTCTCTATAAAAATCGCAAACTGCCCGACACTACTATGTCCTCCCAAGTCTAAAGAAGGCTCATGGCAAGTTAGTGGTGATGGCCAAGACCTTGAGGTGGCATTTTACAATAACAAGAAAGAGATGGTTGGGTTTGCGCTTTCAGGAGAAAAAGTATCTCTCAAGGGCGAATATTTGTCACGATACTCAACATCAAAAATTAGCCAAGGTGTGCAACCTCAGGCGAGTGCTATTAACTAGAAACGGAGCTTCTTGTATGGAAGCTTACCACTAGTCACCCTCAGTTGAGTTAATTATAGAAGTTCAAAAAAGTGACATAAGTCCAAGTAAGACAAGGCCAGGCTAGTCTTCACAATTTTCGAATACCTGTCGATAAATAATATGAGATATTGGCCAATTTCATTCATTCAGACGGCGGTAACTTATGGCACTAGGAGCCAATGGGCGACACCAGATGGTTAAATTCATGATGCCTTAAATGCCTAACTACCAGTCTGGTAAGGCTTAAAATATAACGTCTGTTCATGTGCTGCTTATACCGGATATCATGAATGCAGAAAAATATTACTCTTGCCCTTACTATTTTCACTTATGTTGCTTTCAATCGAGCCTGACCTCTTGCAGTACCAACATCAACATCAACGATTGTTTTTAGCCGTAGCGTTCTAACTTATTAGATGCTTCTAGAGCTTTCTCGTAACTCGAACCAATTTTGTTGTATAACTGCTTAGGGTGAAAGCCTTCTTCATATGTTTCGCCATCACTTTGATGGTACATCTCAGCCATCGCAAAGTGCTCAAGACATAGTGATATCCCATTTTCTTTTACATAGCCACCGAAGGGCATCAGAGATCTATCCGTTATATGGTGGACATCTAAATTTTCAGTTTTTTTGCAAATAACACATTTGTTTCTGTCTCTTTTAAATACAGAATCACGGAATTTCTGACGGACCATCTTCTTTTTGGCACTCATGAAGAACCTCTGCTTTTTATAGGTAACTTGAGATATAGCGCTATATCAAACTTATTTAACTGGCATAAGGGGCACCTAAACGATCAAGTTTACGCAATATCCCTGGCCATGCGAGCATTCCACCTGCTGATTTGGTCACCTGTTCTACTGCTGCCTGCATACCTGCTATGATTTCCGGGTGAACTTGGACTAACTCTCCTCCACCCGATTGAGCAAGTAACTGAATTTCACAAGCTCTCTGTAAGACATACATATAAAGGAAAGCATCAGCGATCGACTCGGCGCAGGTTAACAAGCCATGATTACGTAAAATTATAAAATTATTTGTCCCTAAATCAGCAACTAAACGAGGTTTTTCATCATCACGAAGAGCAACCCCTTCATAGTTATGATAACCAAGGTTAGTTAATGGAAATAAAGACTGCTGAGATAAGGGTAACAACCCAGCTTTTTGAGCAGATACTGCAACCCCTTCATTTGTATGTAAATGAAGCACGCAAAGTGCATTATTCCGAGCAGCATGAATCGCACTGTGAATCGTATAGCCCGCAGGATTAATATCATAGTCTGATTCGCTTACCTTATTACCTTCAATATCTACCTTGACTAGGCTTGATGCACTAATTTCGTCAAACATCATGCCATAAGGATTGATCAAGAAGTGATGTTCTGGCCCTGGTATACGCGCGGATATATGGGTGAAAATAAGATCATCCCACCCATAGTGGGCAACTATATTATAGCAAGCAGCAAGATCAACACGCGTTTGCCATTCCTCCTCACTAACACTGAGTTTTATAGCGTCATCTGACATATTTTTCTCCTTGTTATTTTTATCTGTTTACATTTTTTAAACTACTTTATGTGTGGTTTATCTCGATCACTCCTGCCAGACAACTTTGTCTCTCGATTCGATTGAAATCGTTTCTTGGTATTTGTCTTCAAGCTCTGAGCGTTTAATTTTTAAGGTCGGTGTTAACAGTCCATTCTCAATAGACCAAGGTTCTTTAGTAACAATAATTCGATCAAGTTTTTCGTGGCCTTCTAGCCTCTCATTAACGTGAATAAGCGTATCATCCAAACTTTGTTCAATTTCGTTATTGCTTAAACCGGTACTTACTTCCTCAGCCAATACTACAGCAGCAACAGGTTGCGGCAACCCAGACCCCATAACACAAACCTGTTCGATAATAGTGTTTTCGAATAACAGGCTTTCGATCGGTACAGGCACCACGTATTTCCCTTTTCCAGATTTGAAGATATCTTTTACACGACCTGTTATACGTATAAAACCATCGGCATCAATCTCACCTTTGTCGCCGGTATGTAACCAACCATCCCTAAAAGCCTCTGCGGTTTTGTTCGGCTCTTTATAGTATTCTTTAATGACACCATCGCTCTTAACAAGTATTTCACCTTGTTCTGAAATCTTGATTTCGGTACCGTCAACAGGCTTTCCAATAGTCCCGATTTTTGCCTTATTAAATGGAAAATTAACAACGGATACACAGGAAGTTTCGGTCATTCCCCATGCTTCTGAAATATCGATTCCGATTTTCCTGAACCACTCAAGCGTGATGGGTGATATTGGCGCGCTGCCAGTCGCATAGAAACGTACGTTACTGAACCCTAGACTTTTTTTGATTTTGTTTTTAACGATACCGCTGATGATCGGAATTTTAAGTAGTCTGTCTAATTTCTTCTGAGGTATTTTTGCAAGGACGCCCATTTGAAACTTCATCCATAAGCGTGGGACCGTAACGAAACTTGTAGGTTCACAGTTCTGTAAATCCTCAGCAAACGTTTCCAATGATTCCAAAAATGTTACGGTAAAGCCTGCATAAAGGCTTTGGTATTCAACGCTTATCCGCTCCATTATATGAGCGAGTGGCAGATAAGACAGTACTCTGTCATCAGGCGTACTTTCTAATGTATTCGCAAGCACAAGACTGCCGTATGCAATGTTCCGAAACGTCAGTACAGCGCCCTTGGGATTACCCGTTGAACCTGACGTATAAGCAAGGCTGGCGACATCATCTAAAGCTGGGGTCGCCACCTCTTGCAGAGGTTCATTCGCAGCGATCAAACCCTCCATACTGTGATCACAATCAATTGACTCATAGGGCATCGCTATTGTAATGATCGATTTGCCTTTTAGTGCAGCGCTAGTGGGTTCACTGCTATCCAGTTTCCCTACAACAATGGCCTTTGCTTCGCTATGGTCTATTACATAAGCAATCGTTTTTTCGCCTGCAGTTGGATAGATAGGCGCACAAATTAGCCCGGCTAACATCGCCGCAAAATCAGCAATAAACCACTCGGCAACATTCTTAGATAAAATGCAGATTTTGTCGCCGGGCTCAAGCCCCAAATTTCGGTAACCTGAGGCCAATTTTAAACAGCTGTCGTAGGTTTCTTTCCAAGTAAATTCTTTATATACCCGGTTAACAGGTTGCCGCAGGAAGACCTGATTTGGCATAGTTTGAGCGTGTTTTGCGAATAATTGCTGCGGAAGTGGGTAATTATTTTTGTCCATAATTTCATACTCTTGATTATTATTTTTGAATATTGAAAGTTAAATCTACAGCACTTACCTTCAGTGGATCACAAATATTTCAAGGTGTAAATTAATATTTGGTCGAAATTAAATCAAATCATAATCACCCATATCAACTTACCTTTGAGTACCAACTAGCCTCCCTGCGATAAGCTATCTTTTCTTCAATTTGACGTATCCGTTTCTTTTTCATTCAGGTCACACATATCAAGTTAATTCAGGTATTGATTAATATGCTTCTCAACGAGTGATGTTTCAGTATTTAGTTTCTTTGGCGTATAGATTTTGCTTTGTTGTTTAATGCATTGAACTTACTGCCATCAATGGCCACAAACTTACTATTAATGAAGTGATATTTTCTAGATTATTTGGTCATAACGATGGATTAGTTATCGCAAAAAATGATCCACAGTTTTCACATAGGCTGGAGCAAAAGCGATCATCATGGAAACTTTGTATAAGGGCTAGAACAGCGCTTAATATATTAATTTTGGATATTGCTCTGCCCCTAAATCGATACTGTCAACGCCTTGCTAAACGGAGTCCGTTTGAGCGCATTGTCAGCAATTTATTGGCACGGGTATTCATGTTGAATATTGCTCCAGTTTTCAAAAGATACCTGCAACCTTAGTACCGGTTAAATATTTCGCACTTGTACGACAACACGTGAAGTTTAGGCTGAAAACTTCACCGGTACTCTGACCTTTCTCACTATTATTGATTTACTGGTTTTGTTCTAAATATAGTTAAAAAGAAAATAATAGAATTTTCCCTTCATATAAATCCAAGACTAATATACCAATAGAAATGAGTATTAGCCCAACTACTCTTGCAACTGTATCCCGTGATTTAATAGAACGCGATGAAATTTCTTTTGAAGAAGACCCATCACCACCACCAGTATGAACCAAAGAGAAATTCGCCCTAGTTCGAACAAATAATATTAATCCAATTAGAAAGAACACACCGCCAATGAGGGTTGATTCAGTAACGTTCATAATAAATCACCTAATTCACATAACTCCCGAAGTATGGGCCGGAGCAAAAATGGGGGAACCCTCCAGTTTGCAAGGTCCGACCCGAAGGGTAAAATTGCTGCGCTTGTTAAATATTTTTGTAGCATTCTATTCGGTTTACGAATTAGCTCTGCATTTCCATTTGAATACAAGTTTATCATAATTATCTGTGAGCCATGCTTACATTTCATTTGTGTCGATGTTGTGAATTCGTGAATATCATGTACAGACCTAGGCAAATAAGTTAGTACCCAACCCTTTAGAACTAAATAAGATGATTCTAATTGACTGTAAGTAGTAACTCTTACCTTTGAATTATAAAATTAATTTGGTGTTACGATAGCAGCCTAAAAACCGATACAAACAATGGTAGGAAAAATCAACAGATTGATTTTACTCTCTCGTTTGAAATACTTATTTGTACACTAGGACATGATTCCGACGACTCACTATTACCGCAAATCGTAAACCGACTGACACAGGAAATGCGAGATTCAGACACTGTCGCCCGCATTGGGGGGATGAGATAGCTTGCAACTTCCACATTCCCTGCCCTAATTACCAATTGAAGGAATATTGCTCATTACCACTTTTCTCCAGTTCTAAGAGGCGTTTTTTTACAGGCAGTCCACCGGCATAACCAACAAGCTCCCCATTGCTTCCAATTATGCGATGACAAGGAATTATTAAACTAATGGCATTTGCTCCATTTGCACTAGCGACTGCCCGAACAGCTTTCTTGTTATTTGCATTTTCTGCTAATTGTAAATATGTTGACGTGTATCCATATGGTACTTTGACCAGAGCATTCCAAACACTTTTTTGAAACTCAGTCCCTACCATCAATAAAGGGATATCAAACCTTCTTCTATCGCCGCGGAGAAACTCATCAAGCTGCTCAATCGCTTCGCCTATTAATTCATCGCCATTTTCTACATATTCTGCTTTAAGTCCATTTCTTATCCTATTATCGATAGTTGTTCTCATTTTTCTATATCTCCAATCAAGCATACAAAGTTTGCTATTAAAAGAGCCCAGAATAAATTCTCCTACTTTAGTTTTGTAATACTGAATATTGATTTGATTCATATAGATAAAGTTCTTCATTGTTTTGTGTTCATAACAGAGTTGTAATGCCCACTCAAAATTGGCCACAACTTTATTGTTTTCAAGTACTCTTCCCAAAATTTCTTCGGACTTAACCCTCATTGAGGCGATGTAACCAAAATAGTTGTCTAAACTTTCTGCGCTTACAATGACTGCATAAATTAGACTAAAACATTACATCATTTGGTTCCTCTCGACTAATGTATGCCATTGCTAAAGGCTTTGGGGCCTATTCAAGGTTCAACTTTTCTTTCGGTACTTTCAACTAAAAAATCAAATTTTACTGTAGTTTTTTCCCCGCCAGAGACGCCCACCTATAGCAGACAACCCAGAGCAATTAGAGCCATCCCTACAAAATGAATGAGCGCCTTAAATGACAGAACTACAACACATAGCGGACATGAGAACTTTATGTATTCATCAATAAAACCTGTCACTCTAGGCTTGCTGTGTCAGCCCTAAATCATTAGCAGCTTTCGAACATTTTACTCTAATGAAATTGCCTAAAATCAACTCGACATGTTAGAAACACTATCAAAAACTCGCTTTTAATAAATTTTTAAAATCTAGTGTCTGGTTAGGTGGGGTAAGTTCAACTGGACAAAGCAGTAATTAAATAGATTTGTCACCGTTATAGGTTTGGCTGTAAACACGTCTATTAACTATATTCTGCATTGCCACCTCTTAAAATACATATATCTACTCATCAAAGAAAAACTGAATATCCAGTTTACAAGCCCCTACATTATGCATATTGCAACCTTCGATTTTTGGAAGAATTTCATACTCAATATTCAAGCTCTTCAGCCAACCTTCAATCCTTTCTATAACTCCACATTGATACTGCTCAATCATGCCCATTTTTTTAATGCCATCATAAGCAAAGCATTGTGCTGCCTGCCAGTGCAATATGTTATGACAGGGATAGCTAATCTGGATTTCCGTAAAGTCCCCGGACACAATAGAAAAAGCGCCGGTAATAAATTTCTGAAGTTTTTCGAAGGTATCTACCTTTGGTAGCCTTAATACCTTTTGAAATCGTTTCACCTCAATAGGTGTCATCAATTGAATTGCCCGGGTATTTAATTTACTTGCTATTTCAGGCCCACATTCTTTATATACAGCCGTCACCCACATAGCATCGTGAGTTAACCAACCTTTGCTTAGTAAATCTATTATTGCTTCTGAATTGCTATCTTTCATGTTTTCCAATTCCACACAGGGGAACATAAACTATAAAAGGAAGATCAAACATGATCTAGTCAATTAAAGACATAATCTAAGCTTAAAAGGTCAATTTACAGTATGTCAGCTTATTAAAAAGTGTTGAGAGCCTAGAAGACTATAAAATCCAAAACGATATTAAGGGATTGGTAGTGCAGTTTACCGACAGTCAATTAAGGTAAAAAGGCATGCCCGATAGCATATTTTGCTTTCAATCATACTTTTAGCTAGAAGAATTTGATAATAGCGGCAGCCTGACAGACGCTATTACAATGTTATAGCATTCTGGTATTATTTTGGCGCTAGCCCTATACATCAACAATGGTACTATAGCGCTAAAAAAAAAGCCGAACAGTTTCGTAAGAACATTAAAACATTGAGGTTTATGCCATTGGTATTTGATTTATACTTGGAATATGAATTTTGGTTTGCTGCGACTCAGCTCATACTCGCCATGTTGGGTATGGGTGCGACGCTTACAATCAAAGATTTCGGTGAAATCGCCAAAGAGCCCAAGCCCTTCTCTATCGGAATGGCTATTCAGGTCATGTTGGTACCGGGAGTAACATTTGTCTACCTACAGTTTTTTGGTATGTACCATGAGACGTTAGCTGTCGGTGTCGCTGTCGGTTTAGCACTCTGTGCTGCTATCCCTGGCGGAGCGGTATCCAACATCTTTACACATTTTGCTGGTGGGAATATTGCCTTATCAATTGCGATTACGGCTGTGACAACCATCGCCTGTTTAATGACAACACCAATAATTCTAAACTTTCTTATTACCGAACACATGCCTGCTAATTTTACTATGCCAGCTGGAAAAATAGCCCTAGATATTTTCCTATGTATGCTATTACCTTTAGCTTTAGGTATGGTTTATTTAAAATTGTACCCATCAACTGCGGCTAGACTATCGACGTTTTGCATCAGAGCTTCTTTATTCGTCATCCTACTCATCGTGATCGGCTCTCTCGGCGCTGGTCGACTCGATTTAGCGGCGTTTGGGCTTACCAA
>Ga0105348_1002457_pt1 | contig 11072 bp, 9 predicted proteins | sample EN8Hudsemesocosm_2_FD_83504 | JGI IMG/M metagenome (GOLD analysis project Ga0105348, IMG submission 83504) | Methane-oxidizing microbial communities from mesocosms in the Hudson Canyon - EN8C Hudson Canyon | ecosystem: Environmental > Aquatic > Marine > Cold seeps | place: Hudson Canyon...
GTAGCCGAAGGTATAGAAACTAAAGAACAGTTACAAATACTGAAACAATATCAATGTGAATATGTGCAAGGCTATTACTTTAGTAAACCAATACCGGCATTGGAATTTGAAAGCTTGTTATGCCAATAAATTAGAAGCTAGCAATTGCGGTGTTAAATTTTCTTTCAAGCATACAAAAATGTCTTGAGCGACTATAATCGGATGTTAGGTATTTTTATATTGATATTGATAGCTGAATAACAAAACCGTATGGAACACGACAATCAAACTCCCGAACAGCAAGCCAGAGCGCAAATAGACCATCAGTTAGTCCAAGCGGGCTGGGTAATTCAAGACAAAAAACGATTAAACTTATACGAATCACTGGGTGTTGCCGTCAGAGAAATGGATACTGATACAGGCCCCGCAGATTACATGCTGTTTATAGAGGGTAAAGCCTGTGGCATTATTGAAGCAAAACGAGAAGGTACTAATCTAGGGCAAGTCGCAGAACAATCAGGACGATATGCCACCTCACAAACTAAAAATATTAGTCGTTGGGTTGCCGATGATAAACCCTTACCATTTTTGTATGAAGCAACCAATATAGAAATCTACTTTCGAGATGAGCGTGATCCCAAACCCCGTAGCCGCAATATTTTTCATTTTCATCAACCCGAAACTTGTCATAAATGGCTAAACCAACAAAGCTTTAGAGCCAGATTACAACATATACCTCATCTTAATACAGATGGATTAAGAGATTGCCAAATAGAAGCTATAAACGGTACAGAAGACAGTCTAAAACAAGCGAAACTACGTGCATTATTACAAATGGCAACAGGGGCAGGTAAAACCTACACCGCTGTTACTCAAATTTATCGCCTAGCCAAATTCAGTAAAGTAAAACGGGTACTGTTTTTGGTTGATAGAGGCAACTTAGGGCGGCAAGCCTTAAAAGAATTCCAGCAATACACTGTGCCAGAAGATGGGCGTAAATTTACCGAACTTTATAACGTCAGTATTTTAGGCACAGCAGGCATTGCAGATGAAACAAAAGTCACCATCTCCACCATTCAACGCCTTTATAGCCAACTATCAGGTAAAGAGTTAGATGAAGAAGCGGATGAACATTCAGGCTATGAGATTGATAACAACACCTTTAATAAACAACCTAAACAGGTCAGTTATAACCCTGCTATTCCCGTAGAAGCCTTTGATCTGATTATTATTGATGAATGTCACCGCTCAATTTATAACCTCTGGCGACAAGTTCTAGAATATTTTGATGCTTTTTTAGTCGGCCTAACAGCCACACCCAGCAAAAAGACCATCGGTTTTTTTAATCAAAACATGGTCAGTGAATATACCCATGAAGATGCGGTGATTGATAAAGTAAACGTTGGTTACGATATTTACAGCATTCGTACTAAAAAAACTGAAGAAGGCGACAAAATAGAAGCGGGCACCACGGTACAAATCCACGATAAACTCACTCGTAAAAAACGCCTGGAAATATTAGATCAAGACGAAGAATACACAGGTAAACAAATAGATCGCTCCATTATTGCACCCAATCAAATTCTAACTATTATTCAAACTTTAAAAGATCGCATTTTTACCGATATATTTCCAGACCGTTCTGGTGAATGGCTACCTAAAACCTTAATCTTTGCCAAAGATGATGACCATGCAGAACGTATTGTTAATACCGTGCGTGAAGTCTTTGGCGAAGGCAATAACTTCTGTAAAAAAATCACCTATAAAGTCGGTAAAAAAACAGCCGAAGACACCATTACAGAATTTCGCACCAGCCCACAGCTACGTGTAGGCGTAACAGTTGATATGATAGCCACTGGCACCGATATAAGGCCACTGGAAATCGTGATGTTTATGCGTGATGTTAAAAGCCCCGCGTATTATGAACAAATGAAAGGCCGTGGTACCCGCATTATCAGTCAGGATGAATTTAGAAAAGTCACCCCCGATGCTAAAGGCAAAGCCCGTTTTGTATTGATCGATTGCGTAGGGGTAACAGAAACAGATAAAACCGAATCTAAATCATTAGAAAGCAAACCCAGTGTTTCCACCGCAAAACTGATGGAACAAATCGCCCGTGGCGACAGGCACAGCGACAGCTTACGAAGTTTAGGTAATCGCTTAATACGTTTAGATATTAAGCTTAATGATCAGCAACGTAAAAAGGTAACGCAGTTACTAAACGCCCTCTCCCTTGAGGGAGAGGGTCGGGGTGAGGGGGAAAATAAACAAAAAGTCCCTGACTACCTGATAAAAAATGCCAGAGAACTAAGAAAAAACCAAACAGACGCAGAGCTCTTGCTCTGGCAATTGTTACGAAATAGACAAATAGAAAGCTGTAAATTTCGTCGTCAACATCCTTTTCCACCTTATATATTAGATTTCTATTGTCACGATAAAAAATTAGCAATTGAATTAGATGGTGGTCAGCATAATCAGGACCAAGATAAAGCTAAAGATCAAAAAAGAACTGATTTTTTAGAGTCAAAAGGCATTCAGGTTATAAGGTTCTGGAATAATGATGTCTTGCAAAATACAGAAGCTGTTTTGGAAAAAATTTATTGTACACTGCACCCTCACCCAAACCCTCTCCCTGAGGGAGAGGGCTTTTTATCAGCAACTACATTAACAGCAATTGCTGGCAATCTAATCCATGGTACAAATGAAGAAACCTTAGTCGAGCAAGCGCAAACTCAATTTAATACCGAAAACCCCACAGAACAACAAATACAACAAGCTTTTGAGCCTCAAGCGGATAAACTGGTTAAACCTTTTCACAATCCTGATTTAAGAGAATTAATAGAACTTCTACGCCGCGACAGTGAGCAAATCATTGATGAATCAGCGGATGAATTATTAAATGAAAAACTCGGGTATAGCCAAGAAAAGGCAGAAAGTTGTATTAAGAGCTGGGAACAATTTATCAAAGATCATCAAGATGAGCTGGATGCGATTCAATTGATATACAACCAACCCTATCAGCAACGGCATCTTAGTTACGAGCAAATAGAAAAACTAGCAGAAGAAATTGAACAACCTCCGTATAATCTAGCACCCAGAGCCGTATGGAAAGCCTACGAACAATTGGAAAAAGCCAAAGTCAAAGGCGCACCACCTGAAAAGTTACTGACTAATATTATTAGTTTAATCCGATACTCAACAGGATTAAGTGATGTATTAGAACCATTTAACGAACTGGTCAATAACCGCTTTGAAAATTGGATGAAACAACAAAACCAAATAAAGCCTGCAACAAAGCTCCCTCTCCCTCAGGGAGAGGGCTGGGGTGAGGGTGCAAGAACTAATAAATTCTCACCCGAACAACTGCAATGGCTAAATAAAATAAAAGACCAAATAGCCCAAAATGCCGAAATGACTGTAGAAGATTTTGAATACACACCGTTTAATCAGGACGGAGGCTTGTTAAAAGCTAAAGAATTATTTGGTAATGATCTGGATGGGATTATTCAGGAATTAAATGGGTATTTGATTGCATGAGTGATGCCTTTGAGAATATTGATAAGCAACAAGGTTGGCAGTTTTTGTCAATTAAGGAATTTGCACATACTACAAGTGGAGGAACACCTAAAAGAGGTATGGCAGAATATTACAATGGTGAAATTCCGTGGGTTAAATCAGGTGATTTAAATAATGGTTATTTAAATTCATGTGATGAATACATTACAGAGCTTGGGCTCAATAAATCTAGTGCAAAAATATTTAAATCTGGAACTTTATTGATTGCATTATATGGTGCGACTATTGGAAGGCTATCCATTTTAAACTTTGAAGCTTCGACCAATCAAGCTATCTGTGGGATAACTGTAAATGAAAATGTAGATGTTAAATACCTATTTTATTATTTCCTTAGTATTCAACGTGAATTAATTGGACAAGGTAAAGGTGGGGCTCAACCTAATATAAATCAACAAATTGTGAAAGAAACAATTGTTCCGTTACCCCCCCTTAGAGCAACAAAAACGCATTATCGCTAAAATAGAACAACTCTTCTCCCATATCGACGCAGGGATAGAAGCCCTAAACACAGCCAAACAACGCCTAAAGCAATACCGCCAATCAGTTCTTAAAGCCGCTGTAACAGGTGAGCTAACCAAAGAATGGCGAGAAGAAAATAAAGAAAAGCTAGAACCCGCCAGCCAATTACTCGAACGCATTCTACAAATCCGCCGCCAAAAATGGGAAGAGCAACAGTTAGCGCAATTTAAAGCCAAAGGTAAATTACCTAAAAATGATAAGTGGAAGGAAAAGTATAAAGAGCCTGGAACATCTCTTGAGCCATTATCTTTCAATATTCCAGAGACATGGGAATTAATTAATTTGGATACTTTGATTTTTCATATTGAGGCTGGAAAAAGTTTTAAATGTGATGAGAGACCACCTCAAAAAGGCGAAACAGGTATTGTTAAAGTTAGTGCAGTAACTTGGGGGGAGTTTGATTCTGAGCAAAGTAAAACAATTACAGATAAAGAAAAGATTAATTCAGCTTACCGTATTAAAGAAGGTGACTTTCTTTTTAGTAGAGCGAACACAAATGAACTAGTTGGTGCATGCGTTATTGTAAAAAGAGTAGATAAGGACTTACTACTAAGCGATAAAATACATCGATTTATCCTTCCTGAAGAATGGAAAGAATGGCTTAGAATATGCCTAAGAACAAGGCATGGTCGGGATGAAATTGAAAGTTTAGCCACTGGCAACCAAGATTCAATGAGAAATATTTCTCAAGGTAATGTAAAGAAAATCAGAATTCCGTTGTTGCCACTTGAAGAACTTAGCGAAATTATTAGGCTAGTTAATAAGAAAGTGGATGGTTTACAACGATTAGATATAGAAATAAATATTCAATTATTAAAAGCAAAAACAAACAAACAATCTATCTTAGCCTCAGCATTTTCTGGAAAATCATCATCGTAAATAGGAATTAATATGGCAAATTATGTGCTTATAACAGGAGCTGGTGTAGATAAGTCGGCTGGAATAGACTTTCCATTAGCTAATAGACTCCTACCCGAAATTGCTCAGTTTATAAAAGGTGATGGAAGTGAATTTGATAAGGCGCTTCGTTCTGCTATACCAAATCTTAGGTTTGATTTTTCTAAATATATCAATACAGCGATTAACTCACTTACGTCTAGGGACGATAGTGAGTTACGGAAGATTGTAGAGCTTGTGCAAGCAGCTGTAAGTTCATTAGATGAAAGTGACCAAGCTAAAAAGCAAGGTGAAGTTATTGTTAGGTTATTTAATAAATTAGCCGAAATTCAAGCGTCCAGTAAAATTGATGATGAGACGCATGACTTAATAAAGGAAGCTTTTGGCGATGAGTTTAATGAAAGTGATTTTGTTGTCGAAGTCCATAAGATGTCTCTATCTGATACGTTTAAAGCCATTTTAAAGTTGACACTTAAACAGAGTTTAACAGACAAAAGCAATCCAATTTCAGATGCCATTGCATCTGATTTATTAGATATAGAACAGTTATTAATTCAGAAATTTCTTGGCTTTTATAATCAAAAGGCTTCTGATGTGAGCAATTATATTTATATTTCATGGTGCCTTTGGGGGTACCTTGTTCATAAACAAAGAGAAGTTCTCGGAAAGTTCCCTGATGGGAGTTTGCCTTTTTATTCTAATTTACCATCAGGAATATCGGCTATAACTTTAAATTACACTACTTTTCTGGAGTCCAATAACTTCGATAAAACGGTATATTTTCACGGTGGACTAAATGAATATGTGAGGATGGATACGCGTCAATTACTGCCAATAGAAAATGTAAATAGTCGTAACATTGAAGAGTTTATTAATACAGAAATAGCTCAAAATATTGAGTTAGGCCATGATGATTTCACGGATAATAGGCATGTTATACCTTCGTTAATCCCTCCATTAAAGTTAAAGCCTGTTTTATCTCATAAATACATTCAAGTGTGGAATACTGCGGCTAAATTAATTCATGAGGCTGATAAAGTCGTAGTTGTTGGCTATTCCTTTAATAGTGCTGATGAACACTTTAATGATATTGTCAGAAATGGGATAAACAGGAAGTATGATATTGTTGCACCAAATGTCCTCAATGCCTCTTATGAAGAGAATTGAAAAAGTATTTGGAGTTTCTCTTTCTAGCTTTACAAGTACAACTATCCAAGATAAACAAGCAAAAGTAACATCAAATATTCGTTTGATTTCAGCTAAGGCTGATGAAATTGATATTGGTCAGCTTTTTGAGAGTTAAATATGAAACGGACACAAGCATTAGATATTTTAACAAACTTAAAACCAGAGCTAATAAAACGCTTTGGCATAACTCGCTTAGCTCTATTTGGCTCTACAGTGCGTAATGAAGCCAGAGAAGACAGTGATATAGATATTATTGTTTCTTTCGATGGGCCTGCAACCTCTAAACAATATTTTGGTGTGCAGTTTCTGTTGGAGGATGAATTAGGTCAGTCAATTGATTTAGTCACAGAAAAGGCTTTGCGTCCTGAGTTAAAAACCTTTATCGAAAATGAGGCTATTAATGTCTGAACGTGAAAGACATTTTTATGTGGAAGATATCCCATCAATCATCAAAGAATTACAACAAATTAGTATTAATAAATGAGCTCAGCAGAAATAGTAAACAAAGTCTGGAACTATGCCCACGTATTACGTGATGACGGCGTAGGGTATGGCGACTATGTGGAACAGATAACGTATTTAATCTTTTTAAAAATGGCGGATGAGCGTGAGCAAGGTGGAGCACCCTCACCCCAGCCCTCTCCCAGAGGGAGAGGGAGTTATATTGTTCCTGCTGAATATACTTGGGCTAAATTAGCTGCTTTAGATGGTGATGATTTAGAGCTGCAATATCGCCATACCTTAGAAAATTTAGGTAAACAAAGCGGTATGCTGGGGACTATTTTCCGTAAAGCGCAAAATAAGATTCAAGACCCTGCCAAGTTAGAACGCTTGATCAAAATGATTGATAAAGAGCAATGGGCGACTTTACCAGCGGATGTAAAAGGGGAAATTTACGAAGGCTTGTTAGAACGTAATGCTCAGGATGTAAAAGGTGGAGCAGGGCAGTACTTTACACCTCGTCCATTAATTGAAGCCATGGTTGAGGTGATGCAACCAAAAGCTATGGATGTGGTGGCTGATCCTGCCAGTGGCACGGGTGGTTTTTTATTAGCCGCTCATGATTATATGGCTAAGCAGGCGACATCTAAAAAAGAACAGCGTCATCTTAAAGAACATGCCATACGTGGCAATGATATTGTTGATAGTGTGGTGCGTTTATGTGCGATGAATCTGTATTTGCACGGTATTGGTGGAGATGAATGCCCGATTGTTTCGGCGGATGCTTTAGCTAAAGAAGTCGGTGATGATTTAGTCGATATGGTGTTAGCCAATCCCCCGTTTGGTAAGAAAAGCTCTATCACTATTGTTAATGAAAAAACAGGTAAAGCAGAAAAAGAAAAACTGACTATCGAACGAGAAGATTTTTGGGCAACAACCTCGAATAAACAGCTTAACTTTGTTCAGCATATTGCTAATATGCTAAAAATTAATGGTAAGGCAGCTGTGGTGGTTCCTGATAATGTATTGTTTGAAGGTGGCGCGGGTGAAACTGTGCGAAAAACATTGTTACAGCGTTTTGATGTACATACCTTATTGCGATTACCCACGGGTATTTTTTACGCGCAAGGTGTTAAAGCGAATGTGATTTTTTTTGACGCTAAACCCGCATCAAAAACGGCATGGACAAAAGAATTATGGGTTTATGATTATCGAACCAATGTGCATAAAACTTTAAAACAAAATAGATTAAATAAAACTGACTTTGTTGAGTTTATTGATTGTTTTAAATCGGGTGATCGTAGCCAACGACAACAGCTAGAAGAAACATCACGTTGGAAAGCCTTTAATTACGATGAATTAATAGCTCGCGATAAAGCTAACCTGGATATTTTCTGGTTAAAAGATGAATCACTAGAAGATACTGAAAATCTACCCGCGCCAGAAATATTGGCGCAAGAGATTGTTGAACAACTACAAGCGGCATTAGATGAGTTTAGAACGGTTGAAGAAATTCTTGCGGTGAACGATGACTGATCGCTATGAAACAGGACATATTGTAGAAGGACAGTTTCAAGCTGGTTCTGACGATAAGGTTTTAAAAAACAAACTTGATATTATCAACCCAAATGAGATGGATGAGATTGAGTTGAGTTTACTAGTGCAATTAACGGATATTGTGTTGGATGATATAACGGACGAACAGACTATTTCAGTCGATGATTTAAGAGAATGGCACCGTCGTTGGTTGGGCAATGTCTATGATTGGGCGGGAGATTATAGATCAGTGAATATGGGTAAAGCTGAATTTCATTTTGCAGCTGCACATCTTATTCCTAATCTGATGAAGACTTTTGAAAACAAGTTTTTATCTGTCTACATGCCCTGTAAAGGAATGGATGAAGAAGTGTTAATTGATGCACTAGCTAAGGTACATATTGAATTTATTTTGATACACCCCTTTAGAGAAGGTAATGGGCGGTTATCTCGGCTATTAGCAAATATTATGGCGTTGCAGGCTGGACAGCCAATGCTGGATTTTTCTGTGATGGATAAAAAAAAGCTACAGTATTTTACAGCCATTCAGGCAGGACTAGATAATTATGAACCCATGAAAGCCATATTTAGGCAAGTGTTACACGAGACTCAACTGAATTTAAATGGTTGATTTTCTGTTCGATAACTTCAATAGATTCGCCTGTTTCGATTGCTGTGGAACTAGCAATGCTTCGAGTTTTTAATTGTTGCGCTTTATCTGAATCTTTTAAGTAACGGTTGGTTTTTAATAAGCTATTTTCTTTCATGAGCTTAGTATAGTTGTTTTTTATTACCTAGGCAGCATATTATTTAAACAAAGGATATGTAATCTTTAATACAAAATCAAAGACCTGTTAAAATACCAAGCAAGGTGGGTTAGCTGTTTTATTTTCCTCAAATATTGATTTGCCAACCTAATTCTTTGACTAAAGATTAACCAGAAGCGTCCCTGCTTCACAGTCAGTCTTTCCCCCTTATTGAACAGCAAATTCCAGTGCTGTTAACACAGATGTTTTACTTGTTGACTCCTGATACATCTTTTTAAAGTCATTTACTTCAGCAGAGTTATCATCAAATAGATCCCTGACAAAACCATAAGCTATGGTTTGGTAAACAAGCTCGGTTTTCACGGTATAGTTTCCTTCAGTTAGACCATTAATGCGATAGCTTATCTGATCACTGCCGCCGATAAAGTTATTATCATTGTAAGCGATACCCGCGACTGCAACATCTGCTGGCGCTGTTGTTTTATTGAAGCCATTAGGTAATAAACGGTTGTCTTTTAAATAAACAGCACCGCGTAATAGGGTGTAAGTGACTTCATCATTACTATTACCCATAATCGCTTCATAAACCTGAACCTGACCAGGGGAAGTAATAACATCGTAATGTGGCTCAAATGCTAAGGCATCAAAGTCTGAATCTACACCTTGTACACTGCCATTTGCGTTCACTTTACCTGATTCAAAGACCACATTATTAGCACCATCCAGTACGGTGACATGAACAATAACTCGACGGGAAGGGTATGCACTTGGCAGTTTATGACCTGTTTGACTATTAATCTTCAAATTAAAGTCTAATTGCCCCTGATTTAACGATTGCGATAATAACTCAATATTTGCAGCGCTTTGTATCATGCTATTGGTTGCCGCGATAATATCATCGAAATTTGTCGCTTTAACACCTAGTTGCTGTTTATTATTTTTCAATATATTCAGCATAAAGGTATTGGCCCCTACAAACTCATGTACAGCAAACTCATCACGACCTTGCAACCACATAGGACGATTAGATATTGGGACACCATTGGCGCGTTCCATATGGCAAGACTGGCAGCTATTAGTCCCTGCATAGTCACTATGTAACCATTCAGAGTATGGCATTTGTTCTGGGAATTCTGATTCCAGGGTTGTACTTAATACTGCACCTGTTTCATCAACAAAAGGTGTTTTTACATTATGACAGGTTGCACACATTTCTGATTCTTTGGTGTGCAGGCTGTACATTGGTGTATAGCCTGTATTCATTACCATTGGGTTTGGAAACAAGTCCCCATAAGGTCCATAAATTTCTTTATTGTTTCCAATTTCATACTTACCCGTAAAGCTTTCTACTGAGCCTAGATTTGGTGCATCTTGTATTTGATGACAAAGCGTACAGCTTACCCCGTTCATTGCCTGATCATGACGTGGGTGTGATGGATTAAGAAAACCGTTATCTAAAATTTCAAAGGTTTCATTGTTTTTCTTGGCTTCAAAATTAGCCATAGGCGCATGGCAACGACTACATTTATCATTAATAACATCCGATAAATGAGGGTTACGGTTTAATTCTGTTCTTACCTTGGCTTTCCAGAAAGGGTCGCGAGTTGAGTTAGCCATCATGGTTGCTGACCAGTCTTTTTCAATAGCAACATCTTTGCCTTGATTGTCCGTCAGGTTGTTATGACACATGGTGCAATTATCAGAACCTGAGAAATGATTGCTAGTAAATGATGCATTTCCAGCAGACTGAGGCGGCAATTGAAAGCTTAAAACCTGATCGGCTAATGTAGTAACGCTGTATGTATCAGTTACTCCACCAACAGTTAAAGAGGTATCTGTTGTTGTGCCAAATGAAGAAGAGGCTGTTTGTCTTACACTAACCGTGTCGCCATTATTAACTTCAGCTGCGATGTTGGTATAACTTCCCGCATTAATAGCATATTCACCATTAGTAATAGAGATAGTCGTTGCGGTATTAATGCCTGAAACGGTTATGGTGTTAGATACGTTTACACTATTAAGCTCTACATCGGTTTGATCAATAAAACTGAATGAATCGGGTGTGGTATCAGTTGTGGTGTTCAGTGTAGTCACACTAAATAGATCACTCACTCCACCAATTGTTAGCGTAGCTTGTGTTGTCAACGTGTAATTTGTTGAACTGGTTAA
>Ga0105348_1002459_pt1 | contig 11069 bp, 14 predicted proteins | sample EN8Hudsemesocosm_2_FD_83504 | JGI IMG/M metagenome (GOLD analysis project Ga0105348, IMG submission 83504) | Methane-oxidizing microbial communities from mesocosms in the Hudson Canyon - EN8C Hudson Canyon | ecosystem: Environmental > Aquatic > Marine > Cold seeps | place: Hudson Canyon...
ATTGAGTCAGAAGAAGATAGCCAAGAATTATCGACCTTCATGGAAAAGCAGTTCAACTTATACGGCGTGGAACAAGAGCATCAATCAGATCAGACCTTAATTATTCGACCTGGCGAGCACATGCTTGAACAACATTTCCCGGGTTTGCATGAAGAAGGCAATACCTTAACCTTCCACCGCCTAAAGGCCTTGATACGCGAAGACGTTGAGTTTGTGAGTTGGGAGCATCCCATGGTAGCCGACTTAATCGAGCAGACCTTGTCTGGTGAGCTCGGTAATGCGGCTTTAGCCACCATGTCTGTTAAGGGCGTGGACCCAGGAACATTATTTTTGGAAGCTATCTTTGCTTTAAACAGCATGGCCCCCAAGTCACTTCAATTAGATCGATTTCTCCCCGTTACGCCTCAACGCATCGTTGTGAACATCACAGGGCGAGACCTGAGTGAAGTGTTAGCCCATGAACAACTCAATGAATTGTGTAAAGGTTTAAAACGTACCATGGCACATGCGGTTATCAAAGAAGTCAGAAATGACATCGGCACATTACTGACCCATGCCCAAGCCATTGCAGAAAAAGCCGTGCCAGAGCTAATCAATGAAGCACAAGAGGCTGTTAATCAGCAGCTAGGGGATGAAATCAAGCGTTTAATCAATTTACAAGCAAAGAACCCGCTTATTCGTGATGATGAAATCAGCTACTTAAAAGAGCAGCAAGCGCAATGTCAGGTTTATATCCAAAAGACAGGTTTAGAAGTTCAAGCCATGCGTTTGGTCATCAATACTTAAAAGTGCAAGTAACTCATGTTTGAAAAGCAGCATCTAGTCAAAGTCGCCAATACCAATATGCCTTTCGGTAAATATCAGGGAAGACGATTAATTGACGTACCCGAAGAGTATCTATTATGGTTTCGCCAGAAGGGTTTCCCGCCTGGCGAGCTTGGCCTTTTAATGGGACTCACTTTAGAAATAAAAATTGAAGGCCTGGAAAAGTTGATCAAGCCTTTAATAAGATAAACCTGCCTCAAGGTCGGATCGGCCTCCCCAGAAATGGACCATTCAGTATAAATAACCCATTAAGGTAAACATACAAGGTCGGAATAAATTCCGACCTACTCTAGTTAGTTAATGACTCATATAGACGACTTCCTGCCAACTTAAGTCAATTCACCAAGTTTCACAATCAATGCACTTAATAAACCGAGAAAGTTGCCGATATAGACTATATGATCAATAATTAAGCTACTGCTACCCTCAGGAGGTTGTCATGCCGGTTAATAGTTTTGACGCAAATAGTAGTATCAACTCTACAACTGATAAGTTGGCCCAAAATACTCCTACCAAGGAGAACAAAGAAACCTCATCCCTCACGCCACTGCAACAAAGCAGAAAAGAGTTTAATGCTAGCATTCTCCAAGCTCACCATGAAGTCAGTCTTGGCGTTAAAGATAACCCGCTTACGCTGGTCTATAAAACAGCAATTGATGCCATCAATAAAGAACTCGAGACAGACTTTGGCGCAAATTCAATTGAAAGAGGCTATGAGCAAGGTTTAGACGTCTCACCTGAAGCAACAGCAGAAAGAATCCTTAGCTTTTCGACCGGTTTATTCTCACTCTACCAGCAACAGCACCCGAAGATGTCTGAACAAGAACAAGCTGAGAAATTTGTAGCAATTATCGGTGGTGGTATTGAAACTGGCTTTTCAGAAGCACGCGATATTCTAGGTGGATTAGGTGTTTTGGAGGGCGATATTGCTGAAAACATTGATAAGACTTTCAGCTTGGTACAGGAGGGTTTGCTCGCTTTTCAGGAGAAATTCACGCCTGACGAAATTTCAGAGACATGAGCTTATTGATCATCCCTTTTTGATATCGGCAGAGATAAACGTTAAAGTGACTTGGACCTCAAACTCCGGGCAAAAAAAATGAAAAAGACCAGCGAGTTAATCTGGCAAGACACCCAGCACCAAACTTTATTTCAATTAATTGAAGAGATCAAAACCATACCCTCAACTTCCGACATATTTGCGAAGCTCTTTCTTTATGCCGACAGTCATTTTTGTCTCGAGGAAGCCTATATGAAGAAGCTTGATTACCCCTATATGGATGAACATATAAAAGCGCATAACAAGTTTAGAAAGGAACTCGGCGATATGATTAAGGAGCAGGGGGGGTTTGACGAAAACGTCCGTGTATCAGTTTCTGTATTTCTTCGCGAATGGCTCACCCGCCATGTACTGGGTATAGACAAGAAATTTGAGGCATTTGTACTTGCTTCTGAATATAAATAGGCAGAGCGGTTATTGATAATAAAATCGAACTTCCTGCTTAAAAAAACTACTTTTCATTACGGTAAAGAGCCCTGTTCTCACAGCCAGCTCATCCGAACCTAAAGGATCTTTTCTTTAATCAAATCGACACTACTATCTATATGCGACAATAAATCAGCCTGAAAGCTGTCAGACAAAGTCACTAGTTGCCGGCGCCCATCACATGGGTCACTCACTTTCACAAAAATATCATCGTCAATTAGACTACTAATTCGCGCATTAATAGTTGATTTAGCCGACGGCGCACTCACATAAAGATCAGATATCGGTAATTTCTCACCCTGTATAAAAGACCTCGCAACCAAGAATATAAGCAACCAGCTTAAATCTTCTCCATTGGCAGTACTCGCCAGGTTTTTTCTTTTCCCATACTCTTCTAAAAAAAAGTCGACATAGTCCATCCGGGAGACTTTGGTACCATGTTCAATACTAAACGGCTGCTTATTCTCATTATATTTATGCAAAGCATGAATAATTGTCTCAACATAACTGTCTACATTTGTACTCATCGACTTATAGGCGTTGAAGTCGTGATCCAAAGTCGAAGAAATAGAATGCGCGATCGTATCCAAGCGCTCTTTCATATAATTTGAAACACGCGCCACACCGGTCAAATGCGATTTCACATAAGCTGACAATAATTCCAAGTCCAAAGGTTTCTCGAAACAGTTATCTGCCCCCTGTTTCAAACGGAATATTTTTTCTTGTGCGTCGGCGTAACCACTGATAAAAATAAATGGAATAATGCCCATTTCATTGTCTGAATTGCGTATTGTTTCTAACAATTCATCGCCATTCATTTTCGGCATTCGAATATCACATAAAATGAGATCAGGGTTTTCTTTCTGAATCAGCTCTAGCCCTATCGCGCCGTTTTCTGCTTCAAGCACCTCATACCCCTCACTTATCAATGAGTTACGGATATTTTTTCTTTGTTCTGAATCGTCATCGATAACAACTACTTTCAATTTCACTTCCCGTCTAACCAATCATTTAATAAAAATTAACGCTAGTATGAATTTGAAAAAGTTTTGCGCAACCTATTTTTGGTATGGAATCCGAACTGTTTTGGTAACAAAAGGTAAGTAAAGACAAAAACATAGCGATATTAGCTTATCGATACTCTCAAGGATTGCTTACTTAAAAAGGCTATGCAGGTTTTTGTTTTGCTTCAAATGCAGCCAACTGTTCTGGTGTTGCTTTTAGCTGATGATTATCTTTCCACTCTGAATAAGGCATACCATAAACAGCCTCTCTTGCCTGATCATAATCAATTTCAACTTTTTGATCTTTACCTGCCGCCATATACCATTTTGCCAGGCAGTTTCGACAAAAATCCGCCAAAATCATCAAATCTATATTTTGCGCTTCTTTATGCTCATCCAAATGTTTCAATAAACGTCGAAAAGCGGCGGCTTCAATTTCTGTTCGTTGCTGGTCTGACATTTCAGGAAGGCTAGATTTTACTTCAGTCATGGTTTGATCTCTTAATATAAACATTAGATAGCTTATATTACTAACTCTACTGCGCTTATGGTATAAGAATAAATCACTTATTATTGTCAAGAGTTACGAATTTACATGTTGCCGAACGACCTAATACAAAACCATCAAACACAAAACGCTCTGCAACAGGAGTGGGTAAGCTTACACCACAGTACCGAAAAGTCAGAGACCCTCTCTCTTATAATAAAATTAGTCAGTGTTGCACTCTGTTTTATCGGTATTGTGTCTAATTTAAGCCCTGTTATCCTGAGCTTATTATTATTGACACTCTGGTTACAGGAGGCAATATGGAAAACATTTCAAGCTCGGGCTGAGCTACGCTTATTAATAATCGAAAAAGCCTGGTTAGAAAAAGATGAATCGAGGTCATTACAATTCTATAGTGAGTGGTCTGCAAGTCGTCCTGGCACACTAAAATTAATTTTGGAATACTTGAGTAATGCAGCCCGCCCGACCATAGCTTATCCCTATGTTATCTTGCTGCCTCTTAGTTTCATTGTTCCGCATATATAATGTAAAGGTGCTAGCTGATAGCTAGCATTAATACCTTAAGCGAGATTTACTCAACAGTTCATCAAGGACATAAGCATGCTCGTCCATATTGCACATTTTATTCTCAATGATCACAAACATTGGGGCATTGTCGAAAATAACCTGCTCTTAAAGCTCAATCAATCCTACACAACGACTGCCGAACTACTTGCTGACAAGCAAGCAATTCTAACTATGTCATACGAACAGAAAGCAAAGTTAGAGAAGCTTAAGATATCTGATGTTTCGTTTCTTAGCCCAGTGACAGGAAACAAACGAGTAATCTGCCAAGGCGCAAATTACCGCCAGCACATGATAGAGTCAGGTTTCGATCCAGACACAAAATCCTACAACATGTTTTTTAACAAATCTTCCGCGGCAATTTGCTCAGCAGAAGCTGACATTATAAAACCCAAACATGTCAGCTTACTGGATTATGAAATTGAGCTTGGTTTGGTAATCGGCAAAAATATTGATGAAAAAACACTGATCAACTCAGAAAATCTAAGCGAATATATTGGCGGCATTGTCATCGCTAACGATGTCTCTGCGCGCGACGTACAAATACCTGAAACACAATTTTTTAAAGGCAAGAGCTATCGTACCTTTTGCCCAGTCGGCCCTTACCTTTGCTTACTTGATAACGAAAATATTCATTATCTTGATTTACTTGACTTGGAACTCAAGGTGAATGGCGAAACTCGACAAAAAGATAATACCGAAAATCTGGTCTTCAAACCCGCCGAAACGCTGTGTGAGTTATCAGAATTTTCAGATTTGGATATAGGTGATTTAGTGTTGACAGGCACTCCGAGTGGTTGTGCACTCCGCATCCCGTCTCCAGGTATGGTTAGACTATTCTCTTTGTTGCCTGAGCCCTTACGCTGGTCATTATTTAAAAAAGTCCAAGGCAAACGCTCAGACTATTTACAAAGCGGTGACCAAATTGAAGCGAGCATTTCCAACGTCGACGGTAATATCAATTTAGGTTCTCAACGCAATAAAATCACATCTATTTCTTAAAAATTTAGCTATTAAACGTATAGAGCAGCAATCATCATGAATAAGAACAAAAAAATACTCATCCCCCTTCCACAACATGATTTTGACCCAACTGAAGTCGCCATTCCCTGGAAACAGTTACGAGATGCCGGCTTTGAGGTTCAGTTCGCCACGCCCAATGGAAAAGCAGCAGAATGCGACCCCATGATGATTTCTGGAGAAGGCCTGGACCCCTGGGGCTGGATCCCTCTTTTACGAAAACTGAAACTAATCGGTTTATTACTGCGTGCAGACAAACAAGCCAGAGGCGCCTACAAGACTCTGACACTAGACCCTCATTTCCAAAACCCCCAATCCTATGATGAACTAAATATCGAGCACTACAATGGCTTACTGCTCCCTGGAGGCCATGCACCGAGAATGAAACCCTATCTCGAAGATAAAGTCCTACAAGCTTTCGTCGCTGATTTTTTTGAAACCACTGATTCTCAAGGCCAACACAAACCCATTGCTGCTATTTGCCATGGCGTGGTACTCGCCGCTCGATCTATCTCGAAGGTGACAAAAAAGTCGGTTTTATATGGTAAAAAAACGACGGCACTGCCTTGGCAGTTCGAAAATTCTGCCTGGAAGCTGACAAAATATTTCGCTCGTTTTTGGGATGCCAACTACTATCGCACCTATCAGGAAAGCAACACTGAGCCCAAAGCTTACTGGGGCGTTGAACAAGAAATTACACGCGCACTGGAAAAAGAGTCTGACTTTATTAACGTGCCGACTAGTAACCCTGACTTCAAACTTAAAACATCCGGCTTAGTGCGAGATAACTTAAGCAACGCTAAACCTTCATGGGTTGTTCAAGATGGCCAATACCTTTCCGCTAGATGGCCAGGAGATGCCCATACTTTAGCCCTTGAATTCATTCGCCTGTTAAATAAATAAGTCTTTTCCTGAAAGCATTCTAGCATCGTTCACTTTTGTGATTGAGTCTTATGTTTAGTCTTTCCCTTCATTTGCAGAAAGACTAAACTTTAGCCAAAATAGAACTTAATTCTAGCCCGGTACTTAATTTAAAACAGTACTTTAATTTAGAACGACAGCTTAAAAAGATAAATGAATAAATCAAAACAAGAAATACTCTCCAGCGCACTTAACTGCTTCATCGAAAAAGGCGTTGAAAGCACCACTATTGCGGATATTAGAAATAAATCTGGCCTTAGCGTAGGTAGTATTTATCATCATTTCGGCAATAAGGATGGCATTGTTGCCGCTCTCTTCCTCAGCGGCGTAAACGATCACAGCGCTCAACAAGAAAGCGCTTTGGAGCAAGCTAACTCTGCTGAAGAAGGCGTTAAAGCTGTTGTTGTTTGTTATATAAACTGGATTAACGAAAACCCGGATTGGGCTCGTTTTGTTTTTCGGTATCGTAGCCTGGTCGAAAATAGCGCTAAAACTGAACAAGAGAAAGCTCAGAGAAAAGCCCACTTCGAACGTTTACGAAGCTGGTTCTCACCTTATATTTGCAATAAGGCAATTAAAAAATTACCTTTCGAAGTATATCACGCACTGATCATTGGCCCATCACAAGACTTTGCTTTACGCTGGTTAGCAGGCAGAACCAAAACGGAATTGGTTAGCCATCGCGAACTTTATGCCGAAGCAGCCTGGCAAGCAATCAGGGAAACTAGCTAACACCACAAATCACATAAACCTCACATATACTAAAAGGACTTAGTTATGGCTATCACCGACTGGCCGGTCAATGAACGGCCCAGAGAAAAATTATTAAACAATGGCGCGGGCAGCTTAAGCGACGCAGAATTGCTCGCTATTTTTTTACGCGTAGGTACCCGCGGAAAAACAGCCTTAGACCTTGCCCGGGAGCTAATCACTCACTACGGCAGTTTAAAATCCTTACTTTCTGCCAGTGAAAGTGATTTTTGTCACTTCCCGGGAATGGGCCCTGCCAAATTTGTGCAATTACAAGCTTCCTTAGAGATGAGCAAACGCTACTTTCATGACGAGATGCGCGAAAGTAATGCCATCACCAACCCAAACGCCAGTAAACTGTTCTTACGCAGCGCATTAGCTGATAAGAAGCACGAAGTCTTTGCCTGCCTTTATCTCGACACCCAACATAACATTCTGGACTTTGAAGAATTATTTACCGGCACACTGGATGCCGCATCTGTTTATCCAAGGGAAGTGGTTCGTCATGTCATCGAAAAAGGCGCTGCTGCTGTTATTCTCTGCCACAATCACCCATCGGGATCGACTACCGCCAGCGAAGCTGACATTCAGATAACCAGGCGCTTAATCGCCGCGCTCGAGTTAATCGATGTTAGCGTACTTGACCATATGATCGTGGCAGGCAATAAGGTCATGAGTTTTGCAGAACATGGCCTGTTGAACTAAGCCTGAACCCTATCAAGAGTTTAACCAAGCAGCCCCATATACTCCGGCTGAATCACCTAGTAATGCAGGTAACACCGGAGTATCAAAGGTATCTGAGAAAACAAAAGGCTGCATCAGATCATGGAGCGTTAAGTAAATTTCATCGATAGAAGATAAGCCACCCCCTAAAACAATCAATGCAGGGTCGAGAATATTCACCACCTGCGCCAATGCACACCCTAACTGCGAAAGATAACTCAACCAAATTTCCTCAGCCTTAGCCTCTCCTGCACGCATTTTTTGAATAACACTTTCTGAGTTTACCGCCTCATTGAAGCGTAATCGATAACTCAAAGCTAAACCCGGCCCGGATAAATACGTTTCGATGCAATCTTGTCGACCACAATAACAAGGCCTGCTTTTTTCTGAATCAGGCAACAAAGCAAGCACGGCCGAAGGCAAGCCATTGTGACCCCACTCTCCCGAAATAGAATTAAGACCCTGAAGTAATTTCCCATTGGTCACAATACCACCACCCACGCCTGTACCCAGTATGACGCCAAAAACGGACTCCAGTGTTCGCCCTACTAAAATTTCTTGTCCTTGACCAGACTGTTTTTGGCCTTGACCAGTCTCTCTTTTCCCTTGACCAGATAGGGCTTCTGCCAAAGCAAAGCAGTTAGCATCATTCGCTATATACACAGGGCAATTTAACAGCTCGGTCAGGTCTTTCAGCAGGGGCTGACCATTCAGCGCCGTAGAGTTACAATTTTTCATCACAAGCTCTGTAAAGGATGACACTGTATTAGACGGTTCGGTATTGGACGGCAGGGTCATCGCGCCTGGCGTCCCAATACCCACAGATACCGTAGCGGCTATCTTGTTCTCTGTTCGCGCTTTGGTAACGAGTAAGGAAATAGCCGCCAAAGTCTTTTGGTAGTTGCCTTGAGGCGTGGGGGTTCGATGTCGCCATATTAAGCCCCCCGTTTCGCTCAATACAATCGCCTCAATTTTTGTTCCACCGAGATCAATACCTATTTTCACCGACCTTCTCCCTTCAGGCTTTATTTGACTGACTTTACTGAGTCATCCACACTAAGTAGAAATCTTTCTTTATCCAGATTCAAGTATTCAAAGCGAGAACACCATTTAATTTAGATAAATTAAATGGTGTTTTATGAAATAGTTTTTGCGATTAAAAATGCTTTCTGGTATAAAGGCGGGCTCTTTAGTAAGGACTCTAAACAAGTCCGACGATTTGAATTTTTTTCTAACGCTCCTTCAAGGGTCGTTAAGAAGTTGGAGGCAAGGTTACAATGTCTAAAGTATGTCAAGTTACAGGCAAACGTCCTGTAGCAGGAAACAATGTTTCACACGCAAAAAACCGCACTCGTCGTCGTTTTTTGCCTAACTTGCAATCTCACCGTTTTTGGGTAGAGAGCGAGAAGCGTTTTGTTAAGCTACGTGTATCAACAAAAGGTATGCGTATCATTGATAAAAAAGGTATTGACACTGTCCTGGGCGAACTACGCGCTCGCGGCGAAAAAGTTTAAGGAGCGTTCAAAATGCGTGATAAAATTCGTTTAGTTTCAAGCGCCGGTACTGGTCACTTCTACACGACTGACAAGAACAAGCGTAATATGCCAGAAAAAATGGAAATCAAAAAGTACGACCCAGTTGTACGTAAGCACGTCATGTATAAGGAAGCGAAAATCAAATAATGATTTTCCTTTTACATTGAGCTTATGCTTCCATAAAAAAACCGACTTATGTCGGTTTTTTTGGTTTTTGCTATTGAATGTATAAATAGACAGTCAAACTTTCACCTTCCCTAATAGTGTCATTTCTCGTCATAATCGTCAGGCAAGCTTACCTCTAAGGCAATAGGCAGGTGATCAGAGACAGGAAAAGTCACCACGCCCGCACGCCTCACTAGCAGGCTACGACTAACCAGAATATGGTCCAGAGCCTTCTCAGGACGCCAGCTAGGAAAAGTATGCGATACGCCAGGTAAAGTCACCAGACCGGCCCCCTTTAAAGGCGAGTCATGCAACAGTTTTTCAGCATGGGTATTCATATCTCCCATTAATATTACATGATTAAAATCTTCAATAATTTCTCGCACAAAGCGTAACTGCTGTTTTTGAGCGCTATCACTTAATGACAAGTGCATGATGACTAATACAATAGGGTCTGATTTTTTCCCATACTGGGCAACAATCACACCACGACCCGGAATCAAACCAGGCAAACTATACTCGTCCACCTCGATGGGTCTATAACGACTCAACAGACCATTGCTATGCTTTGCAACAGGCCCAAAATTACGATTCAGCTGCTGATACCAGTAAGGAAACTCACCCTCTTGCGCCAAATATTCAACCTGATTGATAAAACCACTTCGAAGACTTCCACCATCCACTTCTTGTAAAGCCACCACATCATACTCACAAAGCAAAGCGGCAATCTTGTCTAGATTCTCCTGACGCCGCTTATGCGGCAAAATATGCTGCCAACTACGCGTCAAGTAATGTCGATAAGATGAGGTAGAAATACCTACCTGAATATTAAAGGTCAGTAAACGAATAGGCTGAGAAGTATCTAGAAAAGGCGTATCGTTTAAACCCTCCGGATCAACCTGCTGAGAACCAGCACTGAGCGGAGAAAGAATTTGAATTAAATGTTGTTTCAGTCGTTGATACATAATTCCGCGCTTAACGCTTAAGGTCGTATAACAACTCTAACCTCGCTAAAGACTGCCGTCAAAAGCTGAGTTGTAAAATTTCACTACGATAGAACAAAGATTAATCAAAGGACCCCATATTGGCTATGAAGAGCCCTTTAAAACAACCTTGAGAAGAATAAATTAAAGCGCCTTCTTAGCCGCCTCTCTTTCTTTATCAACCAAGTAGTTAGCAACTTTCAACATATTAGGAAAACCACCCGCATCACCGACACTTACTTTATACTTGCCATTTACAATCAATGCCGGCACGCCCGCAATACGCAAACTTTTCACTTTTTCTGTGGCTTTTTTAATTGCCTCTTCAACCTTGGATATTTTTCTAAAACCGCTCGCCTCAAACACTTTATCAAAATCTTCTGACTTAACCCCTTTTGCAACAAACAAAGGCTTCAAGTCTGACACATCTTTAAAATTTCGAGGGTTAGCCACAATTTTATCAAACAGATATTGATGAATCTCTTTATCTACACCCAAAAACTTGGCCGCATAATACGCTTTTGCATGCACTATCCAACCAGGAAATGTGGCAGGCATCAATGTGAAGTATACATCTTCTGCCAA
>Ga0105348_1002462_pt1 | contig 11066 bp, 9 predicted proteins | sample EN8Hudsemesocosm_2_FD_83504 | JGI IMG/M metagenome (GOLD analysis project Ga0105348, IMG submission 83504) | Methane-oxidizing microbial communities from mesocosms in the Hudson Canyon - EN8C Hudson Canyon | ecosystem: Environmental > Aquatic > Marine > Cold seeps | place: Hudson Canyon...
CTTGCGTTTTCATGATGTCGGTATGCTTTGCACTACCATGAGTAAATGGGCCGATTCCCATATCCATCCCTTCAGGGTTTTTATGTACAATTAAGTCAAAGTCATACTTATCAGCTAAATTGTTACGAAATTCAATCATTTCTTTGAATTTCCAATTGGTATCAACATGCATCAACGGAAAAGGTATTTTACCTGGATAAAAAGCCTTACGTGCTAGATGCAAAAGAACTGACGAATCTTTTCCTATCGAATAAAGCATAACGGGGTTATCGAATTCAGCTGCTACTTCACGCATTATTTGAATTGACTCAGCTTCCAATGCTTTTAAATGTGTTAATTTATTCTTACTCATAGATACCCTATTATTATCTTTTAAAACTTACAGTTTTTAATGCAGAAATTATATACCATAACTATGCAAAATAACTACCTAATGAAATAACTATCAAGTATATGTTAGCTAAGTTTAAGCTAAAACCTATCTCGGTTAAAGTATGCTTGATTTAAGTTGTGGTATAGCGCTGGTTCTATTCCAAATCCTGTTTTAATGTCATTACCAGTATTTTTATCGGTTAACGAGGTTTGTACATTATAGTTCCACTGTTCAATGCCTTTAATTTGAAAGCCAGACTTTGAATTCATCGACTTACCAAAGTTTAATGGTATAGAAAAGCCTATAGCAAAAAAGTCTTCTTCTTCACCGCCATCTATTTCATCAAATTTAGTCCTATTATATTGCAAGTTAATTTGAGCGTTTCCAAACCAATGTGATGACTTTAACGTAAAGCCTTTATCACCTTTCCAATACTCACCCGCGGTTACTTCTATATCCCAATTAAGAGGGCGATAACGAAAACGATATTTAGCGAGTTTAGGTTGATGGCTTACTTGTGCAATATTGCCAACCTGCTTATCTTCAAAATCGCCTACTAACAAACTAAAACGGTGATTTCCATTATCTGTGACGTAACGCGTTTCATTAAGTATACCGTCAGCATTACCGTATATTCGGCCAAACGAAAACTGTGTAAAAACATTTAACGGTAAAGCAAAGGCTTGGTGTATTAATCGTCGGTCAATACCTTTAATAATACTGAAGCGTCTTTTGATATATTTACTATCCTCAAAATCGTCTGAAGCTAATATTGTGTCGCTCATATAGCGTATATCAACTACTGCACCTGGCCAAAGTGACATTTGCGGGTTCACACTACCAATAACTTGGTAGTCAAAGGCGCCATACTCAGTACCGACTAATGAAGACAAAGCAGGTGCTAACGTTATTCTAGGTGTAAAATATGCGCTAGAAGCATTATTTACTAACCATTTATCATTATTTCCCGGTAACAAGTTCAACAGATAATTTTCGGAGCTATTGGCTTTATTTGACTTTATATCAAGTACTGAATTCTCAGTAAAAACAAGATTTACTGTTTGTACCACTAAACCATAGTTTAAAAGATTAAGTTCCGTGTTAATGGGTAGTTTTTGACTGATCAATCTTGCCATAACATTAATTGCATCATCTTCATTACGGTTATATAAATTATTTTCGAACTCGACAACTAAACCTTTCTCCGATTTATTTAATCCAATACTGACTGATTCAAACCCGTAGTCTGTCACATACGTTGCAAATTTTTCGATGCTTCCAAGATTAATCTTGTGAATACTGGCAAATCTGGCATTAGTGTTGTCGCTTAACTGCTTCTCAGATGATTTTGTTAAAGATTTTTCGATAACAACTAATTGATGTTCTGCTGATGAAGAAGGTTTATTCGGTTGAGTTTTGTTCTTAGATGTACTTGCTAACTTCATTGCTCTATTAGCAATAGCTTGAGAACTTGGACGAGGTGTAGTTGTGCCTAAAGGAATGTTTACATCGAAACTAAACCAATTACTCTTTTCGTTTCGCTCCTTTTCACTAGAGTAAAGCTGTGCGCTCGCCGATACTCTCCAATCCGTTGGTAACCATTCTTTTGGCGCAAAAACCTTAACACCTATATTTACTGCGTTAACATCATATTCAGCAGAAACTTGCATCAATTCAAAGGGCTGATACTCGACAGACCCAAAACCACCATTCATAAAACCAAGTGCATTTTCTGAAGATGAATACCCAACACTAACTCTAACGTTACCTACTTGTTCAAAATCAAATGTCTTAGAAGCAACACCATAATATGCCTCTGACTTAATTACCGAACCACCAACGTCTTGGCCTCCTACCGCTAATTCAAACCAATCATTTGGGATAAAAGGTATTTGGTATTTTAGCGACGCAGAAAGATCACGAAAACCACAACCGTCATCAAAGTAAAGGTTGCAGTTCCATTGGGCCGTTGCTAAACGGCCAACGATTTCAAGCCCTTGAAGTATACCTAGACCAAACTTTAAATCTGTAGTCTTTTGATGCCCCATTATTTTATTACTTAAATGACCTTGATCATAAAAATTATCGCTATAGCTAAAACTAAAATCACCATAATTAATTATGGCGGCATTAGGTGTATTAAAAATTCCGGTAAACCCCTGCATAGAAACTGTATTAGTCACTTTTTTATTTTCAACTACTTCAGTTGCATAAACTTTCGTAGTAAGTAAACACAGATTGAAAATTGCAATGTGTAGTAAGCTTTTTTTCATTATTATTTATCCTTTTCAAACATATACAGATCATCGTATGATAAACCTAAAACTAGTGTTTTATACCCATCTTGAAGCATATAAAGATCATAAAACCAAATAAGGCTAAGCTAGAGGGAGCTTTAAATGAAATTATACAATGAAAACCTAATAAACTTAAATGATGGAAATTTAATTAGCACCTATACCTATGACAACTTGCGGATGTTCTATGATATAAATAATCTCTACTCAACTTAGATTACTTGATGGAAATAGAGATTTACAACAATCCAAACAGATTCAAATAGCCCTACCAATTAAATATATTATGATTTAATCACTCATATAGTCACTTTATCTAGCCAGATAATAATTATTTGATGGCTTACGTATCAACCTTATTATCAGATTTCCTGCCAAAACTTAAGTGTGTTAAACCCCAATCGTTTTTTAACAAAATACACTGCCATCAAATTTTGCATTGCTAAACTAAATGCGGTTGCAACAGCAGTCCCTAAAGCACCATAGAGTGGTGTTAAGATACATGTAAGTGTAACAACAGTAATCCCGCTAAAAATGGTAACGAAGCGTAGGTCTCGCTCATTTCCTGACATCATCAATAAATAACCAACCGAACCAGTAATTACATTAACAGCTTGTCCCAAAACTAAAACCTGTAAAATTAATGCTCCTTCTTTAAACTCATCACCAAATAACCCCATCAAAAAACTGGGAAAAGCTAGCATAAAGGTAATGATAGGGAGTGCACTAATCAGTAATAAGCGAACAGAAAACAAAGCAGTTTTACGAATATTAAGCATATCCTCTACCGCTTTAAAGGCCGCGAATTTTGGTGCAACAACTAAATTAATTGCCATTAAAATAAAACTAGTTAACATCGCAATGCGTTGTGCGACACTAAAATAAGCAACATCTTCAGCCAGTAGCCAAACTCCAATCATGATAGGTCCAAACCATTGTAAGGTTTGTGACATTAGCGTAATCACCCAATTTGGTCGAGCACTTTGCCATAATTCGGTATTGTTGGGACGGGTCCCCTTATTATTTAAGCCTCTTAAACTATACCAATAAAAAAATGAACTTGAAATTCCTAGTGACAAACTCAAATACAAGGCGATATCTTCCGCCGTATCTAATGTTAAAAATAAAATCAAGCCACTACAAAGAAATAAATGAGCGATATTTTGGCAGGGAATAGAAGTTAGTATTTTATGACGAGCTTGTAAGCTCATAGCAACAATTAAAACTACCGACAAACCTATAATTGAAGGCGAGATCATTTCAAAAACCCCTGTTAAATGAGGCTTATTAAAGATGTGAGTTGCCAAAGGTTTTGCAAACAAAAAAAGTGAAATGGCTATCAAAGATGCCAAAGGCAATACTTTTTGTAATGCGAAGTTTAAAATAATTCTAACTACAGCGCCTTGTTTGACATTCTGGCTAGTAAAACGAAGTACTGTATTATCAAACCCTAAACGTGCAAATGCAGATAAAAACATGACTAATGAAAAGGCTAGAAAAAAGTAGCCTGATTGCTCGGCACCAAGCTGCCTAGCAATTATTAAGTTAAATATAAACGACATACCTGCACCAAGTATTCTTATACCTAAAGCTAATATAGCATTCATTGCTGTATGACGATGCTCAGCATCAGCAAATACGGTTTGTATTTTTTTTATCAAAATTAACTCTGTGTTCAAAGGGAAAAATTCGTACTGATTATATGAACATATTTAATATGCACTTTTGTCAATAAAACCCTTAAATACGGTTAAAAGTATAATTTTCAAATCAAATGTTATTGACCAATTATCGATATAATATAAATCACATTCAATGCGTTTTTTAAGATCAGTATCACCGCGCCATCCATTTATTTGGGCCCAACCAGTTATCCCTGCCTTAACCATGTGCTTTTGCATATATCCTGGGATGTCTTCCTTAAATTGCTCTACAAATACTGTTCGTTCCGGTCTTGGCCCTACAATAGACATATCACCTTTTAATACATTTAAAAATTGCGGTAACTCATCTAAACTTGTTTTACGGATAAACTGTCCAAATTTAGTTGTTGTTTTTTCTTTAGCATTCCCCCATTTTACACCGTTCTTTTCACTGTTTTGTGGCATAGATCGGAATTTAAGCATCATAAAAGTTTTACCATTCCAACTCACTCGCTCTTGACGATAAAAAATAGGGCCTGGTGAAGTTAACTTCACACCTATTGCTAAAACAAATAAAATAGGACTAATAATAAGCACAATAAGTCCTGATAATATTTTATCTTCAAGTGCTTTAAAGATTCTACTACCACCATCAATAGGCGACACAGATATATTAATTACGGGAACACCTGCGACATCACTGACTGAATGATTTATTAACCTAAAACCCTCCATATCTGGTATATATCTGATTGTCTGGGTAGCATGTCTCAAACTAATAATAATACGCTCAATTAAGAGTTCATCGGAAAGAGGTAAAGCTATCCATATTTGATCTATATCTTTACCACCACCTGAAATATATTCTTCAATTTGGTTAATCCCTCCTAATTGGACTGTGCCCTCAATTTGCTCTTCACCGAAGTTACCTATTATAGAATATCCCGCCCAAGGTGATTTTTTGATTTTACTAATTAAATTCCTAGCGATTTTTCCATCACCAATAACGATGACATGTCTTTGATTTCGACCTTTGGCCCGAAAATAATTCAAAAAAATGCGAATACTAAATCTAAAAATAATAAAAATAACTAAGCCAGTTCCATACCAACATGTAAAAAACTCATTATCATAGATAACTGAATTATCTGATAGGTAATAAATAAAACCTAAAATCGATAAGTTTAGTGTCCAGCAATATACAGTTAAGCCAAGCTCCTTTAATTTAGATTCTCCACGCCAAGTACGATAAAGCCCAAGAGTAGGATATAACCAAAGTGCAATTACAATGCATAAAAAAAGTGTGATTATATAGTTAGGTTTTGGCCAAATACTTTCAAAGGTGAAATAAGCAGAAGCTACAAAACTAAACAGAATGACGCATAAGTCTGAAAATCTGTGCATTAATGCAACGAAAAAATGATGTTCTCTTAAAAGCCCTACGTTCATTATAATTTTCTCAACACTGTATTAAAATTTAAAATATTATTCATTATTTTTGCAATACACCCAACACATCATGGTTATTAGTCACTAATAAACATTTTACTTCATATTTTTCCATAATATCTATTGCATAAGTCATACTTTGTTCACTTGAGATTGTTTTGATAGTGAAGTTTGCGATAACTAAAGCCTTTTCGTCAAACAAATCCTTGCCATACTTTTCCAGCGCTCTTCTCACGTCACCATCAGTTATAAGACCGATTCTATTCCCATCTTTAACTATCGCTACCCCTAAGTGACCAGATGTCATGATATGTAAAACTTCTACCATAGCGGTATTAACATCAACAATCGGTAAGTTGTCGGTTATCATTTCATCAACGACTTTACTTAGTAATTTTCGGCCCAAACTCCCCCCTGGATGAAGTTTAGCGAAATTCTCGGGCTTAAAGTTTCTAGCTTTCATTAAAGCGACTGTTAAAGCATCCCCCATAACCAGTGTTGCAGTAGTTGATGATGTCGGTGCTAATTGTAGCGGACAGGCTTCTTCTGGAACTTCGATATTTAAATGATAATGAGAGTTTTTGGCTAGTGTTGAATATGGATTCCCCGTAATGGCAATAATACGATTACCGTTATCTCGTAAAAAGGGTAATAATTTTAATACTTCATCTGTTTCACCCGAATTGGATATTGCTATAAATACATCATCCCGAGTGACCATACCTAAATCTCCATGAAATGCTTCTCCAGGGTGCATAAAAAAGCTTGGCGTTCCCGTACTAGCAAAAGAAGCAGCAATTTTTTTACCAATAATACCTGATTTCCCCATGCCACAAATGATGGTACGCCCGGAAGTTAACAAAATAACATCTACAGCGCTAGTAAAATCGAGGTTTAGGTTTTTACTGAGTGTTTTTAATGCTTCTATTTCAATAGATATGACTTCACGAGCAATATTGACAGTATCCATTAACCCATTAATCCTTTAATAATATCGTAATCATCTTGTGTATCAATACCATGAGGAACATTCCCCTCATAACTAACAGCACCTATAGTTAAGCCATTGGCTAAAGCTCTTAACTGTTCTAATTTCTCATAATTTTCGAGTTGAGATTCTGGTAAGCGACATATCTCAGCAAGAGATTTAACGGTATAGGCATAAATACCAATATGACGCTTAGCTAGAGTAATATCTATATCATTATCTCTATTCAACGGAGCCGGCGCACGTGTAAAATATAATGCCTGCCCAAATTCAGTGATAACTGCTTTAACAACATTAATGTTTAATAACTCAGCGCTTGTATCAATAGAGGTTACTGCGGTAATTATATCAAACTTATTATTTTCAACGGTAAACTCAATTAAATTTTTAATTAAATCAGAAGGAATCAAAGGTTCGTCACCTTGAACATTAATCACTATAGATTGCTCGTCCCAAGCAAGTTTCCCAGCGACCTCGTTAACCCGGTCAGTACCACTGATATGATTAATGTCAGTCATCATAACCGGTAACTTTAATTGTACTGCTTTTGAAAATATAGCGGCATGATCTGTTGCGATAACTATATTATTCAAAGGTATACCTGCTTCAAGAACGCGTTGAACAACATGCCAAAAAATTGGCTTATCATTAATTTCTAATAACGGCTTAGCAGGTAAACGTGAAGATCCAAATCGAGCCGGAATAACAACTTTAATAGCTGCTTTATTTTTTCTCATTATTGTTCCATTTTATCTACATCATCAGCGACAATTTTATCCAGCAACACTTCATAAACTGTGGCTAACGAATCAAAACGTTCGAGTAACAACATATCTGAAAATTCTCTTACAACGCCAGCTCCGCCAATAGATGTAGTAATAATATCTGCACTGACTAAAACCAATTGATGAGCATCAGCTGGCGCAACACTCACACCACATTGTAACATTACTGGTAAATCGAGTACATCATCACCAACGAAAGCAACTTCACCTAGTGTAATGTTCAACTCGGTACAAATATCAGTTACTCGGGGTAACTTATTTTTACAACCTGTGATAATAAAATCAAAGCCTAATTGATTACAGCGCGTAGTTAATGCTTTACTTGCCTTGCCAGAAACTACGCCAGTTTTGATACCATGACTTCGCAGTAATTCAACAGCTAAGCCATCTTTAACATTGAACTTTTTAAAGTCTTCACCAAGCTCGTTGATATAAATGCTACCATCAGTCATCACACCGTCTACGTCGAATAAAACTAACTTTATATTTTTCATAGTCATGATTTATACTAATTTTGATTCTAAAAAAGCACGCTTATTTACTACCGCATCTATTTCTAATAACGTTTCAATCATCTCTCGCATATGATGTAAAGGGATCATATTCGGGCCATCACTTAATGCCACACTAGGGTCAGGATGTGTTTCCATAAACAAACCATCAATACCTACAGCAACAGCTGCGCGAGCCAGCACTGGTACCATTTCACGCTGCCCGCCCGATGTTGCACCTTGTCCTCCCGGTTGCTGTACCGAATGAGTAGCATCAAAGACTACCTTACACCCAGTGGCACGCATTACCGGTAAACCTCGCATATCGGAAACCAAAGTGTTATATCCAAATGACGTACCACGGTCACAGAGCCAAATGTCTTTATTACCAACCTCATGACATTTATTGACCACCTGTTCCATATCCCAAGGAGCCTGAAACTGGCCTTTCTTGATATTAACAGGCAAACCAGCTCTGGCAACTTTTTGTATGAAATTTGTTTGACGAACTAAAAATGCAGGTGTTTGCAATACATCAACGACACTTGCGACTTCATCAATAGGTGAATCTTCATGTACATCAGTTAATACTCTAAAACCGAATTCTTTTTTTACTGCGGCTAATATACGTAAGCCCTCATCAATGCCTGGGCCGCGATAACTGTCAGTAGAACTACGATTTGCTTTGTCGAAGCTGGCTTTGAAAATGTATTCAACACCTAGTTCTTGCGTAAGAGAATACATTTCCGATGCTATTTCAAACACCATTTCTTCTGATTCTATGACGCAAGGTCCTGCAATTAAAAACATATTTATTCCTTAATCTTTATAAATTCCGTCTAGCTCTTTTGCAAAGCGCTCTAAGGAAAAACGTTCAAAAACTTGTTCATGTGCACAGCGTGCAAGCTCTTCAAACGTGGTGGGGTCGGCTAAATATTTAGTGATTAAATCAATGCATTGTTTTGTATCATCAAACAAATAACCATTCTTAGCACTACTAATTATATCTTTATTCCCGGCACAATTACGTGCAATAACAGGTAAATGGGCTGCACAAGCTTCAATGATGGATACAGGCATACCTTCCCATAATGCGGTCGAAACATATAAATCGGCTTTATACAGTTCTTCTATGACATCTTTGCGAGTCATCCAGCCAGTAACTGTCACACCAGCATCAAGTAAGACCTGTTTCTGTTCGACATTTCCATCACCTACCCAAATAAATTCTATATTTTGTTGGCTAAATTTATTTGCTAGTTGAGCATATTCTGCAGCGCCTTTTTGCGGGCGTATACCACCAACAGTAATTACTTTTACATGCACATTTTCAACATTACTTTTAAGCTTAATATTTTGAGTGAAATCACTTAAATCGACTGCATTTTCCAACAGCTTCACTTTTGCAAAAGGTAGTGCTTTCTCAATCGCATACTTTTCACTTTCTGAACAAGCAATATAAGTTGATGGTTTAATACAGGCAATAACTTCAAATAACTTAAATAATAAAGTCTTAAGTCCATTGATATCTTTTCGCATAAATGAAATGCAATGAGGGCTATAAAAAACCTTTGTTTTTAAGCCTATAGAAGCAAGCCGTCCAACAAACCCAGCAACAGAAGAATGGCAATGAATAACATCTGGCTCAATATTCTTTAAGTGCTTGCGTAACGTAAAAATCGAAAAGGGGAAATTACTTTTTTCAAAATTTTCTTCGATTAAAACTATATCCTGTGCAAACATTCCTTTAATATTTTCGGGTGTTTCAGCTCGGCGGGAGTAAATAAACACTAAATCATCAATTTTTGCTTGTGTGTTTGTAGCCATGACGGCTATAGAGAGGGTACCTGTTGCAGTAGACTCAACTATTTGCACTATTTTTTTCATTTAGAATAGCTTTCCTGAATAAAGTATAAGTTAGAATCATATCAAAAATTGAGTTACCGCCGATGTACATCGGAATTACTAAAGCTGCTATAAGAGTAAAAAGTAAATATTCAGAAGTCTTGGTTTCCTCTTCTGTATAAGAAGTATTTATAAACATTTTAAAAATAAACAAACAGAATAATGAAAAACCTAACAGACCATGTTCATATATAAAATTTATATAGAAGCTATGTGCACTATATTTGCGCCCAACACCAAACTCATCAGCAACTATAACTCCAACTTGTTCTGCGAAATGCCCCGTTATTTTGCCAAATCCAAATAATTGACTAAAGGAGTTACTCATAACTTCTGTGATATAAGCTCCCCAGATAAACGGTCTTTTTGTAAATAATACGTTCAGGTATAAATCGTCTGCATATTCTAAAGATATCATCAACTGCATTAAAACAAATAAAATTAGGAAATATAAAATAATATTTTCCCAATAACGTTTATAGGAAGGAATGTATAAAAAAAATCGATGTAACATATAAAAGATTATAACGAGAAGACCTGTTCGAGACTCTAAAAAAAATGATATAATAGCAAAAACCAAACTTAAAACAATCGCTTTATACCATCTTCCCGTAGATACTATTGAAAGTAATCCCATAATTAATATGACGTTTCCACTTAGATCAACATCTATAAAAAAAGTTAATGAAAATATAGTCAAAGCACCAATAAAAAAAAGAGAAAAAACTCTTTTTTCCAGTTCAAAGCTAACATTACATACTACTAAATATAAGGATACGCATATGAAAAATCTTAAAAGGGAATAGTAAAAAACTTCAATATCTGCAATCCCAGTTAAATAAAGAGATAAGTCCTTTAATGTTAAAAACAATACCAAGAACCATATAAGCAGCGTAGATGAGTTTAATTTGAAAGTAATAAAACGATTTATAACTAAAAAAACAATAGGTGTTAAATATAAAAACATCAGTGTTACGGACTTAGTCGCTACACTAAGCCAAGGTACAGCTAAAACAATAGAGTAAACGATTACAATAAAGACAATTAATACCGCAATTAAATTATTACTTCTTAAAAGCATTTTTAATTCTTCTTATAATATTTTTCAGCAACCCAAATTTCATTCCATTTCTGA
>Ga0105348_1002463_pt1 | contig 11063 bp, 7 predicted proteins | sample EN8Hudsemesocosm_2_FD_83504 | JGI IMG/M metagenome (GOLD analysis project Ga0105348, IMG submission 83504) | Methane-oxidizing microbial communities from mesocosms in the Hudson Canyon - EN8C Hudson Canyon | ecosystem: Environmental > Aquatic > Marine > Cold seeps | place: Hudson Canyon...
CATTGCCTTTATGAGTAATTTTTATCAAGTAATGGCTAAACATGAAAATTTCCCACGATTTATTAGTAGAACGATGCAATTATCACCAGACGCACTTCAGCGCAAAATAACTGAAAAAGTAATGATGGAGCATCTACCTATAATGCAAGCTAAGCTTAAAAATGCGCTAAGTGAAGCGGGTGTCATGAAGGAAGGTGTTAAAGCTAATTTCACTTATTTTACTATGCTTAATTTAATGATTTTTCCATTTGTAGCACCACCAGAAATACTTAAACTGCATAACATTGTGATTGATGAAGACTTTCTTGCAGGCTTGCTAATACACAATACAAAACTAGTTACACAAGGGATAATTAACTAAGATGAACGCTCAAAAAACACCCTCATTACATGTGAAAGCTTTTTTTAAAAAGTACCCTAAATTATCTTTTTTTCCAATTTTATTCATTGGCATACTGGTTCTAATTCTCAGCATTGCACTAAAACCTGAATTATCGGTCACCTCGGGAAATGGCTCTGTTCGAATAGTTGATATAATGGCACTTAATTTAGTAGCAGTTTCACCACAAGCAACTGGCTTTGGTCAAATTAAACCCAAACACCAATGGAGTGCAATAGCTGAAGTTACCGGAGAAATAATTTACCAATCACCGCTACTTTCCAAAGGTAATTTTATTAGTGAAGGTACACAATTACTTCGTATCGACCCACTGAAATATGAACTAGCATTGGCTCAAGCACAAGCCGATTTAAAAAGCCGCCAATTGCAACTGGCCAAGCTAGAACAAGAACAAATAAACCTAGCAAAAAATTTAGAAATTGAAAAAAGCCGTTTACTCTTAACAAAACAAGAAAATGAACGCCTATCTAAGTTATATAAACAGGGGCTCTATTCTCTATCAAATCTTGATGAGCAGCGCCTGAAATTATTGACATCGGAAAAAACCGTTCAAGAAATTGATCAACAACTTTCACTATTTGAAAACGAAAAATCAGTAGCAGTCGCCCAAATCAACTTATCTAAAGCCAGTGTTGCAGAAGCTAAACGCTCTTTAGAAAAAACTATAATTTCAGCACCTCGCAACATAAAGCTCGCACAGGTAAACGTAGAACCAAACCAAGTAATTAGTATTAATCAAACGATGATAGTTGGACATGCTTTAGAAGTGATGGAAGTTGAAGCGCAAGTTTCCATTAATGATATGCACATGCTTATGTCAAGTTTGAAAAACTGTGTCGATTGCACAGCAGTTCTGCCTGAATTACTTAGAAAAATAGGTGCATCGATCAGTTTAAATAGCGGGAGCATGACTAAAACTTGGACCGCAAAAGTTACTCGTATAAGTGAAACTATTGACCCGAACCAAGCCACTGTAGGTGTTATTCTAGAGGTAGAACAAGACTTAGAGCACCTTGAAGACAATAAGCCTCCTCTATTAAATGGTATGTTTATTAAAGCAACCTTATTAGGCCAACAAACACCTCATTACGCCGTTCCAGAGAAGGCCATTCATACCAACCGTATTTATATAATGGATGAAAACGATAAGTTAAAAATTGTACCTGTTACCGTTCTATATCGTACAAAATTGCATACTGTTATAAGTGGAGATATATCAAAGGGAGAAAGGTTGGTGCTAAATGACCTTTTGCCTGCTGTTGAAGGCATGAGCCTTGCTGATAAAACCGATATGGCAATAACCGGCGAAGGTGCAGGTAAATGATAGCTTTTTTCACACGACACCCTACGGCCGCAAACCTCATTATGATCTCGTTGATTATGCTTGGGTTGATATCACTACCTGATATTAAAAGAGAAACATTCCCTGAATTCACTCCAATGTATGTTGTTGCATCAATAGTTTACCCTGGCGCATCACCCGAAGAAATTGAAGAAAGCCTTTGTTTACGCATGGAAGATGCAGTAGACGAACTTTCTAATATTATTGAAAAACGCTGTGAAGCCTTAGAAGGATTCGCCAAGTTAACACTTAAGCTTGATGAACAAACAGATATCGGGCGGATGACCTTTGATATACAAACGCAAATTAATGCTATTAATGATTTTCCTGATGAAATCGAAAAGCCTATTGTTGAAGAGCTAAACCGAAACGATCCTGTTGTAGATATTGCCATTAGTGCCTCATTGCCTTTACCTGAATTAAAAGCTTATGGGGAATCTTTAAAGCGGAAATTACAATTAGATTATGGTGTTGATTTAGTTGAAGTTAGTGGTTTTTCAGATCACGAATTTCGCATTGAACTTAACCTACAAGCCGTAAAACAGATGGGGCTGAGTGTAAGCGATATAGCAGTGCAAGTGAGTAAGCAGAATATTAAACTTCCAAGCGGGAATATTGAAACACCAGAGAAGGAATTTTTAATTCGGTTTGAAGGGCGCAGTACCAGCGTAGAAACATTAGCAAATTTAGTTGTAGGTGCTAGTGCAAATGGTGCAACGATTAGACTTGCAGACGTAGCACAAATAACCGACAGATTTTCTCTTGATGAAAAAAAGACGCTTTTTGACGGGACAACTTCGGCAATAATTAAAATTAGCAAAAATAAGCAAGAAGATGCCTTAAGAGTAAAAGAGAAAATTCAACAATTTGTAGATGATGAACGAAAAATCGCCCCAAACGGAGTAACTATTTCATTAACGAATGATATGTCGTCAGTGTTGATGGACCGCTTAACAATGATGCTAAAGAATGGTTGGCAAGGTATTGTTTTAGTGTTTTTAACATTGTGGCTATTCTTTAATATTCGTTACTCATTTTGGGTATCCGCAGGTTTACCCGTAGCTTTTTTGGGCGGATTATTTTTAATGGCGCAATTGGGGCTATCAATTAACTTAATGTCCCTTGTTGGTTTATTAATGGCAATTGGCATTATGATGGATGACGCCATTGTTATTGCAGAATCTATCGCCTCTCATATCGATAGAGGGCAAGGCATAGACCAAGCAGTAATCAATGGTGTAAACAAAGTATTGCCTGGTGTTATATCGTCATTTTTAACAACTGTTTGCGTTTTTGGTGGCTTGTTATTTCTCAGTGGTGAAATGGGAGCCGTTCTAAAAGCCGTGCCTCAAGTATTGTTATTAGTGCTAAGCATCAGTTTAATTGAAGCTTTTTTAATTTTGCCTAATCACCTAAACCACGCGTTACACGCAGAAGCAGAAAAAAACAAAAAGCAAAACAATGATCCTCATCCTTTTAAACAGAGGTTTATAGAGAAATTTGAAAGTTTTCGTAATAACAGCCTACCAAACGCCGTTAGATTTTGTGTGCACTATCGTTATGCGTTTATGGGTGCACTCGTTGCCCTAATGTTAGTTTCGGTGTCACTTATATCATCGTCTATGGTGCGCTTTATCCCTTTTCCTGAGTTAGACGGTGACATTGCAGAGGCGCGTATTATCTTAGCGCCTGGAGCAACGCTTAAGCAAACTGAAAAGGCGATGAATACCCTTGTTGCTGCGGCTAAAACGGTAGGCGCTAATTTTACCCAAGAGTACGAAAATGGTACTCCCTTAATACAACATATAACCCATCAGTACGGTAGTAATGCAGACGCTAACGAGTCAGGCCCACACCTTGGAACTGTTCGCATAGATTTGCTCGGCGCTGAAGAAAGAGACTCACTTATTGGCGAGTTCATTTCTGCTTGGAAAAGTGAAGTTGGCATATTGTCAGATCCCATTTCGTTAGTATTTAAAGAACCAACCCTTGGTCCTGGTGGCCGTGATGTAGAGTTAAGAGTTAAACACCCCGATCTTGCATCACTTAAAGGTGCCTCGGTGAGTATTCAACAATACCTTAACAAATTTGATGGTGTGTCTGGCGTAATGGATGACATGCGCATGGGCAAAGAAGAAATTTTGGTGTCGGTACGCCCTGGCGCTGAAAGCTATGGTATTAATGGGCAACTTATAGCAAATCAATTACGCGCAGCATTTTTTGGACAAAGAGCTGACCAAATTCAAGTTGGCGTTGAAAACATTAATATAGAAGTAAGGCTTAACAAAAAACAAGCCGGAGATCTAAGTCAGCTTGCCAACTTTCCGATAATTACTGCTGATGGTAGCCAAATTCCATTAGCAAGCTTGGCAAACTTCGAGTTTACTCGTAGTTATGTGCGAATAAATAGAATTGATGGAATGCGCAGTTTAAGCATTTACGGAGATACACAAAGCAGTAAAATATCTTCCTTTGAAATTATCAATGACTTTAAAGCCAACTTAATGCCTGAACTTCTTAAAAAGTATCCTGATTTAAGATTCGATTTTGAAGGCCAAGCAAAAGATGCCGCTCAAACGGGTAAATCAATGGCACAAGCTTTATTCGTTGGTCTCTTTGCCGTGTTTGTTATTCTAAGTTTTCAATTTAAAAGTTACTTAGAGCCCATAATGGTTATGCTTGCTATTCCATTGGCATTCATCGGTGTAATTTGGGGACACTTTTTGTTGGGGCATTCGTTAAGTATGCCAAGCATGATGGGGTTTGTTTCGTTAGCTGGTATTGTAGTGAACGATTCTATTTTGTTAGTGCAGTACATACGTCACCATATAGACGAGGGCGATGAAATACATCAAGCGGTTGTACAGGCAAGTCGAGAACGCTTTCGAGCAGTATTCATTACATCATTAACTACCGCTGCTGGTTTGCTCCCCTTATTATTAGAAACGAGCTTACAAGCACAAATTATTCAACCTTTGGTTATTTCAATTGTATTTGGTATTTTTGCATCAACTGGATTGGTGTTATTTATGATCCCATGTGCCTATGTAATATTGTCAGATTTAGGGCTAACAAGACCACACAGCAATGAACTCTCTGTGACTATGCATATTGATTGAGTCTCAATCAGTAATATTTAGGATTACTTTGTGCGCTAAACGGAATAAGCAGAATTAGATATAAAACGTCATTGGCAACAAAACCAACGCTTATTATTGCCGCGGAAGAAGATGACAAAACATTTACTAGTGCACAAGCGTTATTTGTCGCGGCTCAACACCCGCAAAGTAAAATGCTCCCTTTAAAGGCAAAGACCATGGCTACCCTTTATTTGAGCTAGATAAAAACTTAAATGAGACCATGGTAGATTGGTTTGCTAACCAGTTAGCCAAATAACTGATACTATCTTCCTTCACTAACTTAACATGAATAATTATCAAATCGATGCTCTAGAAGTAATAACCTACATTAATATTTATTCGATGACTCCAACTTTTGTCATCAATCAATCCAATACCTGGGCCATTAACAAAAGCTGAATTTACCCCTGAAATTAATTCAACATAAGTAGTAATGGCATCAGTTTTAAGAGTACAACCGAGTAAATTTTGTAGTGTTGTATTGCCTACCCCTGGAGAGCTACGTTTAGGTTTGATCATACCAAAATTGTTGTAACAGCTCATTTTGTCTATCGCATTAAAAGATGTTTCAATATCCCTAGATACATTAAACAAGTAAAAATCAGCCTCTGAAGCCACATAAAAAGTATTATCAAAGGCCCCAATAAGAACTTTATTAGTATCTTGTCCTTGCTGGTTTTTAGGCTTATATTGATAACTTCCAAGTTCAAACTGTAAATGCCAATTGTCGTATGAACTAGTTAAATGTGCCGCATACGCGCTATGCTCTCCTGTCTCAGATGTTTGTTCGTTAAACAAGTTCCCATGCTGCAATGAAAAACCTAAGCTGGTGTTTGAATAGTTCTTTTGTACCCTTACATTGAATTGATTAACTTCGTGGTTAAATTCATTTTTTTCTACTTCAGTAACGACATCAAATGAATATCTTGCATGATTAGCACTACTTAATTCAGGATTTTTATAAAATCCTAGATCTATATCCCATTGTTCATCAGCATAGGAGTATTTTAGACCAAGGTCGTTATCGTCTTCCAAGCCAAGGTGATACAGAATACTTTCCCAATAACCAAAAGACGAATAAGGTAAAACCCCAAATGGTACTTTATTTAGCCCTAATTGAATTTCGCTTTTATCGGTTAAGTCGAATGACATATAGGCATATTCAGGCATTGAAAATTCACTATACCAGCGGTATTGGGCAAAAAGTTTAAATTGACCTACTTCACTTGTTACATTTAGTCTAAACAATTCAAACTCTAAACTTCCTAACGTTGACTCACTTTGTTTATCATATTCCTTATAGGAATAATTAACCCGAACAGCTCCGCCAATATTAAGATTCGTTTTCAAAGAATCTTCAACGGTTAAATTACCACTTACTGGTTTTTCTAATCCAGCAAGCTGAGTTGTAGCAATTGATTCAACTGGAATTAAACTCATGATTACTACTAGGAATAATGGAAAAATCTTTTTCATCAGGTACATCTCTTTTTAATATGCTACTTACAGACATTGGAAACCGTTAATTTGTGAAAGCAATAATACAAGCAACTTAGTTAGTTATTAAAACGAGTAATAGTTTGTGGTAGCATGAGTTATTCTCATCATAAAACATCTATAACATGAACCAATCTCTTCCTGCTTTAAACGCGGTACGTATATTTGAGGCCGCTGCTCGACTGCAAAATTTCACCAAAGCAGCAAATGAAATTCATATCACTCAAGGTGCTGTAAGTAAGCAAATAAAACTTTTGGAGCAGCAACTTGGCTGCCAACTATTTATTAGAGCGGGGCCTGTGCTAAAACTCAGTGATGAAGGGAAAGAATTTCAGGCTGTCGCTGAAGAATCATTATCAATTATTCGTAGGGGCACAGCCAAAATAAAGAATCGCTCAGCAAATAACTCTTTAACCATTAGTTTATTGCCAAGTTTTGCTCATAACTGGTTCTTGCCTAACTTGGCATCATTTGAAAAAACACATCCCGAGATTTCCTTGCGGTTGGCACCTTCATATCATGCTATTGATTTGAATGTAGTTTCTGATATTGATCTTGCGATACGCTTAGGGCGTGGTGATTGGCCTAATTTGCATAGTCTACAAGTGACCGAGGATGAGCTTATTCCAGTATGTTCGCCAAATATTGCCATTGGATTAAACGATCTACGCGATATAAAAAAGCAGCGGTTAATTGTTGATTCATCCCCCTACGATGAATGGCACCGATGGAAAGCTATGGCTGGTTTAAACTATATCCCGAAAGATAACTTATATTTAGATGATGTTAATTTACAGTTATCTGCAGCAGTTGAAGGAAAAGGGGTATGTTTAATAAGAAAAAGCTTTGTTGCTAACTACTTAGCGTCAGGAAGCTTAGTGCAGCCTTTCGAACTCAGCATTTATTCCAATTTTAACTTCTATTTAGTTTGCCCAGAAAACCGTTTAAAAGAAATAAAAATAGACACTTTTTATCAATGGATTAAAAATATTCGTTATAAATGAAACGACCACTATGGTGTGTTGCGTTGATCGATTGAACTCACAGGTAATTACTGTCATAAGTATTGTTTTAATGTATAAATAGAAGAAACAGTTTGAAGTTAATGTTTGTTTTCCTTATAGACTACATAGAGTCTACATAGTTCTATTGAAAGAGTTTAGACCATTGATTTTAAATAATATATATTTTAGAGTGATAATCTTTTAGTTGTCATTGGAGTTCATCGTAATATGCAGTATAGAGTTGCTAATTTTAATGACATAAAAGACTTGGCTAAATTACATGCTGAGAGTTGGCGAGATTCTTATAGAGGGATATTTCCCGATAATTTTCTTGATAATGAAGTATGGGATGAGCGGGAAAAGTCTTGGGCTAATCGTTTATCTTCACCTAAGCATAATCAACGTGTATTAATCGCTACTGACAATAATGAGATATGTGGGTTTGTTTGTGCTTTCGGAAATGAAAGCCCCAAATGGGGTACTTTCATTGATAATTTACACGTTTCAAAAACAGCTCAAGGTAAAGGTGTTGGTAAGCAGTTAATGTATTTAATTGCTCAATGGGCAGATCAATCATTTGATCACAAAGGTGTATACCTTGAGGTTTTAGAGGGCAATTTAAATGCTCGTAATTTCTACCATAGGATTGGCGCAAAACACCAAGAAACAAATTTATGGCAACCGCCGGGCAGTAATGAGACAGTCAACGATTTACTTTATGTGTGGGAAAATAATCTAGCTTTATTGCAAATCAACAACTAACAAGCCAGTTAAGACGGGACTGTGTAGTTCCCCCGTTTTAGTGGACACCTCCTCATCACACTTAATTCCTTTTTATTACCACTTATTTTCGAAATAAATTCACCCTACTGACATCTTTTGTCAGTAGGGATATTCAATAATAGTCAGGTACAGACAACAAGTTGTGCAAAGAACAACAAAATTATTTATTAAAAAATTGCCAATAATGCAATTTATCCACATTAGGAATTTAGTTATGCAAGTATTAGAATTGGTCAGCTTTAAAACAAAATCCGGTATTACCCAGGAACAAGTTATTGAACTTAATAAAGAAGTAATGACAACCGTAGAAAAATTTGATGGTTTTTTGTATCGTTCTTTAGCTTATCAAGAGCAAAACCAAACTTGGTTAGATGTCGTTTATTGGCAAGATGCAGCATCAGCAAAAGCCGCGCAAGAAAAATTTATGCAATCCAAATCATGTCAGCAGTTAATGGCAGTAGTCGATATAGAGTCGACACATATGCAGCACGCTGATATCCTTTTATCATCATGCACTGAAAGTGAAACCTGTGGCTAAAGCCGATAGATTATTAAAAATAATTACTTTACTCAAAGGTCGACGTACGGTAATTACCGCACGTCAGCTGGCAGAAGTATTAGAAACCTCGGAGCGCACCATTTACCGAGACATTCAAATTCTGCTCGACACCGGTTTCCCTGTTGAAGGAGAAGCCGGTGTAGGCTATCGCTTAAAACCCGGCTTTGACATTCCGCCCATTATGTTTACCAGCGAACAATTGCTCGCAGTGCAACTTGGCCTAAAAATGGTAAAGGGTTGGAGTGATAAAGATCTGGCCGTAGCGGCCGAGCAAGCTAGGTTAAAAATTGAAGCGGTTATACCCGAACGTTTAAAACAAAATCAAAGCGCTGATAGTTTGTTAGTTTATGATTATTACCTTAATTCACCCGCGGCTAGTTATTCGGTAGAAATACGACAAGCCATTAAAAGTAAAACTCAAATAACACTCGATTACCAAAGAGCCGATGGTGAGCACTCTCAGCGTTTAGTTACGCCATTAGGTTTGGTGTACTGGGGTCAAAAATGGACTATGATCGCTTGGTGTTTATTACGACAAGACTACCGTGAATTTCGCCTTGACCGCATACAAAAATTATCAAACTCGACAGAAGTAAATACAACAGCTAAAGCATGTAACTTAAAAGACATTAGTTTAGATAAGTACCTAGAAATAATACAACAGCGCTACGCTGATTCAGTGTAAAGTAAGAAAACATTATGCGTAGTCACATACCTGCCCATTAGGTAAGGCATATTCGTTATCATAATGATTGTTATTGATAAATAGAGATGAAATCTAATCGTCCCCTACTGCCATCAATACGACAATAGGTTTCATGCCCACAATGACAACCTTGTTCTAAAATATCATTCTCTATGTTGAGTAACAGCAATAAATTTAAGAAATATTTACATAATTATTTAGATTTTTTAACATCTAATGATGGAAGGCTGATCTAAGTTAACTTTCTTTGATCTACGTTGCCTTTTATCCTAGTTTTTATACAAAACTTGTGACAGTTAATAGTATTATGCTGCAGTAAATAAGAGGTTGACCACAGATAGGTTCATCAAAATAATAAAAATTCTCTTCTATACGCCCCAATAGCCGTATCTAAATTGATGCCAATAATTACAAGAAGAAGTTAACTAACAAAACGCACCAACTTTAATTACCCGTTAAGGCTTAGACAGTGTTAGATTTATTTTATAAGAGCAATATCAGTGCAAAGCTAAATGCATTTTTAGTTTTACCTATTATCACTTTACTTTTTTTCTCCAGTATAGCCATATTTGATAAGTATCAAAAACTCGACCAAACTCAAGACGTTTTACAGTTTTCACAAGTTGTTCAAAATATTTCTGTTGTGATATACAACCTTCAAAAAGAAAGAGGTCTTAGTGCTGGATCTCTTTCAGCAAAAGATGACAGTTACCAGTTTCAATTGACTAGGCAGCGCAAGCTGACAATGAATGCATATTCAAGAGTTTCTCAAGTATTTACGGTTCCTCCACTTTATCTTCCCCCAAAAACAATAGTAAATTTTAAACAAATTTCTCAAAAGTTTAAGCACTTAACACTTATTCGATCAGAAATTGATAACCTTATTGACAACAACTTCTTTGATTTCTACAGCATATTAATTTCTGACTTACTTCAAGAGGTTAACGTTCTGCATGCTATGGCGACAAACCAAGAAACAAATTACATGGTTTCATCCCTCATTTATGCTTTAGGACTTGAAGAGTATGCGGCGATAGAGCGCGGATTATTACACGGTGCTCTTAATGCTCAACTGAACAGCAAAGAACAAACTGTTAACCTCATTCCTATGGGAGTTATCAATCATGTTGCAAGACAACAAGCAGAATTGAGTCGCTATTATAATGTTGCTTCCCCCAAGCACTCTGCTCTGATGCTTGAAGCCATGAACGATAAAAAAACACAAGAATTTCATCAGTATCGGGAGTCAACCGTCAATGTTATTGAACAACGCTATATTTTTAATGCTATTGTTTCAGTATTTGGTTTTGGCGGTTTAATTCATGACTATAAGAATTATGTCATCCATGGAGATAAAATTTATGTCACTCGAATGCAGAAAAATTTCTCTTTTTTACGTCATCAAATAGATCATTTTAAAAAGCAATACCCACTGAGTCTTGAAGGGCAGAAGTATCTACTCGATTTACTAGACGTCATTCATCAATATGAGTCCAACATTGATATAGTGACCCAATTAAAGCAACAGAATGTGTCGGTAGAAGTTATCGAAGAGAAAGTAAAAGTTGACGTGCGTCCCGCCTTGCAAGCCATTTCAACATTAAAACATACAACGGATCAAATGAGTCCTGA
>Ga0105348_1002466_pt1 | contig 11047 bp, 10 predicted proteins | sample EN8Hudsemesocosm_2_FD_83504 | JGI IMG/M metagenome (GOLD analysis project Ga0105348, IMG submission 83504) | Methane-oxidizing microbial communities from mesocosms in the Hudson Canyon - EN8C Hudson Canyon | ecosystem: Environmental > Aquatic > Marine > Cold seeps | place: Hudson Canyon...
CGGGAAGTTTTTAACCGTGGCCAAGCGCCCTACGGCGACCGCTAACGGTAAACTTTGGTCGAGTTGATAGCGGTCGCATAAGTTTGCTTTCGTGAATATTGGTCCGGCATAAGCCTCAATGGCATTGTGAATGACGACAGAGGGATATGGGATAGCCGCTTGTACCCCCTGGCTGACGGCAAAAATAGTGTCCATTGTGGCGAGTGCTTTATTATTTTTCTTTGTGCCGTGTGAGCTTGCCATGCAAATACAGCGGCCCAGAAATGGTTTTATTTTGGCTAAAATCTGACTCGCTTTATGCCCATGGCTGTGAATAATCTGTGGCTTGTTTTTGCGAATGAGTCGGGCTGTTTGCAGCAATAGGTACGGATTTCGCCGCCCTCTAGACATGTTTACAGGGATGAAACAAACGGATCTTTTAAATAGTACTTGGTAGCAAGCCGCAGCTAAAACTGAAATCTCGAAATCTGTTGTCTCGCTTAGGCCATTGGCTTGTAACGCCAGTTGCTTTTCCATACCGCCTACATCTGGCCCTGTTGATGCGATGATCATCAAAATTCGAATTTTGGGTGTTGTCATGGAAGCTTGTACCTGAGGTGTCTCTATCTATTATCTGTATGTGTTTATGTATGCTGCTGATTTTATCAGTGTGATCGACTAGACTGACAGGCATTTTTAGCCTTATCACTTGTAACGACAAACTTTTAATAGGCGATGTCTATTCCATGAATAAATTTAAAGCCAAGCTCGTGACCTGGCTGCTCAAATTGTTGGCATGTCTTAGCTTAAAAAATGCCCAGCGCTTAGGGGCGATGTTAGGGCGATTGTTTTGGTTCGGTGATTCAACGCTTACCCGCGTGACGAAAACGAACATTGAACTGTGTTTTCCAGAGCTATCAAAAGATGCCCAACAAACATTAATTAAATCGAGTTTGGCCGAAACAGGTAAATTATTTTTTGAGTTTGGGGTGATGTGGGAATGGCCGACTGAAAAAACCTTGGACTTAGTCCGTTCGGTTGAAGGAAAAGAGCACTTTGATGATGCTTTTGAGCGCGGCCGAGGCGTGATTGTACTGGCGCCGCACCACGGAAATTGGGAACTGGTCGGACTTTATCTGTCTACCTTGAGGCCTATGGCAGCCTTGTATAAACCGCCTAAAATCAAAGAACTTGAAGACTATATGTCGAAGGTGCGTGGGCGTCATGGCTCGGAGCTGGTGCCGACAAATAAGCGTGGCGTTGTACGTTTGTTTTCAGTATTGAGAGAACAAGGTATGGTTGGCATTTTGCCAGATCAAGTGCCTGGAGGCTCGGGTGGCGTGTTTGCACCCTTTATGGGTGTGCCAGCCAACACCATTAAATTGGTATCTCGTTTGGTCGATAAAACGGGCTGCGAGGTGGTGAGTCTGTGTGCTATGCGTCGCCCGCAGGCCGATGGCTTTGATATGGTCTTTCGCCGAGTTGATCCGGATATTTATAGCTCGGATGTCGATGTGTCCGTTGCCGCTATGAATCGCTCTATTGAAGAATGTGTGCGCCACATTCCAGAGCAGTATCAATGGGAATACAAGCGTTTTAAGGACTATCGCGTAGGAACCGGCAGCACTTATGGAACTTAGAGGCACTTATGGAAATTAGACGCGTATATGAAAACTAGAAGCTCTTATGGAAGTTAGAAACATGGATGAAACCGTGAATGTTGTTTGTCTGAAATGGGGCGAGCTTTACGGGGCCGAATACGTCAATAAACTTTTCAATATGGTGTCCAGAAATTTAAGCCTGCCGTTTCGGTTTATTTGTCTGACTGAAAACGGGAACGGTCTTGAACCAGGTGTAGAGATTTGGCCTTTACCGGAGTTTGAAGAACCACCTTGGGAATATGCGCGCGTTTGCTCTGCATGGCGCAAGCTAGCGCTATTTAAATCGGGCTTGGCTGATATGCAGGGTAAAATTCTATTCCTCGATTTGGATGTGGTGATTGTAGATAACATTGACTGTTTTTTTACGTACAGCAAAACGTTGGCAATGATCGAGAATTGGTATCAGCCAAATCAAAATATTGGGCAGGCTTCGGCAATGTGTTTTGCAGCGGGTGAGCCTGAACGATTACTAACACATTATCTAGCTGATCCTTTGATGGTTTTGAATCAGTATCCTACCGAGCAGGCTTTTATCTCTGGTCACTTAAATGGAGAGTGCGCCTTTTTCCCCGAACTCTGGTGTCAGAGCTATAAAATGCACGCGATGCCGCAGGGCTTAAAGAAATTCTTTAAGCGGGCTAATGTTTTACCTCAGGGGGCTAAAATTTTGGTGTTTCATGGACGTCCTAATCCACCAGACGCCATTCGAGGCGAATGGGGTAAGCGTTTTCCGTGGTATAAGCGCTGGTATAAAGTGTTGAGCCCTAGTCCGTGGTTGGCAGAGTACTGGCGTTAATTTGTTGTGGTTTGTTATTGCTTAATCGCCGATAAATAAGCTTGGTAGAATATCAGCCAGTTTTGTTCTGACCATTGTATGCCATGGCGGATTTTTTCTTTTTCAAAGCTACGCTTTAAACGCTCGATTGATCTCGCTTGCTTGCGCGTGTTGCTGTTATTAGTATCGGCGCTAATCGTGGCGCGATCAAAATCAATTAGCCAGAATTTTCCTTGCTCGTCGAACAGGATATTTTGAATATTCAGGTCAGCATGATAAACGCCATGTTGATGAAATTGTGCAATCGTATTGGCAAGTTCCATATAGAAGGCACTTTCTTGATTCGACTGTAGTATCTGGAGCAGGTCTTTGGCATTTGGAATACGCTCAATGATGAGATCAGCTCGGTAGCTTAACCGGCCTCTAATGACTTGTGCTGCAATGGGCTTAGGTACGGGTAGTTTGAGAGCGTGGAGTTGTTCTAATACTTTGAATTCGCTTATGGAACGGCATGAATTCAGGCGGGTAAATAAATAGCTCTCACGGTTAATCTTACTCATAACGCCCCCCCGCAAGTAATGTCGGAGTACGAGTTCGTGTGCGCCGTGTTTGATGAACCAGGTGGTTCCCCTACCATGTTCTTTGCCAATAATGGCGTTGGCATTGGCCCAATAATTTGAGCTGAAGTAGTCTGCGTTGATGTCGCTGAAGTACTGAGGGTCATATTCCCAGTAGAAATTGTTGGCGTGATGCGAGGTCATGGGCGTTCGTGTCGTTTAGCTAGTGCGATGATTTTAGCGCGAGACAGAGTATAAACCTAATTAGCTTGTCATTAGTTTATGTTGGATCAATAAGTCTTTCATAAAGCCTTAAGGTGTTGGTGGTCATTTTTGTTAGTGAAAAGTGCTGTTGAATATGTTCACGTGAGAGCGTGCCAATATCTTCTTTTCTTTGTGTGTCGATCGCCAGTACTCTGCGTATGGCTTCGGCGATAGAACCAGCATTGCCTGGTTCGCAAAGCCCTTCAGTTTGTTCGCTGTGGATGGTTTCCAATGTGCCCCCATGTCGGGTTGCGACGATAAGCTTTTTCATCGCCTGTGCCTCGCAGGTGACGCGACCAAAAGATTCCGGTTTGGAGGAAACTGCAACGACGATATCACTCAGGGCGTAGGCTGCGGGCATATCGTCGCAACGACCAACGAGTTTAATCTGTTCTGCCATATTAAGTTGTTTAATGTGTGCTTGCAGTTCGTCCGCGAAAGCTTCTCGGCCTTTGGTTTCGCCAATGATAAGTGCGAGACAGTTTGGATCTTTGAGTTGTGCGAAAGCATTAATGAATGCATCGAGACCTTTGATACGGGTTAATCGCCCGGGAATTAAGAGGGTTTGTCGGCCCTCAATGCTGACTCCCCATTTTGCGATCAAGCTTTGTATTCGCTCTTGGCTTATTTGTTCAGGGTCAAAATATCGAGTATCGATACCGCGTTGAATAATCTCGACTTCAGCGCTGTGGCTAGGGTAAGTTTGCGCTATATGATCTGCGATATAGTGCGAGACAGCGATCGTTACTTTGCCTTTTAGCATGACGGAGTTGTACTCACGTTTGAAGGCGTTTTGATGTCCGTATTTACCGTGAAATGTTGTGATGAATGGACGGGCGGTGGCTTTGCAGGCCCAGTAACAACTCCATGCAGGTGCTCTGGAGCGTGCGTGTACCACGTCTATTTTCTGCTGCCGAATGATCTGGCGCAAAGCCTGAGCATTACTCCAAATCAGCCATGGGTTCTTGCTGTGTACGGGCAGGATTATATGTTGTGCGCCAAACGCCTCAAGTTGCGACACCAATGGGCCACCCGAGGAAACAACAATTGAGTGATGTCCAGCATCGATTAAGGCGTGAGCGATCTCTAATGTACCTCGTTCTACACCGCCGGTACTGAGTGCAGGGAGCACCTGAAGCACACGAACCCCTGGTTTTTGCGCGGCGAATAAGGGGGGAGTCATCGTAAGTTCTGCCGAGATGTATGCGTATTAAGTGTTGTGCTAGCGGATTTTTTTTTGTGCTGTTTATGGAAACGACCAAGTAGCCAAATCGCAGCGCGTTCGGCTTCCCATAAAGCTTGCAGTGGGGGGAGTGGAGTGTGCCCTTGTGACCACTGTTGGTAAGTGCTTACATACGTTGTGTCGACAAGGTGTTGGATGCCCTGACATACGCGAGAGAGTTGTTTTGGCTTTGAGGGGCTTAGTTCAAATAATATTGTGGGCGACTCAGCGGTGAGCGACTCATAAACCATAGAGACGCTATCCGGGCTCACCCATGTTTCCAGGCTTTGTACAAGGAGCTGTTCCAGAGGCGCTGTTTCGGGTGAGTCGTGAGTGATGATCTTCAGGTTTGCTAGCTCGCAGGTGGTAAGCGTTGTCATCGCTGACATAAAGGTTTCGGGGGTTCGCCTTGAGCCACTGAGAAGCCAGTACTTGCGGGTGTCAGCCTGACATATCTGTTTGATTTGTTCGATAAGTGTGGGTTCGTCCCAATCGAAATGCTTGGACGGGCCACCAATAAGCATTAAGTGTATAGATCTTTGTTGATTTTCTGGTGGGGGTATTATTTTGTTGATAGCGCCAAGCGTACTGAGTACACGCGGATGGTCGCTGAGGCCGTCGTGGCGTGGGCAGATAATGGCATCAAAAAGTGACTTGGGCAGGCTTGGCTTCATCAATACGACGCTGAAAGCCTGATATTGCTTGGCGATGATTCGCAAGAGTTTATGTGTTCGGTGACCTGAGCCAATTACGATGTCGGGTTGGCCGTCGGGCCCGGTCTTCAAGGCTTTAGTGCGAAAACTAGTGGCGGTGTTGGTGGCATCGATCCACTTCATCGAAACAGCTGCTTTAGCTTGTAAACGCTCACTTAAACCAATGAGTTGTGATTCGTGGCCAGGGCGGCCATCGGTAATAAACCAGACGTTTATTGGTCTGTGTGGCAATTCTTGCATAAGGTATGTTCTTTTATTAATCCGATAGCATGATGTTAGATAAGTGCTTGCTTGCTCATAATATGAGATTGGTATGAGAGTGGCATGAGCTAGGCTATACTTCCTCGCTTACTTTAGCCTGATATTGTTTATGATTCGATTAATTTACTCAATACTATTTGCCTTATGTATGCCGTTTGTGTGGTTAAAACTATTATGGCGAGGCTATAAATCCGCGGAGTACCGGCCCAGAAAGCTTGAACGTTTTGGCTGGTTTGATGCACCAGACTTACAGCATAGTATTTGGTTTCATACGGTTTCTGTGGGTGAATTGCTGGCGGCCGAACCGGTTATCCGCGCCGTTCAACAGCGATTTCCTGGCCGCAGCATTGTTATCACATCCATGACGCCTACGAGCTCCGAACTTATTCGTAAACTGTTTGGTCACAGTGTTTTCCATGTCTATGCGCCTTATGACGTCCCCGTGTTTGTGGTCGCTTTTTTGAAGAAGGTGAAGCCTGAGTTTTTGGTGATTATGGAAACGGAGCTTTGGCCCAATATGATCCATAAAACGCATAAATTGGGTTGCCCGGTGGTACTTGCAAATGCCAGACTTTCTGAACGCTCAGCGAAAGGTTATCAGCGCTTGGCACCCGCAATTACCTGGATGCTAGATGGTCTGTCTTTGATTCTTTGTCAGTATCCCAATGACGCGATGCGATTTCGTTCTTTGGGAATTGCCGCAGATAAAATTCATGTCACCGGGAGCGTCAAATACGATATCGATGTGTCTGAAGACAACGTGTCTGAAGGTGCGTCAATTCGGGCCGCCTTGTTGCCTGATCAGCAGGTATGGATTGCGGCGAGTACGCATGAGGGCGAGGATAGTATTGTGCTCGATGTGCATGCGCAGTTGCGAAAGTTATTTCCTGGCTTGGTTTTGGTGTTGGTGCCTCGACACCCCGAACGTTTTGATCGTGCATTCGATCTTTCAGAACAACGGGGTTTTCATACCTATCGACGTACTACACACTCTTGCATTGCTGCGGACGCAGAGGTTTTTGTGGTGGATACCATGGGCGAAATGATGGCGTTTTACGCCGCGTCTGATATTGCGTTTATTGGCGGCTCTTTTGTCGAAATTGGTGGGCATAATCCCATTGAGCCTGCGGCGTTGAGCAAACCGATAGTGATGGGGCCGCACACCTTTAATTTCGAAGCGATATGTGACCAACTTGTTGCGGCGGGAGGCTTAGAGGTGGTGCAGGATCCTGAGCAATTACGACGTTCTTTAGCGGCATTGTTGGACGATGTCGCTTTTGCTGAATCCCGGGGCTTAAACGCGGCAGGTGTTGTGGCTGGAGGGCGGGGCGCAGTAAATCGGGTTGTCGATCACCTTGCGCCTTTAATCCGTTAATCCAGTCGTCTATTCAGAATATTCCTAATCGTGAGTCTTACTTTGTCGCTGGCTCAAGCCACTGATTGAGCGCAGCAATATCATTGGCGTTAAGTGTGCCAGTAGATTGTTTGAGTCTTAGACTGCTTTCGACAAAGTCAAAGCGCGCACTGGCATAATCTCTTAAGGCGGTAAAGTAGTTACGTTCAGCGTCGAGTACTTCGACAATGTTTCGGGTTCCTACTTTGTAGCCTTCGCGGGTAGCCTCTAATGCACTTTCACGAGAAATAATATTCTGGTTGAGGGATTCAACGGTTTGAACATTGGTTTTCAAATTAATGTATTCGGTGCGAGCCTCAATGCCTGCTTGTCGTTTTGCAGATGAAACTTGATGCTTGGCTTGCTCGACGAGGTAGCGGCTCTTTCGCACAGTTGCTTGCGTTGCACCACCTGAATATATTGGTACGTTTAGATTAAGAAAAATTGAACTGTCTTCGGCTTCGTTATCTGTCGGTGCGAAATTGGTTAATTCTGTGTAGTCGTAGCCAGCACTTAAGCTCAGTGTTGGATAGTGCTCTGCTCGACTCGAACGATGTTGTGCTTCAATAGTTTTTAATGTGTATTCAGCGGCCTTAATCGCAAGATTGCTTTCATGTGCAGCATTCACCCACGATTGTGTGCTGGTGTTGGGGTCTACGCCTATCGGGAAGTCAGCTTTCAATTCTTCTAAGTCTGCTGCGAATACGCCAGTAAGTTGTGACAGTTGTTCAATCGCGAGTGTCAGGTTGCCTTCGGCGCGTATCCGTATAGTTTGCGAATCATCAAAAGAGGCTTTCGCTTCGTGCACGTCGGTAATAGCAATCAGACCAACATCAAACTGCTCTTTTGCCTGCTCATACTGTCTTTTGACGGCTGCTTCTAAAGCACGTGCTGCCGTTAAATCTTCTTTTGCTCGAAGCACACTAAAATAGGCTGTCGCAACATTTAGGATTAGGTCTTGCTCTTCGCTAAGGTATGCCATTTCCGCTCGCAGGCTGTTTTGCTCTGAGGCAGTCAGTGAGTACCAATTGCTGACATTAAGTAGCGGCTGAGAAAGGCTGACAGAGTAGCGTAGCGTTTCGTAGCTGTCGTCAGTTTGTGGGCTTTTGTTGCCATTTGTTCGGCCGGAGCTTGCTGTGGCAGACAATGACGGGAGCAGACCAGCCAGCGCGACATCTTCATCTTGTTTTTCCGCGAAATAAGCAGATTTGGCGGCGGCGATGCCAGCATCATAAAGGGTTGCGCTTTGATAAAGGGATTGTAGGTCAAATGTCTCGGCATAAGTTGTGCCGGTAGAAAGTGCGTAGGCAAATAAACCACTTAAAGCGAGTTTTGCAGAATTATACATTAGTGCCTCAAAGAGTAATGATATGAACAAATACAAGTGTTCGGCATTATGGACAATAAAAGAGGAGAACTCTACACTTGGACGCGTATAAACGAATGAGCTTGCACTTACGGATTGCTAGTGTAGAGGGCATATTTGAATGCTTGGTATAGCTGGATATAAAGGGGGTGACGGAATATGGCAGGTGTTAAACTTCAGTTTGGATGTCAAGATGTTCAGTTACTTGAGCGGGAGCCCTGCCACGAGGGCTTTTTTCAGCTCCAACGTTTTCATTTTAAGCATCGCCTATTTAAGGGCGGGTGGAGTGATGTCTTACTGCGAGAGGTTTTTATTCGGGGGAGTGCGACATGCGTACTTCCGTATGACCCACTGAGGGAACAAATTGTTTTACTTGAGCAGATTCGTGCCGGGGCTTTGTTAGATGGGGGTAGCCCTTGGTTGTTAGAGTTAATTGCGGGCATTAACGATAAGGGTGAAGTGCCGGAGGATATTGCTCGACGCGAAGCCGTTGAAGAAGCCGATATTGAGCTTCAGGCGTTGATTCCAATCTACAAGTATTATCCCTCACCGGGTGGTGCAACTGAAATGGTGCATTTATTCTGCGCACAAGTTGACGCGAGTCAGGCCAGTGGAATTCATGGTCTGGAAGAAGAAGGTGAAGATATTAAGGTGCATGTGTTAGAACTTGAAGAGGCGTATGCCATGCTAAGCCGTGGCGAGATCAATAATTCCCCTGCAATTATGGCGATACAGTGGCTAATGTTGAACAAACAAAGCGTTCATGCGGTTTGGTTGGGAGAGTAAACGTTGCGAAAACGAAAGTATGTGCCAGACATCATTGCCTTAGGTGCTCAATACGAGGGCAACTATACGCGATTGATGAAGCTTACCAGAATGATGGGTGATGACGACTTTGGGGACATCGCCCTCAATGTAGCGGAGCGTTTTGTGGGTGTCGTCACTATTCGACTACTCGAAGCCTGCAAGTATACCGATACCTTGTTGTTAGAGCAGACCTCGGCAGCAGGGAAGTGGCTTAATAATCCAAGTATGACCGTCCGTATGTACCACGATGCCACTGTGGCCGAAGTGATTAGCAGTCGCGGGCATACGCGAATAGAAGGGGTAAATAGCTACCCAAATCAGTTTATGCACCACCCGGATGAAAAAATTCAGCTCAATATGTTTTTATCAGAATGGCTAGGTTTTTGCCTTGCGTATGGTTGTTGCGACAAGAGTCCATTTAAGACCCTTAAAATGTGAGAGTTTTATCAGAATTTAAATTTGCCTACGGTATAGTTTGCTTAGCGCCACCCTTACACAAAAATAATTATTGAAGCGCTACCCAAATTCAAAAGTTTGACTAACTTTATACAAACTTGATAACGAGTGTGCCATATAGAAGTACATAGAATTTGGGCGAACAAGGCTGTGCATCGATACGCGTAATACGAGCACATAAGAATAAGCACCTTATAACTGTTTAGATAGTTATAAGGCCTCACAAATTTAAAGCCGAGCGACAAATGCAAAGTAAGACCGGTACCGACAGTACTGTAACGAGTGGCACAACACAGGTTGCTAAAACAACGATTGCTAATATAAAGAGCGCCGCAATTAAAGTTCTTCATATTACGGATAGTCACTTATCTGAAGATCCTGAAGGGTCGCTATTGGGCGTCAATACGCGCGATAGTTTAGATGCCGTGTTAACACGTGTAGCGCAAGACGCTGTTGATCCTGATTACATCTTAGCGACAGGTGACTTAGCGCAAGATGCTTCCAAAGCTGCTTATGAGTATTTTCAATCCAAGCTTGAAAGCTATGCTTGCCCTAAAAGTTGGTTTGCAGGGAATCATGATGACCGGAGTGCCATGGCTAGCGTCGTGGCTGCGGGGCAAGAATTACGTAAAGTTGTGCGTATCGGTACTTGGCAGTTTGTGTTGTTAGATTCTTCGGTACCAGGAAAAACCCATGGTTTTCTTGAGCAATCTGAGTTGGATGTTTTGGATGCTGCATTGGCTGAGCGCCCGGATTTACATACCCTCGTGTGTTTACACCATCACCCAATAGCTATTGATAGCCGTTGGCTGGATCGAATCGGTTTGCATAACCGAGATGCTTTTTTAAGCGTTATCGACAACTATTCAAATGTTCGTGCTATTTTGTGGGGGCATATTCATCAGCAACTTGATCAGTTACGTGGTGATTTAAATCTCTACGCGACACCCTCTACCTGTATCCAGTTTTTGCCCAAATCTGATGATTTTGCAGTTGAAAATGTTGCGCCGGGTTATCGTTGGCTAAACCTGTATGATGACGGTTCAATTGATACTGTTGTCAAACGTGCAGAACAGTTCAAGTTTGATATTGATATGACGAGCAGTGGTTATTGAAGGCTATCATTTACTTGCATGGCTTCAATAGTTCGTCGCGTTCAGAAAAAGCCCAATTAACGCAGCGCTTTTTTGAAGAAACATCTCAAGCCTTTCAACTCTATATTCCCCAGCTTCCTTCTGAGCCCAAGATGGCTATTAAAGCGCTTCACGAATTGGTCGAAAGGCTGGGGCGCGAAGCAGTAGCTGGTTTTATAGGAAGTTCTTTAGGCGGTTATTATAGTTTGTTCTTACATTGTTACTATGGCTTGCCGGCTGTCCTCATTAACCCTGCCTTTAAACCCTACGAGCTGTTAAGCGGATATTTGGGTGAAAACATAAACCCCTATACTGGCGAGAAGTATACCGTCGAAGCCGCGCATATGCAGCAATTGAAATCCTTGGAAGAATCGAGATCAATCCGCCCAAATGATCTTTTCTTACTCACACAAACTGGTGACGAAGTTTTGGATTATCGTGAGGCGCTGTCGGGGCTTTC
>Ga0105348_1002467_pt1 | contig 11046 bp, 11 predicted proteins | sample EN8Hudsemesocosm_2_FD_83504 | JGI IMG/M metagenome (GOLD analysis project Ga0105348, IMG submission 83504) | Methane-oxidizing microbial communities from mesocosms in the Hudson Canyon - EN8C Hudson Canyon | ecosystem: Environmental > Aquatic > Marine > Cold seeps | place: Hudson Canyon...
GTAATTATTAAATAGGTAGTTAATGTGCGCCATAGTATATCTCAAACCAAAGTAGGACAAGAGGGCAAAGGTAAAATGTTAGAATTTGTAGCTAAATGTTAATCGATTCGAAGGATTTAACTGACATTTGACACATTTGGATTATTAAATGTACGTTCTGTGTTTATTTTGTGACGTGGTTCAGGTAAAGTGCGCCGCATCAACAAAGTGTCGTTAATAACAAATCACTAGCTGTAATAAATTAACGCTACTGTCCGTTATTAAAACAGGATCGACATAAAAAATAAGGCACTGTAGCCATGGAGCAGCGATGAATACTATCGACAACCCAATAATTGACGACATAGTTTGGCACGAGCACGAAGTCAACAAAGCTGCCCGTTCCGCTCAAAAATCTCAAACGCCTTGCCTTATTTGGTTTACTGGCCTTAGTGGCTCAGGCAAATCCACCATTGCAGGTGCAGTAGAGCAAAAGCTTTTTGCCTTAGGTCAGCACACCTATTTATTAGATGGTGATAATGTTCGCCACGGCCTAAATAAAGACCTAGGTTTCTCAGATGCTGATAGAGTAGAAAATATTCGCCGCATTGGCGAAATGTCCAAGCTATTTGTAGATGCAGGAATGATCGTACTTTCTGCTTTTATCTCGCCATTTAGAACAGAGCGCAGAATGGTTCGCGACTTGGTTGGCGAAATGGAATTTGTAGAAGTTTATATGGGTACACCATTATCGACTTGTGAAAAGCGCGACCCTAAAGGGCTATATCAAAAGGCACGCAGTGGTGAAATTAAAAACTTCACAGGCATCGACTCAGAATACGAAATACCAGAAAACCCAGAGGTTGTATTAGACACCTCTACCATGTCAATTGAAGACTGTGCGGATGCCATTATTAGCTACCTTAAAGAGAAAGGGTACCTACCAGCAGTTAAAACAGCATTAATAGAAGTTATATAAAATGGCGACATACGATTTATTTAATGGTGATGCCGACGGCATATGCGCATTAATACAGCTTCGCTTGGCCGAGCCTAAAGATAGTATTCTTGTTACAGGTATAAAACGCGATATAAAGCTGCTTAAGAATTTAACCGAGCAAGCAACCTTGCAAGTAGATGATGAAGTAACTGTTCTTGATGTTTCTATGGCCAAAAATACGGAATATTTAAACATCGCTCTGGAATCTGGAGCTAGAGTATTTTATGCCGATCACCATCAAAGCGGTGATATTCCAGAGCACCAGAACCTTACAGCATTAGTCAACACCGCATCAAATACCTGCACCGCATTAATTATCAACGCCTACTTAAAAGGTGCGTATAAAGAGTGGGCCATAGTCGCCGCCTTTGGAGACAACATTACCGCTGTTGCCGAGCAAATGTGTGCAAAAGCACAATACAGCGAGAAGCAAATAAATCAGCTGCGCCAGCTAGGTATTTGCATGAACTACAACGGCTATGGCACAAGCTTAGATGATTTATTTTATACCCCAGCTGAACTCTATCGCACTGCCGTCCAATACAGCTCGCCATTTCAATTTATAAAAGAACAGTCCGAAGTATTCACAACTTTAGTCAATGGCTATGACGAAGACATGGCCAAAGCGTTTGCTATCAAACCCGCTCACCAATCAGAAACAGCAGCCTTATTTATTTTACCATGCGAGAGGTGGGCTAGAAGAGTCAGTGGTGTAGCTGGGAACGAGTTCGCCAATCAATCCCCAAATCGCGCTAATGCAATACTGACCAAGCGTGAAGAAAAAATTGATAATGAAGTGTCATATCAAGTAAGCATACGTGCACCAAAGAATAATCTAGTAGGTGCGGATGTGATAGCTAACCAATTTGGTGGCGGTGGGAGGAAGGGGGCTGCAGGAATTGATATTTTACCTGCCGAATTAAAAAATTCATTTTGGGAAGCACTTCAGGTGAAAAATGAAAAAGGTTAATTTATTTTTAGTTGGCGCTCAAAAAAGTGGCTCTACTGCTCTAGCCGAATATTTATCACAACATAATGATATTGAAGTATCGACACCAAAGGCGCCAAATTATTTTAGCGATTTATTTGTGAAATCATATTCTTTAAATGTATATGAAGAATATAAGAGATGCTTTAAGAAGGAAAGTAAGTATTTGTGTGATGCATCTGATTGCTATCATGCGGACATCGACGCCCTGGAAAAAATCAAAACTTATAATTCAGATGCCAAGCTGATAATGGCGATTCGTAATCCATACAAAATGCTAGTATCACTACACGAACATCTTTTGTGGGCTGGTTATGAAGATATAGATGACCTAAATGAAGCGTGGTCCTTGCAGGGTGAGCGACGAAACGGGGAACTTTTACCTAAATACTGTCCTAGCTCTTCTTTTTTAGATTACAAATCACTATGCTCAGTAGGGGAGCATAGTAGGAATGCAGTCAATATTTTTGGTCGAAGCAATGTTTTGTTTATTAAGACTAGCAATCTAAAAAACAACCCCATTGAAGTTATGAAGGATATCACTGCATTTTTGGAAATTGATCAACCCCTTGAAATCAAAGCCGTTTCAAGTAATGAAGCGGTACGTGCGAAATTTAAGTTTTTAACAGTGCTAAATAGGAACATTCCTCCATATATTAAAGTATGGGTTAAAAACATCCTATTAAAAATTGGATTTAATATTGATGGGAAATTCAAGTCATTAAATGGAATCAAAATAACAAAAGGCGAGGAAGCCTATCCGTTTTCGGATCATATTAAAGAAAGCATTAATAATGATATTGATTTACTTTCGGAGTGCTTGGATGAGTCCGCACTGGATTGGAAGTTATGAGTTATGAGTTCTATAGCTATCAACTATTACTAGCTCTTACCATTATACTTTTCACATTGTATTATATTAGATTGAAGGTTGGCCTTGTAAGCTTGCCTATTGTATTTAATGCATACGCTTTATTGTATTTCGTATTTGGTCAGAACTTTTATTATTCAAGTATTCTTGATGGCTATGCGAGCTGGGAATTTCTTGAAGTAGTTAAGTTATCTGTTTCTTCACTCTTCTTTTTCAACCTCTCTTTTGTCATTTTTTATAAATGCATCACCCCTAGGGAAAGAATTCATGGATACATCCCCTCCAGAGATTTAATATATTTCTCAGTAGCGCTAGGGCTTTTGGCACATGTTTTGTTAATAGCACTTGGCGGCGCAGACTTTTTTAGCATGGGCCGCGTTGAGCGCTTTGGAGTCTTCAAACAGTATCGTATTATATTGCTACTTTCTAATCTTCTAATACTAGGAATGATATTTTCATTTGCTCGCTATGAAATCACAAGAGATCAAAAAGATTACAAGCTAGCCATGGGTGTTTTGTATATTGTTTTGATATATTCAATTTTAACCATCTCAAGAACAAACCTAACAATTTGCGTGATTGTTGCGTTATTTTATTTTGAACGGACAGGAATTTGGAGTAGATCAAAAATAATTATTGTCTTACTGGCCACTGCAATAGGCTTGTTCTTTTTTAAGGGCGTCCTGTATGACCTAATACTTGGAAATGATAGTTATGAGAAATTCAATCCGGGTGAGTTTATTAACTGGATACGAAATTCAATTCTAATTCTCTCAAGCAGTTATCCTGAAGTGTATATGCCAGAGAATAGTTACTTACTTACAATAAAATCTTTATTCAATCCGTCGCCTGCCGGGCAAGCCTTATCTGAATGGTTTATTGAATATTATTACCCAGAGCGAGCAATGCCTGGCTTGACTTATGGGTTTTCTGGTGTAATAGAAGGGTACTTATATGGCGGTTATTTGGGGTCGATTTTACACTTTTCTTTTATTGGTGCTTTGTTTGCTTTTATATCGAGAAGCAAATCTTTAATGGGCGGAATTATTTTGGTCTGCTGCCTAACTCTCCTGTTTCGCCTGTTTCGCTCAGAGATGTACAATTTCGTTAAGACTATTACTTGGTATTATTTATATCAAATACTACTGCTTTTTTTGATTGATAAGCTAGTCATGCATAATCGTCAGAGGATTAGCAAGACATGAAGATACTGTTTATTGAAGGCAAGGATAGGTTTTTAAGCTTTGATCCTGATTTAGACATGAATAATTATGTTTTTTCAGGCTGGAGGCGCCACTGGTCAATATTGAATATCAAGAAATATGATGCTGTGATTAGTACACTAGCTCACAATTCATACGTAAACGCTATTATAATGCGAGCTAATAAACATAGCATCCCGACAGTATTAATTGTCGATGGGATTTTTGAGTGGAATAACTCATTTAATAATCCTTATTTAAATAAAATTGGCGTCGATCTTTACCGACCTAATATTCACAAATACATTTATGTGGTGGCTGATGATATTACACGCGCCTTCATTGGTCGCGGCAGTGCAAAGGTTTGTGCAATTTTAAACAAAAGAGTTTGGGGTGGTAAAATCATGGAAATAAAGACATTTTCAAAAGTACTTATAACTACAGCTAATACTCCCTGTTTTAATAACGATGAGTATTTAAAACTGGCCTCATTGATAAACATGCTAGTAGAATACTTTAAAAAGAATTCAATTGAATTTGAAGTAAGAATCTTTGATGAGCGACTTTTGGATCTTATACCTTTGGGAGCTCCGTACAATAATACTTCAGGCTCTTTTGGGGACCTAATCCCAGACTTTAGCCATGTCATCACTACACCTAGCAGTATTGCTTTAGAAGCCATGTCAAATGGCCTCGCTGTTTGTCAACTTATTTATAGAGACACACCGCTACCGTTTCAGTCTGGCTGGTTGTTCGGCGGTATTGGTGTGGAGAGTTTCACTGCCAGTTTTCTCGCCTCTGCGCCTGAACGTTATAAATATCAGCTTGATATATGCAAGGCTCACAGTGGCATTAGTATCAATTCACAGCTTGAAAGCTTATTTGAGAGTGGTGATGAAAAAGAAACATCATCCATCCTCACTATTATGAATTTCAAGATAATAGTTATTGATTTTTTTAAGCTTGTAGCCGTAGAGGCGTTTAATAAAAGTTTCTTAGTCAAAAAAATAAAGAAATATTTTAAGTAATAGGTACTGAATGTAATGCAAAAGGTGGCGAGCTTTTTCCTTTCACTTTCACTGATTAAGGGCTTATCTGTATTGTTGCAATTAGCAATGATTCTAACTGTGAATTTGAGCATGAGCCAATCTTCGTCTGGGGTTTTTTTGTGGCTATACTCATTATTTTTTGTTCTCTCTGCCTTTTCAAGAGCAGGTCAAGATTTACTGATACTTAGAGTAGATGGAAATAGTGATAAAACATCATTTAGTATTGTCATCATTAATTCCTTACTCTTTTCTCTTTTAAGTTTCCTTATAGCTTATGCCTATACAGCAGACTGGGTTCTCTCGCTATATGTAGGGTTGGCACTAACATTGAATTCAGTCATCGTCCATAGAGCCCACTTCTTACAATCGATAGGTCAATATTACTTACAGGTTATAAGCAATAACTTTCTGACAAATCTGTTTTTTTCCTTTTCTGTATTATTCATTCTCTATACTGACATCGTGGCGGATGCAATACTCCTTTACGTTTGTTGTCAATTAATTTCAATAGCCGTAGTATCAGTTTTTAACAAGTCCACTTACGTGCTCAACGAGCTTTCGTATGATGTAAAACTAATTGTAGAGGCGCGGTATTTTTGCGCATTAAACGTAACATCATTTTTAATTAATTGGTTCCCTCCTATTTTAATAGGAGTTCTTTTAGGTGATGGCATAGTTTCTATAGTTGTAATTCTTCTACGGTTTGGCATGGTTGCGTCTTTTCCCTTGGTTGTTGTAAACTCCTTTTTTGCAGGAAAACTAAGAGCTATTAAAGGTGGCATCGCAGAGTCTTTTGGTTTTTTTAAGGTCGTTAATACATTAACTTTTATCATATCATTTATTGCAGTAATGGTAATGACCCTAGGAGTTGACGCCCTATTTAATATATTATCAATAGATACCATGTATAAAAACATGTTTTACTTGATTATAACTGCAAGTTTCATTAGTTCGTTGACAGGACCAGTAGCACTATATTTGAATATGCTAGGCGAGGATAAAACTGTGTTTATATTTTCGTGCATTTCTTTTATTGCCATGGTTCTAGTCATATCTATTTTATCAGGAGAGCTCCCCAATTTATCTGTTGGTATTGCAATCCTATTACAATCGACTCTCTCTAACATTCCTTTATATATTATTTTAATTCGTAAATATAAACTAGAAAAGGCGACCTTGTCTTGAATGTAATCCACATAGTCGAATCGACTGCTACAGGCACCTTATCAATGGTGCGTTTAAACGCAAACTCGCAGGCTGAAACAGAGTGTAATGTTTCCGTCATTTATAATGTGCGAGATGAAACACCAGAAGATCTTTCTAATTTATTTCATCCATCTGTCACATTAATAAATGTACAAATGATGTCCTTTAAAGAGAAGATTTCAAGCCTTCCAAAAATAAGAAAGATTGTCACTGATTTCAATACAGATGCTGTTTTTATGCATTCTTCATTTGGTGGCTTTTTAGGCCGACTTGCACTTTTGGGTAAAAAAATTAAGTGTTTTTATTTACCTCACTGCATCTCATTTATGCGGCAAGATATTTCAACTATCAAAAGAACACTGTTTGTTCTTTTGGAGTGGGTTGGTGCATTAAAGTCAGCTACTTATGTTGCCTGTTCAAATAGTGAAGGGGATAGCATAAAAAAATACATTCCTTTTAGACCGTGTGTCGTCGTAGAAAACGCTGTTAATGTTAATGATTGGAATTTCCAGGGTGATTGGGCCTCTCGTAAAAAACAAGTCACAACCGTCGGGCAAATTAGACTACAGAAAGACCCTATGCGTTTTGCTCGAGTAGCAAAAGAAGCATTGGCAAAACGCAATGATGTAGAGTTTGTGTGGGTTGGTGATGGTGATGAAGAAGATAAGCTCGCCCTTATTGAGGCAGGAGTTAAAGTGCTTGGCTGGAAAACACCAGATGAAGTTAAGAAAATCCTAAGATCTTCTCGCTACTACTTATCGACAGCTTTGTGGGAGGGTATGCCTGTATCCCCCATAGAATCAATGCTTTCTGGCTGCGTTGCAGTGCTATCAGATTGCGCAGGTAATATTGATATCGTTGAAACAGGCTCTACAGGCTATGTATTTAAGGATGAAAAACAAGCAGTCGAGCAGCTGATTTCATTATTCGATAATGAAGACTTAGCAAGTTCACTTGCTGAAGCAGGGCGCGCGCATTGCGCCAAACAATATGCAGTTGAACGTTATGTTCAAGAAATGAATTCGTTAATCAAGGTTTAGTACATGGAAACTGCTGTTATTTTTGGTGGGTCTGGTTTTATTGGAAGCCATTTTTCACAATATTTATTAGATAATGATATTGTACAACATATCGTTATTGCTGATATCGCTCCTTTAGACAAGGATCGCATCACTGAATTATATTCTTCCTATGTAACACAAGGAAAGATAACTTTTCATCATATTGATGTGCGTAAAGAGATCCTCCTACCCGCCGAAGGAACTATTTCGTTAATCGCTAACTTTGCTGCAATACATAGAGAGCCTGGGCATGAGGCAAGTGAATACTACGAAACAAATCTTCTAGGTGCAGAAAATGTATGTACCTGGGCAGATTCAAGCGGTTGTGAAAATATAATATTTACGAGCAGTATTGCCCCATACGGACCTTCCGAGCTTGCGCGTGATGAGGAATCGTTACCTGTGCCTGCAACAGCTTACGGTGGCTCCAAACTGGCTGCTGAGAAAATTCATCAGACTTGGCAGGCAGAGGATAAGGCAAACCGGAAGCTTGTAATTGTTCGTCCAGGAGTCGTTTTTGGTGCTGGCGAAGGAGGAAATGTAACCCGCCTAGTAAAGGCAACCGTAAACCGTTATTTCTTTTATATGGGTAACAAGAATACGCGTAAGGCAGGGACGTACGTAAAAGAGCTTTGTAATGCAATGTGGTGGGCTCTAGATAAGAAAGCTCAAGAAGCACCAGTTCTGTTTAATATGTCGATGAATCCTGGGCCAACCATTGAAGAATATGTCGATACTGTATGTGAAGTTGCTGAAATTAAACGTTTTGTACCCAATGTACCTTATTCCTTAATGTATATGGCTTCTCTGATTATCGATCCTATTACTAAAATTGCTGGTATTGATCAACCTATTAGCCCTGTGCGTATGCGCAAGCTAGTTAAATCTAACAATATCATTCCTCAGTATTTAGCTGATAACTCATACGTTTATTTATATACCTTTAAGCAAGCTTTAGCAGATTGGCGCAAAGATAATAAAAAGGATTGGGCTGAGTAAGATGATTGATTACATAGTGACAGCAAAAAATGTATTAGAGATTGAGTCACAAGCACTGAAAGGTTTAATCAACAATATTGATAGTAACTTTTCTTTGGCTATTGATGCAGTATTGAGCTCTAAAGGTAAAGCTATAATCTGCGGCATGGGTAAGTCAGGCATTATAGGTAAAAAGATCGCTGCGACTTTTGCTAGCACAGGTACACCGTCGTTTTTTATGCATCCTGGTGAAGCTTATCATGGGGATCTGGGCATGGTATCTCCGGATGATATTTTCATAGCGCTATCAAACTCAGGAGAAACAGATGAAGTTGTTAAACTGATTCCTTTTCTAAAAGACAATGGAAATATTCTGATTTCAATGACAGGAAACCCTAAATCGACGTTAGCGCAAGCATCGGATTACCACCTAAATGTAGCTGTCGAAAAAGAAGCTTGTCCACTTCAACTGGCCCCAACCTCGTCAACAACAGCTGCACTTGCAATGGGTGACGCTTTAGCAGTTACTCTAATGAAGGCTCGTGACTTTAAGCCCGAAAACTTTGCCCGCTTCCATCCAGGTGGCTCTCTTGGCCGAAGATTGCTTTCTCGTGTTGAGAACGAAATGATTACAGAGAACTTACCTTTACTCAGCGGTGATGCCAATGCGACTGAAGTAATATCAACTATCAGTCAGTCAGGTTTAGGCCTTGCCATTGTAATGATTGAAGGCAAAGTTCATGTTATCACCGATGGTGATTTACGTCGGGCTATCGAGAAACATCACAACGGTTTTTTCGACTTGAGCGCTAGCAATATAATGGTACCAAACCCTGTTTCTGTGATTGTAGGAACCCGTATTGATGATGCATTGCAATTAATGGAATCTCGCTCTGTTAGTGCTGTGCTTGTTATGGATAACGAAGTACTTGTCGGTGTATTTAAAAAGTAGTAGTTAACTCTTTTATCGGATTAATTGTGTAATGAAAACTAGAGCGCTACTACTTAAAACAATGCTTGCGGCTACTGTAAAAGCATCAGCTGCTTTCATTGCCTTCTTTTTAACAATTGTAATTACTCGATTGTTGGGTGCAAGTGAAGCTGGCTTATTCCTTCTAGCCATTTCGATTTTATCATTCGGGAGTGTGTTTTTTAGGTTAGGTTTAGATAACGCAATATTAAGATTAATTGGTGGTAGCAAAGGCTCTTCTGAATCTATAAATGCCATGAGAACAGGGTTGATATGGAGTGTTCTCGCAGCGATTGCAATGACTTTTTTGGTTGCTCTAAACCCTGAGCCTATATCAATTACCGTGCTCGAGAAACCAGAGCTCTCAAATGTTTTATCAACTATGATTTGGGCGCTACCTTTTATGGTTGTATTCATGTTGCTTGGATTTGGCTTCCAGGAATTTTATCGCACTAATATTGTGGCATAGGCAAATTAAGGGCGCATGGGGTTCTTTGCGCTTTAATAATAATGAGTTATGGCGCGCCAGCTCTAACCTTTGGGCCGCAAGCACAATGAGTTTGATGGTTCAGTGGTCAGGAGTTTTGATTGCTGGAGCTTTAGTTTCGTCATCCGAGGTTGCCTATTTAACGGCTGCTCAACGTACTGCGATGCTAACAAGCTTCGTCTTAATGGTTGTCAACATGGTTGTTGCGCCTCGCTATACGCTTTTATGGAAGGAAAATAAAATCACTGAAATCCAGCGGCTTGCAAAGTGGTCAACCCACGGGATGGTTGTTCTTGTATTGCCTATCATTGCGTTAATGCTTGTTTTTCCAGATCTCATTATGGGCTTGTTTGGTGATGAGTTCGTAGTCGCTGGGAATTTACTAGCAATAATGGCGGTAGGGCAGTTTATTAATGTCGCAACCGGATCAGTTGGTTTTCTATTGAACATGAGTGGTCATGAGAGAGACTTTCGAAGGGTGACTATGTTTGCTGGGCCACTAACCATAATACTTAGTTACTTTTTTATTGTTCAGTGGGGCGTTACTGGGGCTGCCATTGCGACCGCTGTTGGTTTGTCTCTACAGAATATTGGTGCGCTTTTCATGGTGCGTAAACGACTTGGTTTTTGGCCTATCGGCTAATTTTTATTAAGGAATTATTGTGATTAGTAGTGTAGATGTACAGGGAATACAGATAGATAATGATAAACCATTCACTCTATTTGGTGGCATTAACGTTTTAGAAAGCCGTGATTTTGCGATGCAAACTTGCGAGCAATATGTAAAAGTAACTCAAAAGTTGGGTATTCCTTACGTATTTAAAGCGTCTTTCGATAAAGCAAACCGTTCTTCAATTAATTCATACCGTGGTCCTGGCATGGAGGAAGGTTTGAAGATCTTTCAAGAAATCAAAGAAACGTTTGGCGTACCGATTATTACTGATGTACATGAACCGTTTCAAGCAGCCCTTGTTGCTGAAGTTGTTGATATTATTCAACTGCCAGCATTCTTGGCTCGCCAAACTGACCTTGTTATTGCAATGGCCGAAACGGGGGCGGCGATTAACATCAAAAAGCCTCAGTTCTTAGCACCACACGAAATGCGTCACATCCTGACTAAATTTCAAGATGCGGGTAATGATAAGCTAATGCTATGTGAGCGTGGCACTAGCTTTGGTTATAACAATCTAGTAGTAGATATGCTGGGTATGGACGACATGAAAGTACAAGCACCTGTGATCTTTGATGCCACTCA
>Ga0105348_1002470_pt1 | contig 11033 bp, 10 predicted proteins | sample EN8Hudsemesocosm_2_FD_83504 | JGI IMG/M metagenome (GOLD analysis project Ga0105348, IMG submission 83504) | Methane-oxidizing microbial communities from mesocosms in the Hudson Canyon - EN8C Hudson Canyon | ecosystem: Environmental > Aquatic > Marine > Cold seeps | place: Hudson Canyon...
CTTGAAACATCTGCATTTTGACCACGGTTTCTTAAAAAGTGATCCATTAACACCATTGCCATCATCGCTTCAGCAATAGGCGTGGCACGAATGCCAACACAAGGGTCATGACGACCATGTGTAACCACTTCTATTTCATTGCCTTTGGCATCGATACTTTTACCCGGTAAACGGATGCTAGAGGTAGGCTTTAACGCCATGTGTGCAACAATTTCCTGGCCAGTAGAAATTCCACCTAAAATACCACCCGCATGATTAGACAGAAAGCCGTCCAATGTCATTTCATCACGGTGCTCAGTGCCTTTTTGTTCGATGCAATCAAAACCAGCCCCTATTTCAACGCCCTTAACGGCATTAATACTCATAAAGGCGTGCGCCAGTTCTGCATCTAGCCTGTCAAAAATAGGTTCACCCAATCCAGGAGGTATATTTGTTGCAACCACAGAAATTTTAGCGCCAATCGAGTTACCTTCTTTATTCAGCGCTTGCATATAGGCTTCCATTTCAGGAATCTTGTCAGCATCTGGACAAAAGAATGGGTTTGAATTGACAATTGACCAGTCTAGTTTCTCAACTTTGATTGGCCCTAGCTGAGATAAGTAACCTTTTACTTCTACACCGAGTTTTTCTTTCAGGAACTTTTTAGCAATCGCACCTGCAGCTACTCGCATAGCCGTTTCACGCGCCGATGAACGACCACCACCACGATAGTCACGCACACCGTACTTTTGCGTGTAAGTGTAATCAGCATGGGCAGGCCGGAAGGTTTCTGCAATATTAGAGTAGTCTTTAGAACGTTGGTCGGTATTTTCAATCAATAAACCAATAGGAGTGCCCGTCGTTTTACCTTCAAATACACCAGAAAGAATTTTAACAATGTCGGCTTCTTTTCGCTGTGTGGTAAAACGCGATGTACCTGGTTTTCTACGATCCAGATCAAGCTGTAGATCTTCTTCACAAATTTCAATTCCTGGAGGACAACCATCCACAATACATCCGATTGCCTTTCCATGACTCTCGCCAAAAGAAGTGACTGTAAATAATTTACCAAAACTGTTACCAGACATATTGTTACCTAAATCAATTCTTGATACGTTAAATTAAATTTAAAACAAAACTCATGTGGGTTCCGACTAAAAGATCTCCGGAATGACAAAAAGTGTGAGTTATATAAAATTTTCTTAATATTTTTACGCTTTACTAGCCAATGCTTTTAATTCTTGCGCTGATACAACAAATACACCATGCCCACCAAACTCGAAATCTAGCCAGGTAAACGGGAACTCAGGATAGGCTTGCTCTAATGCCTCCCAACTATTCCCTACCTCAACGACTAACAAACCATCATCTTTCAAGTATTGCGTCGCTTCTGACAAAATACGGCGAACTAAATCCAAGCCATCATTACCAGATACCAAGCCCAACACAGGCTCTTTTGAAAACTCCTCAGGCATGCTTTTATAGTCATTGGCATCCACATAAGGTGGATTAGAAACAATCAGATCATAACATTTAGCATGCTGGGCACCCAAGCCCGAAAAAACATCAGATTCAATAGTACGTACACGGCCTTCAAGTTCATAATATTCAATGTTTTTATTAGCCACTTCGAGAGCCGGTTTTGAAATATCTAATAAATCAACCTGTGCATTTTCAAATTCCAGCGCACAAGCGATACCAATACACCCACTGCCGGTACATAAATCGAGAATATTTGCCGCTTGATCGTCAATTAAGCCTTCACTGGTCACCCAAGGTGTAAAACGATTCTGGATTAATTCAGCAATTGGAGAACGTGGTATGAGCACACGCTCATCAACATAAAAACGGTGATCACAAAACCATGCTTGGTGTGTAAGGTAGGCTAACGGAATCCGGTTAACAATTCGCTTATCGATGACCTCTAAAAGCTTTGAACGCTCCTCCCTTGTTAAATGGCAAGACCAAAGTTCATTTGAAAAGTCCCAAGGAAGATCCAGCACTTGTAAAACCAAACTGACCGCTTCATCCCAACTATTGTCTGTGCCGTGACCAAAAAACACAGGTTCACGATTAAGCCGTGAATAGGTAAAACGTATAAAGTCAGCAATAGTGCTTAGCGCATCAGGCACAGAAATATTTCCTAATAGGATCAAAAATGGGTAATTATATAGAGAGCAGGCTAAGTACGAAAGTTTCTTTCATACAAAGCACACAAGAGATTGAATTATTTTTACTTGAGTAAATATAATTTAAACCAGGTAGAGCCTGAAAAATCGCTAGGTTTATCTGCAAAAGGCCCTATGTTTTTCTGCATGACGCGCCTAGAGTCAACTTTCAGCTTATCAACGATACCTTCACTAAAACCCTTTAGTTGTATTTGTGAAGCATTAAGCAACTGACTGGCTGACTGCTTACTAGAAAGCGCTGCATAACTTAATACCCATAGCTTTAAAGCCTGATCTTCTTTTAAACTCTGCTGAATAAAAGCAATATCATTCTCTTTCAACTGAGAATCTTTGAATAACACACCAGTCTGCCAAGTTTTAAGTTGATAGCGGTCTTTATTATCATCAACAATATCACGAGCCAAAGCTTGTTTAATTTCAGGAATATAGCGCAAATAAATATATTGCTGCTTCCGGCCATTTTTAACAACATAAACCGATAGAAAATAGTTTTTTCCTTCAGATTTCAACCTCCCCGCTAAATAATACTGCTCACTGTCACGTCCGTATAATTTGCTTTCATTGAAAATTTTATTAGCCCAGTAATTACTACTACCACACGCCCTTTGTTCGCACTGGTATAAGATTTCACCTTGCTTTAAAAGCAAAGCCTGATAAAAATAAAAAGCCTGCTGACTGGAGCCTAGCTGATCAATTTTTAACAACAAGTCTGTACGCTCACCCGCTAAAAACACAGCATCTTCAATATTCAAAGTATTACTAATACGCTTAGGTGTACTTAACAAAAACTGGTGTGCCTCCCCCTTCCTTTTCTGTATTTTCTCAACATTTGAATTTGCGTATTGGAGGAAAGCAAAATCATTAGGAGCCTGTTCGGCCCATACAGAACTTAAACAAACTGCAGTAAGCAAAACACTCTTTACAGTTAACTTGGCTGCTCTGTATATAAGACTATGAATAGATAAATTCATGTATCAACTCTGCTGTGGCGACCACATCGCCATCCATGTGAAAATGATGGCCGCCGCTGACGACATGCCTGTCCAGTTCTTCGTTTTCTTTTTTTAGATAAGCAAAACGATGTTTTAAACTTTCATAACTTGAAAAATAACCTTTATCGCCGCAAATCAGGCGAATAGGACATTCTATACCTAAAAAAATGGCTTCTACTTGTGCTTCGCTAAAGCGCATTAACGAGGGTTCAAGCAACCGAGGGTCGGAGGTCCAGCTATATCCGCCCTCCACCGCCTTAATACCTCGTTCAACGAGTAATGATGCAGCGTCTTTATTTACCTTGCCAACACCTTGCATTCTGACACGGCAAGCCATTTCTTTATCTGGGTAAACTACCATTTTTGAAGATTTAAACGCACTCGCTTTAGCTATAGCTTTACGCAACTGAGGCAAAACATTACTAGTTTCATCTGTAAATGGACCTAAACTGTCTAGCAATATCAACTTATCAACACGCTTTGGTGCTGCAGCAGCCAATAAAGCACACACAATCCCCCCTAAAGAATGCCCAATTAGGCTAACAGCCTCCCCATCACTCACTTCATCAATAAACGCCAGTACATCAACAATATTTTCAAGTAGATGATAAGAAGATGAATCTGGCCGGTGATCACTTAAACCATGCCCTGGCATTTCCAGTGCATAAAATGGGCGGGTATGAATTAAGTGCTCACTTAAAGGCGTAAATGAAGCAGCATTATCTAACCAACCATGCAAAGCAATGATAGGTGCACCCTCCACCACCTGATTTTTAAAGCCAGCCAATTTAAGACGTGGTGTGCTAATTTTGAAAGGTTCTAGATTCACGCTTGGGCATCTTTAAATAAGGAATAAAAATTTTGCGACGTTTGTTCCGCTACCTGCTCCACTGAAAGACCTTTCAATTCAGCAATAAATTTCGCCACAGCCGGAACATATTTAGGTTCATTAGACTTCCCTCTATAAGGAACAGGCGCTAAATAGGGCGAGTCGGTTTCGATCAACATACGCTCAAGCGGCACTTTTTTAGCGACGTTTTGCAAAGTACTAGCATTTTTAAATGTGACGATACCTGAAAAAGAAATATAGTAGTTATGCTCAATTGCCCGAGCAGCCATATCCCAATCTTCGGTGAAACAGTGCAGCACACCAGCCACTTCCGGGTCAGAATACTGAGCTATATGCGCCAGCGTATCTTCTTTTGCATCACGAGTATGGATGATCACAGGTTTTTTACATTCTTTACTTGCTAACAAGTGACGTTTAAAACGCTCAAGCTGGATGTCTTTACTCTCTTGACCGTAATAGTAATCCAGCCCTGTTTCACCAATGGCGATTACTTTATCAGTCCCTGCCAAGTCTAACAAACGTTCAATAGACGGATCTTCACCATCATGACTCGTGGGGTGAACCCCTACTGAGGCGTAGATTTGTGGATATCGAGCTGCAATTGAAAGTACTTCATCTATATGTTCCAAATCAATGGCAACACAAAGCATGGCATCTACGCCATTTTCTGTTGCAGCATCTACAGCTAACTGCAGGTCACCTTGATAGGCATCGAGCTTTAAACGGTCTAAATGGCAGTGTGAATCTATAAACATAAATGGGTTCTAAGTAGATGAGAAGCGAAATAGTGTAGCCCAGAGGGGTTAATATGAGCAAAGCAAAATGAAAAAATTATATGAAAAACTAATCCATGTAGGTCGGGTGTGTTCAGTCCTTGCAGTGTCTTGCCACGTATAATTACATACTATGTGTAGGCCTATCTGAACTTAATGAACCCGCCAAGTAGGTTTCAATCTTATTTCTTGCAGTTTCATCTTCTTCATTAAACTGAACGCCAATCCCTGCTGCTCGGTTACCTTGTGCGCCTTTTGGTGTCACCCAAACCACTTTCCCAGCCACGGGTATTTTTTCAGGCTCATCCATTAAATTTAACAAAAGGAAAACTTCATCCCCCAAATGATAATTTTTCGCAGTAGGGATAAACAAACCACCATTTCTTATAAATGGCATATAAGCGGCATAAAGTACGGCCTTATCTTTAATAGTAAGCGTTAAAATACCACTTCGAGCACCAAAACCTGCAGACATGTATCTCTCTTTAAACTAAGTTATCACTTTTTTCAGGTTTACACCTGAGTTAGATATTATTCAGTATAGGGCAGCAATTGATTATTGCATCAGTTTATCCTGAATCCATGATCTAAGGCATCAATTTTGACCACTGATTCAACAAGTACTCAAAACAAAGTGCCTTATTAGGATTAGAAACACCTAGAAGCAAACGGTATTGTTTAAGGCTTTCGCGGTACAAAGCCAATAACTGTGTTTCACTCGAAATATCAGCTAAATAACTCAGCATTTTCTCACCATACTGATTCTGTATTTCAGCCTTATCACCGGTCATTTTCAACTTAAGAATAAGTTCCAACCAACGAAGCGTCCAGGCCAGGCGTAAGTTACATAAATCATCATCCCAACGACTCGAAATACTTGTTGCCAAACTGTCATTCTTAAGTAATGAGCCAAGCTCATCTAGCATTTTATTATTTTCGCTGAGTGCATTGATAGACGCGTATTCTTTTGCCTTTAAAGGCGCGTTTGACGACATACTAAGCAGAGAATCTAACTCGATTTGAGACGGTGTTTCACCTCCCTCAGCCGAAAAAGCATTATTAAGCCATTGACGAGCAAGCTCCAGCGTGGGTATTGGAAAGTCGATTACCTGACAACGCGAACGAATTGTGGGTAGCAACTTGCCAGCACTATGACTAATCAAAATAATCAAGGATTGACCTGCCGGCTCTTCAAGTGTTTTCAACAGAGCGTTAGCTGCATTATGATTTAGCGCTTCTGCAGGACATAAAACGGTTATTTTGGATCCTCCCTGCATGCTCGATAGGGTAAAAAATTCAACTAAAGAACGGACTGCATCAACTTTTATAATCGCACTGCCATCTTCAGGCTCAGTCAAACGATAATCAGGATGCGTTTGGGCTGCCATCAGTTTGCATTGCTTACATTCACCACAAGCTTGTGAACCTTGCTTAGCGTCACAAAATAAAAACTTAACTAAATGCTCAGCAAAATGCTTTTTACCAATACCTTTTAAACCTGTAAATAAAAATGCGTGCGGCAGTGTTTGCTCGTGGAATTGTTTTGTAATATGAGACCACTGCTCAGATTGCCAAGGGTAAATAGTCGTACTCATTAGGTTTTGTATTGGTCCTGTTCAAGCTTAGTGGTGATTTTTTCAGTTACTTTCGCTAAGCGCTGATAATCACTTGATTGTACGCGAATTAAGAAGGCTTTTGGTGTCTCCCCAATTTCTCTTTTCAAATTGGAAAAGCGCGACAAAAAATAAAGCCAGATAATATAGTATTTTTCAACTTTACTGTAGCGGCCAGAGAATTGTCTATACCATAAAAAGCTCATAGTTGAAGCTAGTAAAATAACAAACCCACCACCAAAGAGAATTACAACACGCATCAGGTTCCCGGTATTAGGTAACACCCCGCTTAAAAGGTTTTTAATTAACGACTGCTGCTGATCTTCTCCATAATTAACGACTAATTTCTGCCATTTATAATTAAACTCATCCATACGCAAGCGAACCCAGCTCAGCGCACTAAAACGTATAGCAGCGGAAGCAAGCAAATTATCAGCTAAAAATTCACCCTGCCCGCCAACAGCTTCATCTAAACCATCAAGAATACGGCTAGGCGCTACCATTGCCGTTGGGTCAACTCGTAACCAGCCTCGTTCAGGTAATTTTGCCTCAACCCAGGCATGCGCATCATATTGATGAATAATATAATAGCCACCCTGCTCATTATATTCTCCGCCCTGATAACCCACGATCACACGCGCAGGAATACCAGCCAAACGCAGCATATAAGCTAAACTGCCAGCATAATGCGCACAAAATCCCCTTTTGGTTTCAAATAAAAATTCATCAACAAAATCAGCCCCCAATAAAGGTGGTTTCAGAGTGTAAAAAAAACGCTGTTGCGAAAACTTAACCATTAAATGAGTAAGTAGATCTTCTTTATCAGGAAAAGATACGCGTAATTGCTCAATATAACGCTGAGTACGCGGGTTCGAATTTTTGGGTGCTAGTAAATCTTTCATAGAAGCTGAAGCTCTATCTTTACCCGAAAGCACTTTGGCACCTGGCACCTTACTCACCTCAAACGTCGTGGTATCTTTAAATGTCATTTTATAGCGTGTTGGTTGAATTGCATCAGTGCTTAATTTAAATAAACCCATATCTTGTATTAATAAGTTACTACTTGAAGCACGAGAAGGCTCAAGTGCATAAACCCAAGATTGATTATTAGGTTCCAACATCACCTCATAAGCATTTTCACCATGGTCATATAAACGCCCCTGATCAATTTTATTGAAACGTTTGTACGAGGAATTGGTTGCACTAGCACGCCATGTTCTGCCATCAAATCGATCCAAAACTAGACCACGCCAATATAAATCCTTTTGAGCAGGAGCCTGCTGAGAAAAACTCGCCCTAAATGCACGCTCCGAAGATTTAGCTAGTTCAGCAATATCACCCGGCGACATAAAATCGGTCATGCCAGTTGTTGCACTCTGGGTTTTAACCGGAATACTCCATAATGGCGCGATACGCGGGAAAAATAAAAAACAAATTAAAACAATCGGGCCAGCCAAAAATAATGCCTTAAACAATGATGACCAAGGTGCCTGATAACGAGAAAAATACTGGCCGCCATTAAGGCACAAAAGCACATATAAACACACCATAATCGCAAGCAATTGAAGTAAGGTATGTAAAAAATCCTGAACAAATAAAAAGGAAATAGCGCTGAGGTACAACATGACATAAATAAGCAATACAACATCTTTCTTTTGCTTCAATTCAAGCAGCTTTAAAGTGCTGGCAAGCAGTAAAAATGAAGCGGCCATATCAACCGTAAAATCTAATTTGTAATACAAAATAAATACAGCTAGTGACAAAAGTACCAAGCTAAAACGTATTACAGGACCTACCTGCTTACGCATAAAACGGTAAGTAAAAAAACCAAAAAAACTGATCCCTGCTACATAGACAATTAACCACACAGGAGAATGCTGGTAATGAGAAAGTAGCTGGATGAAAATTATGGATATTATCGCACCAAAAGGATAATGAAATAGATAATTATTCTTCTGTTCAGACAAAACGTTCCCCTCCACTCTTTGAACCAAATAGAGCCAAAGCCTCTAAGCATCGACGCTTATGCTGTTCACCGGATGACGGCTTGATATGCACCCCAGGGATATCCAAACCATAAATTTGTTGCTTACGGTTAAAATCTAAAATATCGAAACATAAATGACGCAGTTTCATTTCAGGGTCAGTTGCCTCATAACTATACCAGGTTAGCCAGAGCGAATTATGCCCACCCAGCTCAGAATTGCGTACAATAAGCTGGTCTTTTGCAGCATATTGCTTCCACAGAATTCGTGAAGCAGAATCACCTTGTTGGTAATGTTTTAAATCAGTTAAGTCATCCGCTTTGAGTTTTTGTGTATTTTGGGTTTCACCACTCGACTGCCCTATAGCTCTAAGGCCTTCTTTTGGCTCAGGGTATACCAGAGTTTTGGCATCCAGTTTAAGCCACGTCCAGGCAACAATAAAACCAAACGGAAAATAACTTTGTATGCGTAAACGCTCAAGAGAATGTAGACCTCGTCTGGTTTTAGGCAGCAATAAGCTAAGCGTCTCTTTTGTATCTTTTTTAACATTGGCCTCAACAAGGGATTGTTTATTCGACCCTAAATAAAGTGACAAAGCGGGCTTGGATACACTCAATAATTGCACAGAATACGGACACAACTCACCCTCAAAGCATTCTAATACCTGATAACTAGCTATACGCAAGCCATTCAAATTAAGAAAGCATAACCATATAGAAATAAAAAACAGTGCGCATAAAAAGAAAGTAAACAGGTAAATTAAACTATTTTGATAATTTATCGCTGTGAGCAACATCAGGATGATCAGAAGAATAAAACCAAAGCCAGCTTGTGAAGGAATGATGTAAATATTCTTTTGCGACAAGGTAAATTCGGTTTTTCGAGGCGCGCGCGAAGCTAGTTTGCGACTGATATTTTCTGAAATAGCACTTAAGTTCAAGTCTAGCCCACCTGCTTGTTTTTATTTGATTTTGTAGTAGTAACATTTTTAGTAGATAGTTTTCAACGATAATTATTTCTTTAAACCACTTTGTCATTCCGGTAGCCTCTTTAGTCGGAATGACTGGGCATGAGCAGTATTAAGCTCTCTAGTGGTAATAATTTCAGCAATAATAGCGCATTGATCAATATTTTCGATAGCCGCTTCGCATCTTTACTTTTCTTAACACAAAGCAGTAATAAAAGCCTTGCAATCAAAGCTTTATCCTTAAATACTTAGCTTTAGATTAAATGTCTCAACCTTCACAGGTACTATTATGAAGCGTACTACAAAGCTAGCTTGCTTGATTGGTGCTACTACCGGCCTATTAAGCCCTCTTGCAAGTCAGGCTGAAGTAAAGTCTCTAACCAGCTCTGAACTTACCGAAACCTATATTAAAGACTCTACAATTATTGTCACGCCTAAAAAAACCAAAAAGCAGGTAGAACAAACTACTTATTCCAGCTTGACCATTGCACCAGTAGAGAATAATGATTTAGATCTGGAGGAGTTACGACGCTCTCAAACGCATAATAGTGGCACCGAAGTTTCTTTTGCCTTAAATGATGAAATGCTTCGAAACGCAAGTGTTGAAGCTACTCTTACACCTGCACAAGCAATCACTATCCCAACTCATAAAGAGCTCACCACAGTTCCGATTGCCGAGCTATTGGATGACCCAAGGTACACGGTTCCTGATGGAGATTTTGACTTCTCATATATCGGCAACGACCTAGGTCTTAGCCGCTCGGGCGATCAAGTCACCTTCTCTATTGGCAACTTGCCTGGTATTCAGCCCATTAATTTGCCAGAAGGTATTAATGAAGGGCCACTGCAAATCATTCCCAGAGCTGACGGCGGTTTTGATTTGACAATTAATATTCCGCAGGATAATTAAGTAATAAGCCTAAGGGCTCTATTAAACCGCTATATAATTTGAGAGTGTGATTTTTTATAACTAGCCCACAATATATCTCTGAAAACGTCAAATTCAAATCTTGAGCAGTTAATAACTGCTCAGACATACTAATGGTTTATCGAATAGCGCTGCCTGTATTTCAGGGTCGTCAGGGCAATCATGTGAAAATTAATTACCCATTTCTTGCAATTTAAGCCATTGATCAACTGATTTTATTGCACCATTTTTTCGAATCTATTCAAGTTATCAATAAAAGTATTTAACTCACCTTCTTCATATCCTATGAAAAGCTTGTTTATTCATTTATAAGCTACCTTTTATAACAGCATTCCTGCTTGCTTAACAACTTCTTAGATAGGAAGCTTTTTCCCTAACTTATGATTAACTACAAGATCCATCTTCTGGTCTTCCAATATTTTATGTAACTCCATTAAAGCGTCAAACTTCGTTTCAACAATTTCATCAGCCTGCAGAACTTCTGATTCAATAAAAATATCGCCACCTTTGCTTGCATCAATACCTTTTATACCATTAAGGCATGGCCCAAAATTAGAAAAAACAAATCCACTAAATTTAAACCAAAAAAGCCCCCCTACACTGTAGGGAGGCCTTCTTTATACATTCACTAGTCTACTTTCGTATCCTAGCTCATTAAGAAATATCTTAGTGAGCAGAGATAGTCATGTTAGTAGTTGAACGAATATCAGTCCAGTATAATTCACCGATTGAAGTACCAGTGTCACCGAATGAAAGA
>Ga0105348_1002471_pt1 | contig 11033 bp, 9 predicted proteins | sample EN8Hudsemesocosm_2_FD_83504 | JGI IMG/M metagenome (GOLD analysis project Ga0105348, IMG submission 83504) | Methane-oxidizing microbial communities from mesocosms in the Hudson Canyon - EN8C Hudson Canyon | ecosystem: Environmental > Aquatic > Marine > Cold seeps | place: Hudson Canyon...
ACCCCTATGATGCAACAATATTTTCGCCTTAAAGCTGAAATCCCTGAAACCATGTTGTTTTATCGCATGGGTGATTTTTACGAGCTTTTTTATGACGATGCTCGTAACGCTTCCCGTTTATTAGACATCACCCTAACCGCACGCGGCCATAGCGGTGGCGAGCCCATTCCTATGGCAGGGATTCCTTACCATGCTGCGGAAGGTTATATCGGTAAGCTTGTTCGCCAAGGTGTTTCTGTGGGTATCGCTGAGCAAACCGGTGATCCTGCGACATCAAAAGGCCCTGTTGAGCGTAAAGTGGTTCGCGTTATTACTCCAGGTACTTTAACCGACGAAGCCTTCTTAGATGAACGCCGTGATAATTTATTAGTGGCGGTTAATAAGCAGAAACAAAAGAAAGAAGGCAGCATCTATGGCATAGCCATGCTGGACATCAGTTCTGGTCGCTTTGTCGTAATGGAAGTTTCAGATGAAGATTCATTATTAGCTGAGCTTGAACGAATCAAGCCTGCCGAGCTTTTATATAATGAAGACCAAGCATTCCCTGAAGCCTTAACCAACCGCCCTGGTGCAAAGTCTCAGGCCCCTTGGCATTTTGAATCCGATACGGCATTTAGATTATTAACAGTCCAGTTAAAGACTAAAGATCTACGAGGCTTTGGCTGTGAGCACTTAGTTGTTGCTATTCAAGCTGCTGGCGCGCTTTTGCAATATGCTCAAGATACTCAGCGCACGGGTTTGCCCCATGTTCGCACACTGTTAATTGAGCAGCCCGATGATGCCATCATCATTGACCCTGCTAGCCGTAAAAATTTAGAAATTGATGTTAACCAGCAAGGTGAAAGTGAACATACACTTGCCTGGGTAATGGATAGAACCGCAACGTCCATGGGAAGTCGTCTATTACGCCGATGGTTAAACCGCCCTATTCGTAATCAAGATATTTTACAGCAGCGCCAGCAATTAATAACCGAAGCGATTGATGATTATCATTGGGAACCGCTGCACCAGCAGTTAAAAGGCATCGGCGATATAGAGCGTATTTTATCGCGAATTGCCCTCGGCTCTGCTCGTCCGCGTGATCTTGCACGCTTGCGTGATGCACTTGCTCGCTTACCCGAGTTACAGCAATTGCTAGAAAACTTGTCCGCTGGCCGTTCAAAAGAGTTATCCGCTTTAATCAAGCAATACCCTCAGTGGGTCGAAGAATTACAAAAGGCGATTATTGATAATCCGCCCGTTATTATCCGTGATGGCGGTGTCATTGCTGAAGGTTATGACGAAGAACTTGATGAATTGAGATCCATTAGCCAAAACGCCGGTGACCATTTATTAGATATAGAGAAAAGAGAGAAAGAGAAAACAGGCATTTCAACGTTGAAAGTTGGTTATAACCGAGTCCATGGTTATTTCATCGAAATCAGCAAGGCTCAATCAGAAGCGGCTCCGGTTGAATATGTACGCCGACAGACATTAAAAAATGCTGAGCGCTTTATTACCCCTGAATTAAAAGAGTTTGAAGATAAAGCCCTTAGCGCAAAGAGTCGCTCCTTGTCACGAGAGAAGCATCTTTATGAGCAGCTTGTTGAGCGTTTAGGCCAAAATTTATTCAGCCTGCAAGATACCGCGACAGGTCTTGCTGAGTTGGACGTACTAATTAACCTAGCTGAACGTGCTAGCACACTCAGATTCACCGCCCCCAAACTCGTCAGTGAGCGTGGCATTGAAATAATATCAGGTCGTCACCCGGTTGTTGAAGAGATTCTAGAAGATCCGTTTGTTGCTAACGGCTTAGAACTCAATTCACAGCAAGACATGCTGATTATAACCGGCCCGAACATGGGTGGTAAATCGACCTACATGCGCCAGAATGCACTCATCGTACTATTGGCTCATATCGGCAGCTACGTGCCCGCTGAAACGGCTACGATAGGCCCAGTAGATAGAATATTCACTCGCATGGGTTCGGCAGATGACCTTGCAGGCGGCCGCTCTACCTTCATGGTAGAAATGACCGAGACGGCTAACATTTTGCACAACGCAACACCGAATAGCCTGGTCTTAATGGATGAGGTTGGCCGTGGCACCAGTACGTTTGATGGTTTGTCGCTAGCATGGGCTGCAGCGGTACACCTCGCCAAAGAAGTGCACGCCTTAACGCTCTTCGCCACGCATTATTTCGAAATGACGAACTTGCCTGAGCAAATTGACAGTGTCGTTAACGTTCACCTCACAGCAACTGAGCATGATGACCGCATCATCTTTTTACACAACGTTGAAGCCGGTCCTGCAAGCCAAAGCTATGGCTTACAAGTTGCGCAGCTTGCCGGTGTACCCAAAGTCGTTATTCAACAAGCGAAAGAAAAGTTAAATTTACTCGAGAATGAAAGCATTGATAAGCCAGTCCGTGTTGAATCAGTGCCTATCGAAGAAGCATTGCCTATTGAAGCATTTTCTAAAGAGCCATTACCTAAAGAGTCATTATCTAAAGAACCGCAGGCCAATAGCCCAATGCAGTCTGATATGTTTGCTCAAGGGCCTTCCGAGATCGAAATAGCCATATCTGAACTTTCTGCGGATGACTTAACTCCCAGACAGGCATTAGCTGAGATTTATCGACTTAAATCAATGTTAACGTAGAAAATAGTTCGTCATATGCATATAATTGCATATGACTTATTATTCATGATATAAGTTTATTCAATTTATAACCTTGCGGTATTTGTCAGCCATCACTAGAATGGCGCCACCGTGATGGGCATAGACCCAATGAGATGAGGAGATAGACTGCAATGACATTTGTAGTAGGTGATAACTGTATTAAGTGTAAACACACAGACTGTGTCGAAGTATGCCCTGTAGATTGCTTCTACGAAGGTCCTAACTTTTTAGTAATTGACCCAGATGAGTGTATTGATTGCGCATTATGTGAGCCAGAGTGCCCAGCACAAGCAATTTTCTCTGAAGACGAAGTGCCTGCAGATCAGCAGCAGTTTATCGAATTGAACGTTGAGCTGTCTGAGAAGTGGCGTGATAACAACATCACTGAAATGAAAGATGCTCCCGCTGATGCTGAAGAATGGGACGGCGTTCCTAATAAATTGCAGTACTTAGAAAAATAGTGCAGAGAAAAGTTTAGAAAAGTAGATTTTTCTTTTCACTACTTTAAATAGCGCGCATAAAAAAAGGGCTACTTCCCGTAGCCCCTTTAGCACCCTAGCATCCCTTTCGTCCTAATATAGACAACCTTGTCCAGTTCCTTCCTTTTTTGCCATCCTGGCAGCCAACTCCCTGTTAGCGTGTATATTGATACTAGTCTGTAATTATAACTTCACAAGCTAGATCAAAAAGTTAAACATGCGTTCTTTATTCTGTTCAAAAATCCTAACGATTTACGCATCTCCAAAGATTGTGCTTGAGTTTAAGCCTTGGTTTTCCATAATTTCACGTAAACGCTTCAGTGCTTCTACCTGAATCTGACGAACACGTTCGCGCGTTAAACCAATCTCACGGCCTACTTCTTCTAAAGTGCTAGTTTCGTAACCTCGAAGGCCAAAACGACGTGAAACGACTTCACGCTGTTTCTCAGTCAACTCATCCAACCAATCTGAAAGACTGCCCGTAATGTCATTATTCTGCAGTGTTGTACAAGGATCTGCGCTGCGATCATCGGCAACGGTATCCAGTAGGCATTTGTCTGAATTTGGACCTAGAGGCGTATCAACAGAAGTGACTCGCTCATTTAACGCTAACATGCGTTTTACATCGGCAACAGGACGATCTAATAGATCTGCAATTTCTTCTGCTGAAGGTTCATGATCTAACTTCTGAGCTAATTCACGAGCAGCACGCAAATAAACATTCAGTTCTTTGACTACATGAATCGGTAAACGGATGGTGCGGGTTTGGTTCATGATGGCACGTTCAATCGTCTGACGAATCCACCAAGTTGCGTAAGTAGAAAAACGGAAGCCACGTTCTGGATCAAATTTTTCAACCGCTCGAATCAGACCTAAGTTACCCTCTTCGATTAAATCTAATAGTGATAAACCACGATTAACATAACGACGTGAGATTTTAACAACTAAGCGCAAGTTACTTTCGATCATGCGCTTACGACCTTTCTCATCCCCTTTACGGGCTAGACGAGCAAAGTGTACTTCTTCTTCTGGTGATAAAAGTGGCGAGAAGCCAATTTCATTTAAATAAAGCTGGGTTGCATCTAAGGCTTTGGCGGCACTTGGCTCGGCGATAAATCGCTCTTGAGTTGCCTTGCTCGTTCGTTCTACAGGGGCTGCTGGTTTCTTTGCTTTAGCTTTAGTCGGCGCTTCAATTACGTCATTGAAGGTTTCTGCACTAATTTCCTGTTGAGCTGCCATGTGTCGTCCCGCCTTTTATTTCGTTCTGGTTGTACCTGTTATGATTCAGGTTTCATACCAGAACGATTGATTAAACATTACCCTCCTCCAGAGCGCCGTTTTGGCAAAAACTGGAGGGGGTCTACTGGTCTGCCGTTCCGACGAATTTCAAAGTGAAGTTTCACTCGATTCGTTCCAGTAGATCCTATTTCGGCAATTATCTGCCCCGCTTTAATTTTTTCTTTCTCGCGGACCAGAATGCGACTGGTATGGGCGTATGCACTAAGGAATTTCTCATCGTGTTTTATGATAACTAAGTTGCCATAACCCCGAAGGCCTTTCCCTGCATAAACGACCTTCCCTGCCGCAGCTGCATTTACAGATTCCCCCAATTTACCCGCGATATCAAGACCCTTATTTTGTGGATTCTTGGCCGAGAAGCGTCCAATTACACGACCTTTTGCAGGCCAATTCCAGCCTTTACGAGTGTTTAATGAGACCGTATTTGGCGTACTAGGACGGGTTTTAATGGGGTGTTTGGCAGGCTTTTCCTGCCTTCGAGTCGGTTTTGACAGTTTTCCGACACTGGTCACAATTGCTGATTTTTTAACCAGGGGTGGATTAGCGATGTCAATTTTCTGCCCCGCAAAGATGGTATAAGGTTTTGCTATCTTGTTAGTGTTAGCTAACTCGTGATAATCCCATCCATATGTCCATGCAATAGAGAACAAGGTGTCACCTTTTTCCACTATATGAAAACCCGTCGCCTTTTTGCTTTCACTGAACTTCTCTTCAGTTGATATGAATTCGCGACTACTTAGACAACCTGTCATAACTACACAAATTGCGATGATTGATACATAAGTTGCAGTCTGAAACATTTGATTTCGAAAGTTATTTTTTTGACACATATGAATGACAGCTTTACGCCTTTTGCAAATGCATGTAATTGTTTTAACTAAACGTAATTAAAACTCTTTTATATATTCTTTATTAATCTTAAAACGACATAATAAATCGTTTTTATTTTGTAACTAAGGATAACATTCAGAGATTTAGCGGCTAGCGACGCGGAAAAGTATTTCCGCATCGCTGCCGCAATTCAACAATAAGGTGTCTATATCAATCACTATTTTGGTGATTAGATACTTTTTCTAACAAAAGTACACTCGCAAACCCTATTACTAGCATTAAGCAAGCTGGCAATATCTGATCACTATTCACCCATTCAGGCAAGCGATTGAGCTGCTCAAACGGTACTTCAAGGCCTTTACTATTGAGGCGGAAGCTAATTGTTTCTTTCCAAGGCCATACTTTTAACAGAGCACCCAGCATGAAACCGGTCAATAAACTGAACATCAAATCCTGATAATGATGCAAGAGCCAGCTTAATAAGCGTGAAAAAAGCATCAGCCCTAGCCCTGCGCCTAGAGCAAAAATAAACATAATATCAAGTTCTAAACCCTTAACCGCAGCTAATACTGGGGCATATAAGCCCATCAAAAGAAGTATGAAACTGCCAGAAATACCCGGTAAAATCATCGCACAGATAGCAATACTGCCTGCAAAGAAGATATTAAAGTAGCTGGCTTCAATACTGCTTGGACTTGCGATGCTAATAAAGCCCGCACAAAGTGCTCCTATTAATAGCGCAACGAAGGTTCCGCCTTGCCAGTGTTTGATCTGTTTTGCCATATGCAAGCTTGAAGCGAGGATCAAGCCAAAGAAAAAGGACCATAACAAAACAGCATGTTGATCTAATAAATAATGAATCAGCTTTGCTAGGGTCAAGATGGCCGTTAATATGCCCGCTAATAGCACGACCAAAAAGGTTCCATTAATAGCCTGCCACGCGGCTTTAGGACCTTGCTTAAATAACGTGATGAGGGCGTTTAAATTTACCGACTTTATAGAGTCCAATAATTCAGTATAAATACCGGTAATAAACGCGATCGTGCCACCGGATACTCCAGGCACGACATCCGCACTGCCCATGGCAATGCCTTTTAGATACAACCATAAATGTTTCACATTTCTTCCTTACTAACTTTAATCACAAACCATTGCGCTAAAAAAAAACCTGCTAAAGCAGGTTCTCAAATTTTATTTTTACGTATTCACGCAGAATATCTTAGGATTTTTTAACCCCAGCTAAAAAAGGCACAAACTTAACATCTTCTAGTACCTTACGCTGCCACTTATCACCACGACGAATAACTAATACCAATGACTGCTTCTCTCCACCCACGGGTAATACCATACGGCCACCATCAGCCATCTGGTCTAATAATCCTTGCGGGATATCTTCTGGTGCTGCAGCGGCAATGATTCCATCGTAAGGACCTGTTTCTGTCCAGCCCCAATGGCCATCCGAAAGTTTAAAGCTGACATTATTCAACTTCAATTGACGAATTCGCTGTCGCGCTTTGGTCAATAACGGCTCTATACGTTCAACGCTATAAAGCTTTTTCACCAGAGGCGCTAGGATAGCCGTTTGGTATCCCGAGCCTGTGCCAACTTCCAGTACATTATTCAGTGGCCCTTCAGCCAAAAGCAGCTCGGTCATTTTTGCAACAATGTAAGGCTGACTGATGGTTTGTCCATTACCAATAGGCAAGGCCGTATCTTCGTAAGCACGATGCGCTAACGCTTCATCAATAAAGATGTGACGCGGAGTCGACGCCATCACATCTAATACCTGCTGATTTTCAATGCCACTGTCACGTAAACGCTGGATTAATCGATTACGAGTGCGTTGAGACGTCATCCCAATGCCAGCTAATTGCTGATCATTCACCTGTAGATCCTTGTAAAATCATCCGCTACCTAATTCTAAGCTAATGAAAGATGCCTTAAATTCCAGTTAGCTGGGTTAAGCATTCTAATGCATTTCCATGAGTCATATCTGCCTGAATTGGCGTAATACTCACTTTTCCCTGCTCAATTGCATAAAAATCGGTGCCAATACCCGCATCAGCGCCTTCTCCAGCCGCTGAGATCCAATAACATTCTTTTCCACGCGGATTGGTTGTCAACACGGGATTGTCTGAACGAGCGCGATGCCCTAAGCGAGTTACCTCCATGCCCTTTAATTGCTCAAAAGGAATATCAGGTACATTAATGTTAATAATGGTGCGCTCAGGAAGCTCCAAGGCTTCTATTTGCGGAAGCAAAGAAACCAAAACTTTAGCCGCCGTAGAAAAATGCTGCTTGCCGACTAACGAAATTGCAATGGGTGCCTTATCTAAAAAGCGCCCTTCCATTGCCGCTGCAACCGTTCCTGAATAAATAACATCATCACCCAGGTTCGCACCCGAGTTTATGCCGGCGATAACACGTTCAATCTCGAACTTACCATCTCTATAAAGTGCATTCAGACCTAGGTGCACGCAATCGGTTGGCGTTCCGTTGATGGCAATAAACCCATTATCTAGGTGCAGCGGATGCAATGGGCGATCAAGAGTCAGTGAATTAGAAACTCCACTTCTATCTCTATCCGGAGCGATTACATGGCAGGTATAACCCGCGTCGATTAAAGATCGTTCGAGTTCTGCTAATCCAGGAGCATGCGCGCCGTCGTCATTCGATAATAGGAAAGCCATTATTCGCTCTCTTCTTTAGGCTGTGCTTCAGTTTCGATTTCTGGCTTAACTTGGCTTGCCGGTGAGCTGATAGACTCGCTGGCATTATAAACAAAAGGCTTGTCTTCGTAGCGATCAGGTTCTGTAACCTGAATGAATTCTTGCAATACTGACGTCGCATAATGGCCAGAAGCCAATGCAAAGCTGATGCTCAGCGCGGCCGAGTTATACTCGCCAGAGCCTTCTGCTAGCCATTTCCATTGAAGATTTTCGATACTCGAGACAATTTCACGGCGCTCTTGATTTAAGCCCGCGTGCTCCATGCCATTACATAAGTCTTGTAAAGGCTCTGAAATGTTCTGCTCTAAAGCTAAGGTTTCGGTTTGAGAGTTCAAACGCCCACGCCCCCACATAGGAGCCGTCGCTTTATTTGCATCTTGAGTTTCGTTCGCCGAAGTATCAACATCTCCTGCTAGTCGCTTCCCCCACAAATCCTGCTCAATACGAGCCGATAAGACTTCATTAAAGATATAAGAGCGTGCGGCCGATAAGTACATACTTTTCTTTTGGCGATTCTTTTCTCGGCGCTGGCCCGTCAGCATGGCTAATGCCTGATCCATATTGCCACCACCACGACCAAAGCGCTGCAGACCAAAATAATTGGGTACGCCGTTAAGCTTTATCTTTTGCAGGTTATCTTCAATCGCTTGCTGTAAATCACTGGCTTGCAAGTCAGCAGAGTCATCTGCTGTTTTGATATCACGTAATACAATATTAAAACGATTACCGATAAGATCTCCACGACGTAGCTTTTTGCTATGACGGGTTTGTACGAGTATTTCAATGTCTTCGTCTGGAAAAGGACGTTTTTCTAATTCAATTTCAATTTTAGGCGCGTAGATACTGAACCATTGCGTGGTCACTGCGTATCGATCTTTTTGTCCGGCATAGCTAACGTCGTGCTCTTTCACACCGAACTTTTCAGCTAATAAACGTGCGACCCAGTGAGTATTCACTTCACGTTTTTTAATGTGAAGGTAAATGTGCTCGCCTTCACCTTTAGGTGTCATCAGTGGAATTTCATCTACTTGAAAGTCTTCTGGCTTAAGCTTCAAAATGCCATGAGCTGATGTTTCAGGATAGGCTTTTGGCCAATCAAAATTCCACATTATATTTCTCTATTTTCGTATAATGTAATAACGGTGCTTACCGCTATTAACAATTAATTAATGTTGTTTAACAATTAACGAGCAAGGCAACTGAATGCACAGAAATGCCTTCTTTACGGCCTTCAAAACCCAGCTTTTCTGTTGTAGTGGCTTTTACGTTAACTTGGTTTAAGCTGCAGTTAAGGTCTTCTGCAATTCGCTCACGCATGGTTTCGATATGCGGCGCCATTTTAGGAGCTTGAGCAATAATGGTGATATCAACATTACCAATTTGGAAACCTTGCTCTTTTATTAGCCCCATTACATGGCGTAATAAACCTCGGCTATCGGCTCCCGCAAACTCTTCATCGGTATCAGGAAAATGTTTTCCGATATCGCCGAGTGCGCACGCACCTAATAATGCATCGCATAATGCGTGCAAAGCCACATCACCATCAGAGTGTGCAATCAAACCTTGGCTATAAGGAATCTTCACACCACCAAGTGTTATAAAGTCGCCTTCACCAAATTTATGTACATCAAAACCATGACCAATACGCATTAACATACCCTTTCAATTATTCTAATAACGTCTTACATCGACATTTCACACTAAATTATTCAAATTAAGTCGTGCTAACGCTCACCGCACTCAGGCCTTCGTTTATTCTTTTAGCAGTGCTATTAATTTTAAACATTACCATTAACAACTGAACTGCTGCTCTTTCTAAACATGAGTTTGTTCTTTTAAATTTGATTGCCATTAGCACTGCGCGTATCGACATTAGGTGTGTCGTTTAAGGCCGTCTAAAAGAGGGATCTTTTAGCCGAGTCTACAGGGAGAGCGAAGCGACGTATTCACGACGTGCTGCCTAACGACATACCTAATGGCGATAGCAAGCGCAGTGTGATTTAAAAACCCAAACTGTATCTTTTATCTTTTATCTTTTATCTTTTCTTTCAAAAACTATTCAAATAAAACTCAGCCAACTTCAAATCTTCAGGGCGCGTAATTTTCAAATTATCACTGCAGCCGCTCACTAATTTAGGCCTAGCACCCGCATATTCCATAGCAGAAGCCTCGTCCGTAACTTCAAAGCCTTCGCTCAATGCCGACTGTAAATTATTAAGTAACGTCTTCAATGGAAACATCTGTGGCGTTAACGCATGCCATAATTGTTCACGCTCAACGGTATGATCAATCTTGCTGCCAGCTTTATTAACGAGCGCCGCTGAATTGTCGTCGACTGCACCGCGCTTCATCGTATCTCGTACTGGCGCAGCTAAAATCCCGCCCTCTGGATAACCTTCTACCGCCGAAAATAAACTTCCTAAATCACTATGCGACAAACAAGGGCGGGCAACATCGTGCACAGCCACCCAAGAATTTTCAGATTGATCTGTTTCATTAATAGCAGTGAGAGCATTTAAAACGGAATAACAACGCTCACTACCACCCTCAACAACCATAATTCTAGAATCTTTATCGTAACCCCGAGCTTGGCTGATCTCCTGCCAATAAGGATCACCCCGAGTCACGACCACTACAATCTTATAAAAACCAGCATTGCCCGAGCGAGTATACGAAAGTAAATTATCTAAGGTAAATTCGATAACCGTCTTTTCTTCACCTGCAACGATCATTGATAAATACTGCTTTGGTCGATCCGCATGCATACGCGAACCAACCCCTGCAGCAGGAAGCACAAGCCATGTTTGAGACTTAACAGAGCTTAACGAGTTCATGTTAACGAGCACCCTTTGGCTGATCTAAGATTAAATAGAAGCTTTCATCTTGACCAATAAAGCCTAAATCTTCTCGAGCTTTTTCTTCGATAAGATCATCACTTTGACGCAAATCTTCAACTTCCGCTTTTAGCCAATCATTACGTACTTGCTGAGCCGCAATATCTTGCTCAAGCTCGGTCATTTGCTGCTCTAATTGC
>Ga0105348_1002477_pt1 | contig 11018 bp, 10 predicted proteins | sample EN8Hudsemesocosm_2_FD_83504 | JGI IMG/M metagenome (GOLD analysis project Ga0105348, IMG submission 83504) | Methane-oxidizing microbial communities from mesocosms in the Hudson Canyon - EN8C Hudson Canyon | ecosystem: Environmental > Aquatic > Marine > Cold seeps | place: Hudson Canyon...
CTGCTCCTATTGATTATTGATAACGCTCTCCACGATTAATGGAGTTACGTTGAAAAGTAAAATCACGTTGATTAAATATGGACGATAAGGTGTTCATCAAAGTTTTCATTTAAATGCGACGGTAAATATCCCCGGCTAGAATAACAACGTCAACATGAGAGACTTCGAGTGGTGGCACCCACGTCTCAAGTTCACAATGCAAATCAGAATAAATAGCCAGTTTCATTTTTGGTCTAGCTCTTTATGTTTGGCTAAGCGATTTAACCAAAGCTGTTTAGAAAAGCCCGTAGATTGATGAAGCCTCTCAATAAGTATATCGCTAATATCAAGTTCAGCCTCTCTGAATTGAGTAAATTCATTCGCGGTTAAGTGCAGCAGCTCTTGTGCACGAATATCTGATACTTGATGGGTTCTTTGCCATTTAACAAATAAGTTAGAAAACTGAAATTTTAAAGTATTAATCTTATTGCTTGATGTATCTGGAGTTGTTTGTAGAGTATAGAAATAAGCACTTCTACCTTGGCCGATACGAAGTGGTTTAGCATTTGCTTTAAGATATAAGTGACCTTCATCAATCAGCTCTAAGGCACAGCTTTTAATCTCTGATAAGTAGTTTTCTATTGGTGCACAATTTAAATTGTTCATGCCGCCATTACTTGCAATATAAAGCTGCTTTTCATCTTGGGTATCAATGCCAACTAATATCCAATCTGGATGATTAGGTCGTAATAATCGCTTTTTAAATTGTTCAACGTTAAGCACACTTACCTCAATTCACTTAGCCCTAAAGCGATGGATTCTTGTTTAAACTGTCCAAATATATTGACCACTTTTTCATATGAGCTTGTCAAAAAGTGTTCATCATCTATTTCACTGACTTCATCGCAGATTTTATGATCCATCACATTAATAAATTTACTGAATTTTAAATCTAATTTGGAGGTGCTTTTTCTTGTATTATCGAACGTAAGAAGACCAACGTCCTTATCATCAATGACCTCTTGAGCAACAGTTTTCATATTCTCAAATTTAACAACATCAGCTTCAAACGGTACATCTTGTTTAACTCTATAAGCATATTCTAAAAGCTTAGGCTCAGCAGGCATATACATAACAGCCTCTTGATTCGTTGAACTTGTCATTCTAAGTATTCGACCTAAAATTTGCCGAAAGTGCATTTCTGTTTTGATATTAGTCAGGTGACAACAAACCTGTAATCGAGGGATATTAGTTCCCTCACTTATCATCCCTACAGAGATGACCCATTTAGTTTGTGCATGTCTAAATTGTTGAATAATATTGGTTGGCTCATTTTCTCGGTAAGTTACAACAACGGCATCTTCGTTAAAGCTGGTTTTCATTAACGTTGATATTTGTCGTGCATGCTCAACAGATGACGCAACAATTAATCCTGCCGCGTCCGCGTTTGTCGCTCTAATGGAACTTAGCTTTTTTTGTGCTGAAGAAATTACGTATTTAATGACCTTTTCATTTTCAATAATTTCCTGATACGGAATGATAGACTGCGATAGTAGGCATTTGAAGCTGCTAAACGTTTTTGTCTCTTCATCATCTACAACTGAAATATTATTATTATCAATGGCAATTATCTGCGGCACACGACAAACATCGTCTTTAATGGCCTCAGAAAGTCCATAAACATAATCACACGATATTTTGTTGCTAGGGTGTATATAGTTTGAAAGAACTATAGGAGCAGCGTCTGAGCGCCAAGGCGTTCCTGTTAACGCCAATGTATATTTAGCTTTATCTTGAATGTTTAATATTATTTGTTCGCCCCATGCATTCGCATTATCAATATTCGACCCCGCACAATGGTGGATCTCATCAAATATCACAAAAACTCGATACCGCTCAAATAACTGCCAAAAATTATCATCAAGATACTGTAAACTTTGGTAAGTTAGAGAATGACCTTTAGCCCCTAGTAAACCGTCGAATCGTTCATTAATTCTCAGCTGCAAACTTTGACTGAAATCTTGAGAAACAATCGAGGAAGGTGAAAAACAAATAACTAAATCAATTAGATTTTTTTTTAATAACTGATCAGCCAATTCAGATGCCATCAAGGTTTTACCTGCACCTGGTGTTGCTAAGGCTAAAAAATGGTTAGTACCATTCTGGTATTGTTTTAAAGCTAAATTAATACACTCAGCTTGCCATTGTCTTAGTTTCATATTTTCTCTATTGTTTTATCTTGTTGTAATAAGCCTTCAATTGCTCTGATTTTTCCTAATATTTTCGTATTACTATCTCTAGCTTTATTATATTTAGGCTGTATTTCATCAACTAATCCGGGGAACTCAGAATAAAGCTCTTTGTATGCTTCAGACTCTCCTATATTCAACAGCAGTTCGGCTTTATAGTGATTCAACTTACCAAGTAATTGCTTCTGCTTTTCATCATGTTCATTAAGTGAGTTAGTTGCTTCACATTTTGTCTTCAATGTTATTGCTTCAGCATCAAAAAATTTAGTCTTACTAAAACGGGTTAGTCCTTTTGTTTTTGACATGATTTTTTTAAGCCAGCCTCTTTTTACCAACTTTAGAAGCTCACCATATATCTTTCGCCGAATATTTGAAGGCTCTAATGAAGGGTCATTTTTTAGGGTTAAATAAGCTGACCGGACATCACTCGTTGTGAAGTGATCAAAGTTTGTTGCGACAATAATTTGAGCTACCAAAGAGTCTATTTTCATTTTTATTATTGCTACAAAAGTTAATTAATTGATAAGAAAGTAATTAAATTGACATATATGTTAATTAGTTTCATTATATGTCATGGGTTGGTTCACTGCAATATGGGAAAATTTACTCTTTTATTTGTGGAAGTTTTGAATGCAGCCCGTACAAAAATTAATTGGCATGAATATCAAACTTGCTCGAACGAAACGTTCCATTACTCAAGCAGAAGTAGCTAACAAGATCGGGATAGAAGCAAGTTACCTAAGCCGAATTGAAAAAGGTACAGTGCCTGTTTCATGTGAAAGGATTTATGAAATTATTCATTTCCTCCATTGCGATATTGGAGAGGTTTTTCCTGAGCCTTCAGAAGTGGACACTCAATTTAATCGATGATAAAAATATCAGAACTTATATTTAAACATGGAGGAGTATTACTAAAAATGTTGACTGTATATTAACGTTAATAATTAATACAAAAACAATAATTTATCGAGTCACTTTCTATAAATTAAAAAATCATAGTCTTCTCTAACTCAATAGTTGACAAAGGCTACCACCATATTATTCAATAATATTGACAACTGATCTTCAGCAGATTCCCAGCTTGCTCCTTCGATGTTGATTAAATTGAACAATCATCACAGATGCTATTTTTAAATACCTTAACGTTCTGAATTTACAAAGTTGCAATAAGTATAAGTGATGATGGAAGCTTGCCAGTACATTATCGAAGAACCCTATCGTTGAAGAGTATAGGCAGCGGCAAAAGGTGCTGATACTAACCATAATAACGACTCAAATGGTGATGGTTTAATGGACTTTGTCGACGACCAACAAGTGAACTATTCGGCCAAAATATTCTTCCTTTGCATTCTGTGATAAATCTACTACACTTTGGTTATAAATTGAATTGTGACAATCTTGAGGGCCTTTAAAAATTTTACTTCCAAAGCTTTTGACCGTAACTGTCAGTGAAGTTCATCTCATTGAAAATTTATTCTTAAAACATTTTGGTCCCCAAATGGCTGATCTGTGGATACTTGGCGTCCAGACAGGGTTAAGAATAGGGGAACTATTGCAGTTGAGATTTACAGACTTAAATGTAGACACATTAGATTTATCAATTTTTGACAACAAATGTAAAACTCCAAAAAATAATTGTATTCGACTCTCTAGTGAAGCTAGCAAGGTTATTTTAAAGATTAGAAAGAACCATCCAAAAGATATATATGTTTTTCAATCTCGTAATAGCAGAAGCGTAATTAACATAAAACCCAAGCCTATTTCTCGACAGGCTGTTTATAAAGCATTCAAAGATATTAGTGATATTTTAAATAGAAAACTATCACCAAATATAATGAGACGGCTAGCAGCAATAAAATTAATGACAGAAAACCCTTCCCTCGATTTTACGAAAAATCCTAAATTGGTTTCAGAAATACTTAAGTATAATTTTAAATAAAGCGAATGAATAAGTTCAAATTTTGACCACGATACAATCAATAGTAAGAGTTCATATTGGTTTTAAATAATGTACAGGCTATAGGGAAAATAATTGAGGATGGCTCGAAAAGAACAAAAATAATATATTTTAGACTTCATTCAGAGATGACCTATTTCTAAACAAGCTGCACCTGATTGGTATAAAAATTAAATCATTATAACATTTAGCATAAATGTACAGAGGGAGTAAGTAGCGGAGGTTTTGAGGCTGTAAAAAGATACTTAAAGCATATTGATAAAGGGAGTTTTCTTGGAGTAAAGTCAACCTTAAAATAAAGATTGGTTTGAAGGGAAAAGTTAATAAATATAGTGTTTTATTGGGTGGAGAGAGTTTAAATAATTGGTTAGTGTATTTTGTCGTATTAATAAGGTGGTTGAGTCTTTATTAATTTATGATTAAGGAAACTTATGGCTTATTTGATAAAAACAAAAAAAGCAAATATCAACGGAGAACTTGTTAAGGGCTTCCCTATTTTATTATGGGAAAATAATGATATCCATTGGTTATCACTTAACTTTTTCATAGAAAAATATCGTAACACTGTAGTGAAATCTATAGGAACATATGCTCAACACCTACAAGATATATATTGGCAAATTGAATACCAAGAAGGTATTGAGGAAATTAGTGATATTGATGATGATTTCCTTATCGCATATAAGGCATCAATAAGAAGCCGGGGTATAACCAGCGAGCGTAAAACTGAAAACACAAAAAATTATGCAGCTCAAATCATAGGTACAGTATTATTATACTGCATGTGGTTAGAAGAAAATGGGTATAGCAGAAACCTGATCGGTACTACAAAATTTCACAAAATTAGAATTACTTTAACGGTAACTGGTCGTATTAAACATGCTTTATCTAAGCACAAATCAACAGATAAGAAGGCATTACGCGCCCCTAGAGAGCCATGGGTAGAAATTGTAAAAAGATATGGACCGAAAGGTCAGTATGTGAATAAAAGATTTGAATTAATGGTTGATTGGGGGAGAGCTGCGGGTTTAAGAGCTGATGAAAATTGCCACTTAACAGTTAACCAATTACCTCTTCGAGAAACTGCGGAGAAAGGTATATTGGATGGCAAGAACATATATATCCTCCTCACACATACAAAGGGCTCTATAGATAAGTCTATCCCTGTGAACCCCTTACTCATTAAAAGAACCTGGGACTTCATTGATGCTGAACGTGCTGCCCTGGTGCAAAAAATTAAAATTAAAATTAAAATTAAAATTAAAATTAAAAATAAAAATAAGAAGAATAAGAAAGAAATCTATACAGAGAATGACTTTGTGTTCTTGTCTGAACGATCAGGCGATCCGCTTCTGCCTAGTTCGTTCTCTAGAGAGATAAGAACAGGCTTCCTTAAAGCCGTAGATGCTGGTGATTTAACCGAAGATGAGCGCGTATGGTGCCATGGGCTAAAGCATATATTCTCAGTGGTATTGTTAAAAAGATTAGATGAAAAAGGGGTCCGTCGGCCAGAAGCTGTTGCTAGACAGGCAACAAGACATAGTAGTGAAGGGGCTATGGAACCGTATCTGACAGAAAGATTTAATGATGATTTCTAATGGCAAAACCTAGAGTTCAAAGAATACCATTAAAAATCAATAAAAGTGCTGAAATCACGTCATTTGAACGTGTTGTAAATTGGGACATCAAAACGGAGCTTAAAAATCCGATTAATGCGGTTTCATTTAGGGATATTCATGATGGTGAGAAGATATTAGTTGAATTACGAATATTTATCAGAGGACTAAGATCCTCTAGTGTTTACATTTTCATAATTCTAAATTATATAAATTATGTAGCCGTCATAGGAGGGATGGTTGGTGCCAAATCTTTAAGTTTGTATATAGAAGAATTACAATCTAAAGCAGATCATGCAAATGCGGTCATGCAAGTCATATCAACAATTAAACGTTTTTTAAAACACTTAATAAATGCAACGATTATCCCACAAGAAAAACTTCCTAATGTACCGGAAGGAGTTCCAGCCAAGGGGAAAAGTTCTTTTTTTGAAATAGCATCAAGTGACTTAGAAGGGTTGGCAGATGTTCTTGAGCCTTATGAAATTGACATATCAGATTACAAACTAAAGTATAAGCTAGACACTATCAGCGCGGGTGTTTGTTTTTTGTGTGATGAATCAATGAGACTCATACATGAACGTTCACTGAAAGACCTCAGCGAAAGTCTAGATGATATTGATTTTTGTGATTCAATCATCAGCTCTATTACAGATGAGGACATAAATCGATACAAAGGAATAGAGAACTTCTCCGAGGCATTTAAGGATAGAAGAACTGTTGTAGAAGCTTTCTCTATCCTATATTCACGTTACGGCCTACAGGATAAGATTCCATCACCTGACTACTGGCCTAATAGCCTTTATGACTTCCTCAAAATTAGAGGTTATAAGGTGGCAGATATCCGGAGTGAACTTTTTTTATTGAAGTCAGCACCGAGTGAAATGATGCTAGAGGTTTTACGTGACCTTAGTAAGGAAGACATAGAGCGTTATAGAAAAGTTGAAAACTATTCCTATAAACATGCCAGTACGAAGTCAGTTGAGGCGTGCTTAAAAATATTATTTGTAAATTATGGCCGGTTTCTCCCCATTGCAGCAGAGTGGCCTTTTGGACTTGCTGATTATTGTAAAGTACATCAGTGGGGTACAAAAAGGATTTATTCAGCATTTGTTCCAGACAGACAAGTACATCAACCCCTTTTTTTAGCTTATTTATCCCACGAAGAATTAGCCCCGAATGTTGATACTGTTTTTAAGTACACATATGTAGACGCTATAACACCAGCGTTTGAACCTAATAGAGTAAGAGTGTACATGGGTAAGTTTAGAGGTGCGCCCGTAGACAAAGACTTAAATAAGAATGACCCGTTAATTATACTTACAATAAGATATATCAAAAAATATAAATCAATTTTAGCTACGTCAGACTTAGGCATTGCATACTTAAGTCAAGAAAACCCGTCTATATTTGGTCATGTAAACCGTAATAGAGGGGAGTTTGAGTTAAAAACCTATGACGCAAGCACTGCTTGTGACTGGGTTCATAACAGTCTGGAAAAATATGCTAAAGAGCATCCTATTCTTAAGCCTCTGACATTTAAGAAAGCCACAGGGGAAAATTTTAGACCTACTCACGCTGTAATTGATACGCTCAAGGGGGTACCTCAAGGTAAAATTAAAGAAAAGTTGAACCACAAAAGTACATCAACCACAACGCAGTACACAACAAATGCCGTAACTGATGCTCAAATAGATACAAAGCAAAGGAACTTCCAGGCATTCATTATCAACCAATCTAAGTTGTCTGTGGATGAACTCAAAGACACTGTAGACTCATCGTTAAACTTACAAGAATTAGCGTATTCAAAAAGAGTTATATTCTCTGACGTACACGATATTGCAGAATGGATTGCATATAGGGCTGAAATCGTTAAAGAAAAAGATAGGTTGATACTAAGCAACCCAAAGCGATGGGTAAAGTATTGGCAAGTTAAGTTAGCTGAGTACGAGGCACTAATAAGCATGGTAACCAGTCAAGATTATCATGCCGCTACAATTTTATCTGATGAACTAACAATACCTTATTTGGACTAAATATGAACTTATCCTTGACCAATGTGAAAAATACAATTGAAGCGCAACAAATTGAGGTTGCAGATAAAACAACAGCACTATCCGATGGATACGTTGGATATAAATGGCTAATAGGTGATCCTAAGGATGTCGATTGGTACTTCATAGAAAACCTAAAAGGTCAGTATGTCTGTAGGCTCAAACTTACCTGGAAACCAACATTTAAAGATGAAGGTATCACAACAACAATGCGATGGACGAAATGGACAGAAATAGGAAAATCTCTATGTATAAATCTTTTCGAATCTAGGAAATCAATAACAAAGTCAGGAAGTAAAAAAATTTTAGCTCAGGATGTTAAATATATCTGTCAGTTTTTTTGCTTTGAAAGACAAATAATGGATATATCAGATGTTGATGCTAGCGATATCACCGCATTCGAAAATCATCTAGAAAAAAAAGAATTAAGTATCAGAACGGTAGCAACTTACTTAAGGACACTTCAGAGATTCTGGACGTCGGTCTCTACTAATTGGTCAGGGTTAACATTTAGCCCATATCCATCATCAAGACCCATAGGAAGTACGGCAAAGCAATTAGGAGTTAAGAATGGACACACGAAAACATTGCTCCCCGAAACTGGACTCCATTTACTCGATCATGCATTAAATTTAATTTCGACATCAGCAAAAACACTTAATAATTATGATCTATACAGAAACCTAAAAAGTCAGAAAAAAGACCATGCAGCAATTTACTTCAAGAAAACTAATCAAAAAGCAAATAAATTAATAACAGAAGTTAGAATGCTGTATTCCGCTGCGATTGTAATCACATTGACTCTTACCGCAATGAGAAAGCATGAGTTAAGCGCGATCCTCCACCAAGATGCAGTAGATATGGTTGAAGGTTTAGTTGACGTATTAACAGGTCGCGTACATAAAACAGCCAAGGTGCTCAACGGGAAAGAAACTAAGCGGAAATCAACCACGGAGCTTAAAGATGCGCTTAATGTGATTATCCGATTGACTCAAGATGTTAGAGATAAGACTAACAATGAATTATTAATACTTAGGCTTTCCACACATAACAGTGAGGTTGGTGATCATAACTTGATACCATTAGGCTCTCATTCCTTGTACATATTATTAGACTTGTTTTGTGAAAGTGCGGGGTATGCTGAGGGAACTCTAAGGCCTCATATGTTTAGGCGATTTTTTGCAATGATGTGGGCATGGCGTTTTGAGGTTGGAGATCTCCACTACCTATCTAAATTACTTTATCATAATGGTTATGAATTTACCACAGCCTACACCGAAGATGAGAATGTGTGGGAATTTATGACGGACGAAATGAAAGCGTTGACGCACTCTATTTTTCAAGACATTCTCACAAAGGAAAAACAACTGGTCGGTGGTTTTTCTAGAACACTTGAACGCTACATTAGGCTTATTCAAGCTAAGGTAAGTATTGTTAATCCAGATCATATATCCGATTTTGTACATGCTTTAGTTGAAAGGAGCGGTTATGTAGTTGTGCCCGCAGATGACGGGTATTGCTTTATGAGCCCTGCAAGAGCTTCATCGGCAAAATGCTCAACAAATGGTGTTCAACCGGATTACGCAAATAGAAACGAAAATCTTTGTGGAGGGTGCCCAAATTTGGGAGTGTCTGCCGAAAAAATTGGCATTTGGGAGCGGCGCTTAAACAACCACACGAAAATATTTAAGACAACACAATTTCAATATTTAAAAGATGCCGCTCAGAAAGGCGTTGTCCTTACTCAGAGGATGATTAATTCAATTGCATTTAAGGAAATACAATAATGAGTAAAAGTATAGAGCCATTTCGTAGAGCAATATTGGAGTCGTTAAGTAAATTAGTAGAAAGCGGCGATTTAATTACTAATAAAACAGTTATAGACAATGCTAAGTTTGACGCAGGGAACTCAGTTGGTAAAAGCACACTTTATCGTAAAAATGATGACACCAAAGAATTTGTACATAAGAGTTTGCTGAATGCTATTCAGGAGGCTAAGGACGGAATAGATATAGCAAACGATAAACCAATAAAAGCACAAAAGATAAACAAGCTAACGGAAGACAAGAATAAATTAAAAAGTAGAATTGATGATATAGCTGATAAAATTTTAGAGCAAGAAGTTAAACTCAAAAATGCACAGTCCGGCATTGACTCGGATAAGCATGTGACTAAGTCATTAGAATTGGAAATGTACGTGGTATTATCAATTCTAATTACCAATACGCCAAGGTTATCGCTAATCAACAAACGAGCACAAGATTTCATCAATAAATATGAGCAAAAAACTAATAACCCCGACACAATTAAACGTGCAAAAGTAGAAGTTTCCGAGTATATTAGCGACATAAAATATTCTACTATCACTACATTAACTTGAGTGTTTTACAGTCAGTTTAAGTAGAGTTACAAGTAAGTAGAGTCAAACAATCAATTAAATGCACAGAGCCCTTTGTAGATGTGGCTTGCGGAGTAAGTAGAGTATGGCAGGTGTTAATAAAGTAATTATTTTAGGTAATTTAGGTAAAGATCCAGAAGTACGTTTTATGCCTAACGGTGGCGGAGTTGCTAACCTTACTATTGCAACGTCTGAAACCTGGAAAGATAAACAAACTGGCGAGCAGAAAGAAAAAACAGAATGGCATCGTGTTGTTATGTTTGGAAAGTTAGCTGAAATTGCTGGCGAATACCTTAAAAAAGGTTCAAAAGTTTACATTGAAGGTTCATTACAAACACGTAAGTGGACAAATCAGCAAGGCCAAGACCAATATACAACTGAGGTTGTTGTACAAGGTTTTAATGGTACTATGCAAATGTTAGATTCTCGTGGCCAAGGCGCTGGCGGTCAATCAGGTGGATTCTCAGGTCAAGGACAAGCACCACAGCAACAAGGTGGATTTTCAGGACAAGCTGCACAGCAGGCTCCTCAGCAGCAAGGTGGTTATTCTCAACCTGCTCCGCAGCAAAATCAACAGCAAGCTTATAAGCCAGCTCAGCAATCGGGTGGTTTCTCTGGACAAAACCAGCAGCCAGCACAACAGCAGGGCGGTTATTCTCAGCAAGCACCACAACAGCAAGGGGGCTTTCAACAGCAAAATCAAACTGCGCCTAAAGTTAACCCTCAAGAACCTACTATTGATTTTGACGACGACATTCCATTCTA
>Ga0105348_1002479_pt1 | contig 11011 bp, 8 predicted proteins | sample EN8Hudsemesocosm_2_FD_83504 | JGI IMG/M metagenome (GOLD analysis project Ga0105348, IMG submission 83504) | Methane-oxidizing microbial communities from mesocosms in the Hudson Canyon - EN8C Hudson Canyon | ecosystem: Environmental > Aquatic > Marine > Cold seeps | place: Hudson Canyon...
AGCATATCCCACTCATAATACAATTCCATCATGAGGGCCTGGGGCACACAAAACGCCCCCCATTTATCGGCAAACATGTTACTTGCCGCAAGACCCGCCTGTTGGTATTGCTGCTGGGCACTTTGTAAATCCCCAGACTGGCGATAGCCCCAGCCACTAAAAATAAAACAATATACCGACGCCAGCATATTATTGTCTTTCGCCAACAAACTCTGCTGCACCGCCAGCCGATGGGCCTTATCAAAACGCCCTACAAATACATGGGCGTAAATCAGCACCGAGTGATAGACATTGTCAAACACGTCATCTCTGTCTGATTCATTCACAACAGTGCTATCTGACAGCTGCAACATTTCTTGCCAATCGTCACGATTGATGGTGATCACACTACCCAGCGCCGCGATTTCTTTTTCAAAATTGGCGGGCTGAAAATGAGTGTCGTGCTGAGTGGTAGCCCAGAGGGCATTCACTTTTTTCAGATATTGTTTTGCCAAGGAAAAGTTACGTTGCATGGCATAGTGCCAACCCAGAATTAACAAAATAATGGGCCGGGTGTCCACCACACTTTGTGGTAAACCATCAATCCAGTTTGCCAGGGTGGCCAAACGATTATTAATCATTAACTCCACCCGACATGCTTCGATGGCGATGCTGGCACTTCTCCAATCCTGACACGTTAAGGCGTGATCCACTGCCTGACTGAACAAGTTGTTTTTTAGGCACCATCGATAGGCTCGTAGGTGAATGTCATGAATATCTTGTTTGGGCAAAGACAATAATTGTTGTTGTAAAAAATCACTAAACAAATGGTGATATCGATACCAATTATTTTGTTCATCCAACTGAATGATAAAAAGATTCAGATGACTAATCTGGTTAATCATTTCCTGGCCATTGGCGTTTAGGGTAATGGCGTCACACAACTGGGCGTTAAACACCTCCAGCACACTGGTGCAGGCTAAAAATGTTTGAATTTCTACGGGCAGCTTTGCATAGATATCCTCTTCTATGTAGTCGGACATATCCCGCTGTGAGCCTTGCAAGTGACTGATATAGGCTTTTTTATCATCACAACGGGCCAGCGACAGGGCAGCGATTTGCAAGCCATTAATCCAGCCGTCGGTACGATTAAGCAGTACCGCCCTATCCTCATCATCCAGGGTGAGGCCATAACAGTCCTTAAACAATGTATTAGCATCCTGGTGAGAGACCCGGATGTCGTGGGTGGTTAAGTGCAACAGCTGCCCCCTTGCCGCCAGTTTATTAAGGCTAAGTTCAGGCAACGCTCGACCGGCCATCACCAGTCTTAAATTAGCTGGGCTGTCTTCCAGGATACACTGCAAAAGATCCCTGTTTTGCACAGTGGCACACAGGTGAATATCATCCAAAAACACAGTGATGCTGTGCCCATAGGCCAATATTTCGTTAAACAAGGTGATCAGCATAGTACGCGGTGGAATGCCCGCCCCGGCGCGCAACATTGCCAAACAAGCGCTGCCAACTTGAGGCAATTGGCACTGCAGCGCACTGGCAATGCCATTTAATAGCGTAACAGGGTCCAGGTCGTGGGCCCCCAGTGACAACCAGGCCAGGGCCTTATTTTGTGATTCCAACTGCTGGTACAACTGCAATAACAGAGTGCTTTTACCGGCCCCGGCGGCGGCCTCCATCAGCATGAGCTTAATGGATGGTTTGTCATGGGCGTCTGTTAGCAATGCAAGACAGCCACGGGCCACTAGCTTGTCAGCCACACGAGGTGGCCGTGTCTTCACTAGATTGACCATCAGGTTCACATTGTGCTGATTCATGTGGCTAAAAAAACCTTAGTAATGGCCATTAAATTAAGGCCCTGTCATTAGTCTGGCATAGATAGACAAGCTTGATAGCCACATTATGGCAATTACCAGGCTCATCACTATTAACCGTATTTTGCAGCCATTCATTGTATTTCATGGGGCTTATAAGCAACCCACCCATTCTGGTGGGGTGGAAAACCACCATACTTGGTGGCGACTCCCCCCTGGTGGCTATTTATTATCCTCAACAGGTCCATACAACTGACCCGGTAGAGTGTTTACCGGTTTTAGGCGAGGCCTATTGGTCAACCTTGGAGAATGACATGACAAACAATGACACACACTCAACGGCCAGTGACCATGCTCGCCTAAACCCGTCACAGGTGGATTTAGTGGCGCGCAAGATGCCGTTCGAATTCAGCGACGATATTGACCCTCAGTGGAACAAACAAAAACCGGAGTGGAGCCATATGGTGAACGGGGCATCCTTAGCCATGCCTTTTTTGGAGCCCTTTCTTATTCGCACTTTGCGTAAGTCTCTTTCCCAGATTGAGTCGACTCAATTAACACAAGATGTAAAAGGTTATATAGCGCAAGAAGGGCAACACTTCCAACAGCACCGTAAGTTCAATGACACGCTTATTCAACACGGGCACGTAGATCTGATCGCCATAGAGCAGCAGATGAAAAAAGAGTTTGATGACTTCGAAAAAAAACGCTCACAAAAATTTAACCTAGCCTATGCCGCCGGCTTTGAATCCATGGCGTTAGGCATTGGGCACTGGTTAATCGAAGACCGTGAATTTTTATTTGGCAATTCTGACTCGCGAGTGGCCTCCTTGGTTCTTTGGCATTTTGTGGAAGAGATTGAACATAAAAATGTGGCCATTGATGCCTACAATGCCGTTTACGGGGGTTACTTTTATCGGGTATATGGTGTTTTTTACGCCACTATGCATGTGATAAAACACACCAGAAAAGCCTATAAAGCCATGCTCACAAAGGATGGATTATGGAGCAAGTTAAGCTCTCGATGGAAACTGCAAAAAATGATTCTGCGCTTCTATTGGAAAATGATTCCCCATGTATGGGAAGCCTGTTTGCCCAACCACCATCCATCAAAAATAAACGACCCAAAGTGGTGCTTGGACTGGCTTAAAAAATACGAATCCGACCATCACTCACTGGCACTGTTAGATACCGGCAACATGGGCTCTAAGTATCCCTGATATGTTAAGCGCCAAACAATCCTATTAAAATAAAAGCGAGCAATAACGATGAACGATCTTAAGAAGGCACAACGATTATTATTGGGCCACGGCGCACTGGTATTACTAGTGGGCTTTATGGCTGGCATGGGTTTTCTATTTTTTTTACTGGGGGAAATTAAAGTCTTTCCACTTCCCTGGGTGATTGAGTACCAGTTACCCGGCACCTATGATGCGTGGCGCATGGCGCACATGGAAGGCATAGTGAACGGCATGGTGCTGTGGTTATTGGCCGCCCTGTTACCCGTGATTCAGGTATCGATTAAAAATGTTTATCGTTTATCGGTGGCCATGATCATTGTGGCCTGGACCATAGTGATTGCCTCCCAGCTGGACCCCATTTTCCCAAATGCCCGCGGATTGGCTTTCACCTCGGACTCCAACTGGATAAGCGATATCGCCTTCTTCCTGTTTAGCATTGGCATCTATATAGCCTTCACGGTGGTCACTGTGGTCGCGGTAAAATCCCTGCGTAAACTCGATTGAGCTTAAATGCCCTGCCTTTTTAACAACCTATTGAGGTTATGGCTGCTGTACATGGGCAATATTTAGGGTGAGAGTGGAGAAGGGATACGCTTATTACATCTTAAGTTTAAAACACGACTACCCATCATCTTTTGTTATTAGTAAAAGGCATTTTGTCATTCCCCGAGCCGCTACTATTCTAATAATGGGCAGTTCCATTTTTGCCCATTCTTTAGACTTATTAAATGGCTTTTATGGACAATAAACCCACACTATTCAGGCCTCTTGCATCCCTATTCTTGCTTGGACTGCTGGTGTGCCTGTTTATTGGCGTATCCATAAAGGCATCAGCCCAGGCGCCCACTGCGGGTCAACTGAAGGCGGTGGTGATTTACAAGGTGATTCAGCTTAGTCGTTGGCCAAATGAAGCCAATTTAAGCGTGTTTGATCTTGGTGTATATGGCGCATCCTCTGCTTACATCGCCGACTTGAATAATTATTACGGCAAACAAAAGATACGGGGCAAGAGCATTAAGGTGGCGCCTTATAATCCCTTTAAAGATAGCCATGACATCAGCGCCCTGTTGGTTAGCGAAAATAAGATAAAGGAACTGGTAAAGATCATTCAGGCCACCAAGGGCAGACATATTCTGGTGTTCTCGGAAAGCAGTAAAGAAAAACGCCACGTCATGATTAACCTCACCCAGCCCAACAGCAAGGATGTGGGTTTCGAAATCAACCGCTCTAATATTATTCTGGAAGGTTTAAAGATATCCAAGGACATCGTATTAGCCGGTGGCTCTGAATTAGATGTGGCTAAAATTTACAAGGAAACCGTATCTGACTTAACCAAAACCAAGGAAATCTTGGATGTTAAGGACAAAAAACTGGATGAACAGCTATTGCGTTTAAACCAGCAAACCCAACAACTGGACACACAAAATCAGGAAATTAAAAAACAGAAACAACTGCTGGCCAATCAGTTAATTCAAATTAAACATAAAGACCAGGAGCTCACCGAAAAAGAGGCCAGGCTGGACACCCTGAAAATTGAACTAAATACCCAATTAGAAACCATAGAGGCCAGCTCGGCCATTTTGGACAAAATTGAAACAAAATTAAAAAGCAGTAAAAAATCATTACTAAGCCAGGAAACAGAAAACCTCACTCTGGCACAAAAAATACGCGCCAATGTAGACATATTAGCTAAGCAAAAAGAAAGTTTAAAAGAGAAAGAACAGCAAATTAATATTATCGGTCAAACCGTCACCCAGCAAAAATCCACCATTACAATGCAAAAATATTTTTTACTGGTATTTAGCCTCATTGTCTCTTTGGTCATTATTTTGTCGGTGGTATTGTATCGCAGCTTCCTGGCCAAGAAAAAATCATCGGCCCTTATCGAAGAAAAAAATACTCAGCTGGAAAAAACCATGGGCGAATTAACCCTCACCCAGGAACAGTTACTGGAGTCCGAAAAAATGGCATCGCTTGGTGGTTTAATTAAGGGCATTGCCCATGAAGTGAATACCCCTGCCGGCATAGTGTTAACCGCAGATTCCAGCTTGCTGGAGCGAACCATAGAGATTAAAGAGGTATTTAACAAAGGAGAGATCACCCAGGCAAACCTGGCTGAATACCTGGACGATAGCATCCAATGCACCGAGCTGTCCCTGGCCAACATTCGAAGGGTGGCCGAGCTCATTCAAACCTTCAAGAAAGTGGCGGTGGATCAATCCAGCAATGACCAACGTCGTTTTAATCTGGCCGAGTATATCGAGCAGGTTATAGTGTCTACCCATTCGTTAACCCATAAGGGCAAACATACGGTAAACGTTAGTTGCCCCCAAGACCTAGAGCTCTATAACTACCCAGGGGCCTTTGCACAGATTATTAGCATACTTATCAGTAACAGCGTGCACCACGGCTTTGTTAATAAAGAGCGCGGAGTAATGACCTTTGATTTTTCAAGCCAAGGGGATGATCTGGTGATTAACTTTGAGGATGATGGGGTGGGGGCCAGTCAGGAAGTTATCGACAATATATTTGAACCCTTCTACACCACCACCCGTGGGTCCGGCGGCAGTGGTTTAGGCGCCCACATCCTATTTAACCTGGTGACACAATTGTTGATGGGCAATATTAAATGCACGCAGGGAGCTGAACAGGGTTTGCATTTTGAAATCATTATCCCCATGAACATTGCGCCACAAGAGGATCAAAAAGATATCCCAAATGCCGTGTAATCATATTAAAAAATATAAGGCCGCGCCTAAGCCACCTGAGAAAAGCCGTAAATAGCGGATACATTGGCCGCATAAGACACAAACATAGACTTGGTCATATCCGACAGATCATTATGGGTTTTGACATAAAGCTGAAAAATCACATCATTATTTAAATCGTGACGAAACAGCATCTGGTTTTTAATTTGGACGGTAGCATTTTCTTCTCTGGCTTCTGCCATTATATGAGTAAAAGACTCGTCTTCTTTCGCTATCATATTTTCACAAGATGGGCTTAAATCTTTAACTTGCATACTGTCATCATCTTTATGGCTGATGATAATGCGAATGCTTTCGACGTTGGGCAAAAAGTCATTTATATCTTTTGCCACACTCTGATACAAACGCTCGGTATCTTTATTGCAGTTAAGCTGTTGAATTTTTTTAATGAAATCAGCTTGTGCATGACGGGTTAGGTTAAGCAAACCTGCATCCTTGTAGGCACGCAAGGCAGAGTAAACGGTAGCGTGTAAGCAGTTATGGGTGAGACTGTTTTTTTCCACATAACCGTCCACTTCATAATTGGACATAGTGGTTTCCATGCCCATATCACCAGGCTGGCCGGTACGAATAATAATGCGAGCCCGATGATTATTCAGTTCCTGGCGTATGGTCTCTACCACCTCAAAGCCGGCGTGGTCACTTTCCATCACCACATCTAACAACACCAATGCCACATCATCGTTTTCGCGCATGTATTCACACGCTTCTTTGGCACTCATGGCAATGACAATATCCGGGCGCGCCCCCTCAAATTTAAAGTTAGACAACACAAGTTTGGTCACATCGTGCACCGCCGACTCGTCATCCACACTGAGTATCTTTAACCCTCGCGGCACCACCTCAATGTTATTTTCGTTGGTATCCCCTGCCTGGGGAAACAAAAAATCTGACGTCATACTGGCACCATCACAAAGTAAAAATTAAAAATATTCTTATATTGCCAACAAAGTTATCCAAAAAACGAACCCCTACACAGTGTAGAGTTTAGTTGTTGCCCATTGGTTTCGCAAAATTACCCTCTGGTTAGGGGCTTCCTATTGATCCATACCATACTAATTGGAAAATAATAATGCTTAGAATAAAATCCTATAAGCAACCGTAATAACGCTATTTTTACAGCTCTCATCACCGAGAAAGACACGGGCAGCTTAGGAGGGGCTAAAAAGAAGGGCGGACTGTCAGGGAGATAGAACTGACAGGAACGGGAAGTTTGCAACATTAGTATTTACTGAATAAACCATACCCTGTTAGATAAAGTTCATCTAACAGGCCATGGCAGGATCCTCGCTAGGACGCCACGTTCACCTTTAAGGGGGCTATCTCTTCGGTGGGCTGAGGCTCAGGCTCCTGATAATTTTTAAACAAGTCCATCACCTGTTTGCCTTTCTTAAGGCCCAGCAAAGTCATGGTACTCATGACACCGCCCATCAATGCCCCCCCTACTCCCGCGGTCATCACGTCGGAGCCGGTAAGGTAAAGATTTTTAATGGGGGTTTGCGGGTGTAAACAAGACTGTTTAAAGCGCTCAACAAAATGATCCAGCGCCAACATTTCACCACCACTGGTTTTCTGATAAAAGTTAGTAGAGAGCGGTGTAGATAGTTCACAGAAGTCTAGCTTGTCACGCAACTGTGGATGACGTTCAAACAGTTTTTCTAGCAAGCGCTGAGTGAACTGCTCTTTAAAGGCTTCATAATCTTCTCCTCGCTGTTGCCATTCACTGCCATCCCATTGTTTAAACCATTCCATTTTAGCTGGGGTCACAATCTCAACCGTTGCCTTACCCGGAAAGCGATTATCCCAGTCTGGATCTTTTGAAGAAGGAAACGAAATATAGACTAGGGGGAAATCCGCCATGGGGTCATTATTGTACCTGTCTAAATTGGCTTCATGATCCCCATCCTGGTAAATCCACAAGTTAGTACTGTCTAAACCCAACTCCTCGCTAGTGCCTTTAAAACCGGCGTAAATGCCCAAGTGAGCACTGGAGCGCTCTAGGTTTTTAGTCCAGGCAGCAGTGTTGTGACGTTTTTTACTTGTCTCAGGTAATAGCTTCTCTATGGTATTCATGAAGCCTGCGTTACTAAAGACAGTGTCGGCTAATATTTCGCTGCCATCCTGCATACGCACACCGTAGGCTTTATTGTCTTTAATTAAGATCTCAGCCACATCGGCGTAAGTAAACACCTCACCGCCGCTTTTCTGAATGGTGGGAATGATTGAACGTGCAATATCTGAGGCGCCGCCCACAGGGTACGCACCGCCGGCTAAATAATGTTTGGCGATCAGGGCGTGCATTAAGAATGAAGCGTCCCTTGGGGTTTGACCATAGTTACCCCATTGGCCGGTTAATACCGAAATAAGCTCCTGGTTTTGGGTCATGCCCTCCAGCACTTCACGGGTATTTTTAAAAAATTCTTTGGTCACTAAAAATGGACGCACCCAGTTATAAACCTTGCTCATCCAGCTGGGCATGGCTTGGCCGGCAAAAAACTTAGGGGTCTGTGAGCTGATTTTACGAATCAATTGAACATAGTCTTCCAGAACCTGGCGCTCCTGTGGAAAATGCTTGCACAACTCATCAATGAAGTTTTCGCGCCCGGCCACAAAGTCGTATTCTTTGTCTTTCAGAATAATTTTGTCGTATACAGGGTCCATGGCCGCCCACTTTAGGCGTCCTTCGCTGATCACATCAAACATGCGCTTCATGGTGGACGGTTTATGCACTTCGCCTATGTAATGCACTCCCACATCCCACTCATAACCTTCACGCTCGTAGGCATGGGTATACCCACCGGCCGTATAGTGCTGCTCAAGCACACATACTTTTTTACCCATAAGGGACAACAGCGCCGCATTGGTGAGGCCACCGATACCTGAGCCCACCACGATGGCATCGTAGTGGTCGCTGGCACGGCCGCTGCGATAACGTTTACCGGTGCGAACTTTAACTTTTTTAACCTTGGCCATGGGACTGTGCCTCTTCATACAAATAACGGTTTTTATATGCAACTTTTTGCATAGCAATACCGCATACTAATCATTGCTTCAGCGTTATGCAAGTTTTTGCATATAAGGGTATAATCATGGCCATCTCAAGGTGCCCCCTCTAAAGGAAACCAAATGTCTTTGAAACACGCCATTCTGGTGTTATTGGAAACCGAGCCTGGCAGTGGTTATGACCTGTTAAAGCGCTTTAAAGAGCGCCTGGGTTATTTCTGGAACGCCAGCCACCAGCAAATTTACATGCAGCTGAAAAAAATGAGCCAGGACGGCTTGCTGGATTATGAGCAACAAAATCAAACCGGCAAACCCGACCGCAAAGTCTACAAGATCACAGCCGATGGTCACCAGGCGCTACTGGACTGGATTGAAACTCCGGTGAAGATGAGCCGCGTCAACGATGCTTTACTGGTGAAGATGTATGCCGGCCATCTGGTGGATAACCAAATCATTCAGCAGGAAATTGCTCAGCATGCCCAGATACACAGGGCCATGCTCGATACATTTCTAGACCTGGAAAAAAACTATCTGGCCATGGATAAGGACCAGAAAAAAAGTTATGCCCTGCCCTACCTAACCCTGCGCAAGGGCATATTAGGGGAGCAAGCCTGGCTGGCCTGGGCCAGTGAAGTGGAGTCTTTTTTGGCTCAATAACCACCACGGATTGATAGCCATATTTAAGCCCCTCCTTGTTCAAGATATTGCTTAATGTCGGCCAGATCTTTATAGAGGGCTTTTTTCATGGAGCCCTTTATAAAAACACCCATGCAGGCCGACATAATTTTGGCCAACCAGGTTTGCCCCTGCCCACTAAAGCTCATGGTGAGCCGAGTATCACTGCCCACATCGGTTAGCGCCAGCCTGGTAATATAAATAGCCCCGTGACTTTGTGCTTGGGTGCAATAGTATTCATCTTCAACCGCCTCGGTTACCCACATAATTTCGGTTGCCTGCTTGCCAAACATAATGCGGGTTTCTTGCCATTTTAATCCCACCAGAGATTGCTGGGGGCGATGTAGAATACCTATACCCTGGATGCCCGAAATCATCTTGGCTGAATTTTCTATGTCGGTAATATGTTGCCAGATAACCTGCCTGGATTTGGCAATTTCAATGTTTACATCCACCTTCACTTGTTTCTCCTTTAGAGGTGCTGCGGGTTATGCCATCTGGCCAGCTCTTCTTTCCACAATGGGTCGTTTATGGACTCTTTTATAATAGCCGCCAATCGTTGGTAACGGGCCTTCAGGTATTGGGGAAACAACACCCTCCTGGCAAACGTGTCGTGGGGGGTATCAAGGATTTCAAACTTACTGTGTTTAAGATCGTGGTTAAAAAAATAACGAGCACTTAACATGCTCATGATGGTGGCGTGCACTCTGCCCAACGCCAACATCTCCAAGTTTTGGCGTTCAGTGTTTGTTTCAAACACCTGGATTTTTCCAGCCGCCTTTAACTCACTCACTCCCCAGAAATAGCCGCCTCTGGGCAGCGCCAGTAAGCGACCCACTAAATCCACTGGTTTGGCATAGGGAAAAGCGCCTCCGGCTCTCACCACGATAACATCCTGATCCTGCATGAAAGCCGCACTCCACAGATAATCGACCTCGCCCTTATCGTTAAACCACAAAGGGTTAACGCCAATAATGGCACCATCGAGTTCCCCGGAACGTAATTGTGACTCCAGGCGCAACCTGGGTATAAATTTTAGTTTTATTTGCAAACCATCCTGGCGAGTATTCAGGTAATCCACATAAGCCTGGTACAGACCTTTTTGCTCAAGTGTATGAGACTGCTTAGTTTGACCAACAAAGGTATACGGGGGCTTTTTATGATAGGTATAAAACGTGAAATCCTCTGAGCCATGGGCATCATTGAGCAACAGCCCCACACTTAATATCAGGCCAAGCAAGATTTTTTCTAGGCTCAATATTGGATTCATCTTACCGCCACGGGACAAGGGTCATGGGCTTAAGTATAGGCCCGACAGATAAAAGTCCAAATTTGCCCCACAGCTTTACTCTTCAGACAATATTTAAGGTGTTTCACATTGTGCATTTTAGCTAACCCCTCTAAGGTATGGGCACACTAAAAATTAGAATAAAGGCACCTCATGAATACCCCTGTTAAGTCAATCCTGCTGGCCGCATGCACCCTGTTAGCATCCAACCACTTAATGGCCTGGGCCAAC
>Ga0105348_1002484_pt1 | contig 10991 bp, 5 predicted proteins | sample EN8Hudsemesocosm_2_FD_83504 | JGI IMG/M metagenome (GOLD analysis project Ga0105348, IMG submission 83504) | Methane-oxidizing microbial communities from mesocosms in the Hudson Canyon - EN8C Hudson Canyon | ecosystem: Environmental > Aquatic > Marine > Cold seeps | place: Hudson Canyon...
AGCAGAACAGAATATCGTTAGCTACATTATTGTTTTAATACAACAGCACCTTAAAGATACACTAAAAAATGAGGTTAAGTTTTGGCCCTGTACTATCCTATAAGTACGGAGGATCTATGAATCTACGTACCCTGGTTTGGTTAGCGGCACTTACCTACACATTTGTCATTGGAGGGGGGGTATTATGCTACCGTTTGTTTGTTGTTTATCCTCCAATTGAAGCTGCCACTCTGGAAAAACATCAAAATGATATTAAAGCCATTCAGACCACTTTTAGTAATGAGCGCGATGCTTTAATACGATTCAATCAGGATTGGGCAAAATGGAACGATAGTTATGATTTCGTTGCACGGCCAAATTATAACTATATAAAACTGAATATAAAAAGCCCTTCTTTTTTGGCATCCAATATAGACAGCGTTATTTTTCTAACCCTTCAAGGTAAATCGAGTTTTTTCGCCGAAAAAATTAGTAATCAATTTATTACAAAGAATAATACCGACGACTTAAATTACGATATTAACAATCAACTCTTGTTGAATCAGGATAAGCAATTTGGATTAATTCGCCGGAACGGAAAGTTAGCTTATTTTGTCAGCCACCACATACAAGACAGTGAACAGAAATTAGCGCCTAATGGTGCGTTAATATTTATCAGGCAATTAACGCAAGATTTTTTCAAACGCTTAAATTTGATTTCTACAGTGAACTTCAAGCTAATTGCATATAACCAGAAAAGTGAGCCATATATAACACCTTTATCTCAGTTTACTATCCTTGAACTGAGCAACAAATACGTAGCCAGCCTGATAAACGTTAAGGGACAAAGCATTGCTAAAATCGAAATATCTTATCCTGACGCCAGCATCCCCACCCCTCTCGATAAAACCTCTATCATCAGTATCTTGGTACTCATACTGTTACCGATAACAATCACTATTCTTCTTAACCATTTTTTCTTACTGCCGATAATTGAAATATTCAATCAGATAGGAGAAATGAAAAAGACAGGAGAGGTCAATCCTCTTGCTCAGCAAACTAATATAGTAGAAATTGATAGCTTTTTGAAAACGTTTAATCGCTTAGTCGAAAAGATTAACGAACAAAAGGAAAAACTAATTGCAGATTCGATCACCGATGGCTTAACTCAAATATATAACAGAAAGTACTTTGACCAAACTTTTGATAGAGTCTGGCGGACCACAGCAAGAAGCCATGATCCAATTAGTATCGTGATGTTGGATATCGATTACTTCAAAAAATATAATGACTGCTATGGGCATATGCAGGGAGATGAGGTCTTAAAACTTGTAGCCAAAACGTTGAGGCAGGTCGATCGTCGGGCGGATGATACACTGGCACGATATGGTGGAGAAGAATTCGTATTAATGTTCAAACCCGAGAGTACTACCCATTTGGAAAATACGTTAGTTAAGCTAGTAGAGGCCGTTCGATTATTAGCGATTGAACATAAGGAGTCTCAAACAGCTAATATGGTCACCATTAGTTGCGGGGCATGTTTCATAAAACAAGGCGGAGGCTGGATGAAAAATAGAAAAGAGGCTGCATTGAAATGTGCTGATGATGCCCTTTATCGCGCTAAAGCCAATGGGCGTAATCAGTATTACTTCCAAACATTTGAAGTAGACTCGAATCAGGACTGTCTATTCAAGCAGCAACCTAGGTAAAGCCCCCTCCCTTTTTTATTAGTGTGTTTTTTATTTATCGAGTTGTAGCCTGTTTTTTGAAACCAAAGTTTTTAGCCAGTTTATAAAATGGTCTGAAATGGGAGGGTCTTGCTGTATTCGATATAGCGCAGAAGACCTTTGCATGGTATCTAACTCACGTATTTGAGATAAGAGTTGCGGGAAGTCTTTAAGCCTTTGTTGAGCACTGCTGTAGATTAGCTTATTTGGGTCAATTCGTTGTTTCTCGATGGCGCAACGTACCCGCTTGCTACATCGGCAAGCATTAGAGGCATCCACCAAGCCACAATTTCCAAGCATGAAATTGGCTATTTTTTCTCGGGCTCGTGACAAACGTTTGCGGTAAGTCGCTTTAGCGAGTTCCAAGGCCATGGAGGCCTCATGATGCTCAACTTCAAGAATTTCTCCAAATATATAGGCCAAACGCATCTCTGAATCGAGACACTGCAACATAGCCAAAGTACAACCCACTCGAACCTCATTTAGCAGAAGATCATATTCTAAGCTTTGATTCTCATCGGGATGCGCTTCAAGCCCGTAAGTCAAATCCGCCCCAAACTTCTCAAAAGATAAAACCTGAGACTGACGGCTTTGTTTTAAATTCAAGAGATGGTTAGTCGCAACGCGATAGGCCCAGGTTGTATACTGACTTTCTCCTCGAAAACTACTCAGACGTGTAATGATTCGTATCATAACTTCCTGAGTTGCGTCTTCTGCGTCAGTTGCATTTCCAGTGAAACGCAAAGCTAGCCTATAAATCTCGGGCCAAGTCGCAGCTATAACCGAATCCAGTGCGGATTTATCGCCTGCTTGAGCAAGATCAACAAGCTTAGCTAAGGTATTGTTATCAGGTTTTTCTGGGGCGAATAAATTGGCAATATTTCTGTCTTTCATTTTAGGTTTTCCCTATGGATTCATAGTCATCGGGCACTAAGAATATGCAAGCTGTAACATTGCAATTGAAAGCGCAATGCCAAAAATATAGGTACCCAAAGAACCTGCAAAACGAGCTGGCGTAGGTCGACTCAAATCACCTGTTAGCAGGCCGATTACTATCGAACATCTAGCCAGAGTCGCACCAACCATGCACCATAACACCCAAGTTTGTGGATCTTGTGTAGCCAATATATACATTAGGACCGATAACATTGCACTGTATTCAGCAGTATTGCTGTGAGCCCTTACTGCCCGAGTCATTCGATGTGTCGCATCTTCAGGGACACCAATCATAACCCCCGTTTTCCCTCTGACCATCGACACATAAAAACCTAACCCAACATTCAACAACCCCAAACAAGCAATACAAGTTAACGCTACAATCATAGTTTACTCCTTAAAATTTTTAGATAATTTGAACCAAAATTTCGGCATTCAGTATCTTAGACACTGCGAAGTCAATCAGTGTGACCAAAAAATGGAAAAAATAAACGGGGTGATAACTGGTGAGTTTAAAATCATTAGGCTATCTTTATTTTTTTCCACTAACGTCACTTGCTGATGGATAGCGCACAATTATCTGGGAAAGGAAGCCATCAACATTGCGATTAGATAAGTTGGAAAGCTATTGGCTGGCTTACAGTCATCACGTAAAATACTGCACGTACTGTAGTGTTTAAGTTAATAATTTATACAGTAGGTCCAATTGAAAATCCTAGTGTCCTTGTGCCGCTTCCGAGACCGGGCACCACTATTCGAAAAAAACGTTTATCTCAACATGTTCGGTTTTTTTCTTATCTGGGGTTTGGGTTCTCGCTTTTGCTATTAAGGCTTTATTGTTGACAGTCAATAAACCGCTTTAACCCGTGGCACTTTTCTCATGCTCTTCGCACATACGATATAAAACTTTCTGGCAGGATGATCGATACCTATATCTACCTTCACCAATTCAGATCGTTCAAAGCCCATGGGTTTGCTTATTACCCCCCCCTTCACTGGCAGAAACCGCCGATTTAAATGATGAGCTGAATCTGTGCGTTCAGTACCGCGCTTTCCCCGGACAAGCAATTGCTAGGATAAGGCTTGCTCCAAATTTTTTCATACGAAGACTTAATGAGGGCTTGGCCTCCAACAAAGACAACCTTTGGGTAAGTGTTCGGAATAAAAAACATGTGAGTAAACTCATTTTATCATAAGGGTAAAAAAAGTCTCATACTTCCCTACCTTTCACAAACCATTAGCTATAATGATTAACTAGCTGACTAAAAATTGCTGTGTTCAACCTAATGAGGTGATCTAATGAAATCAGCGAATAGTACCGGAAAGATCAATCTAGAAGGCTTGATGAGTAGGTCTGAGATCATATTTACTGCTGGCTATTTGTTTAAGGGGAAGATCAGAGTACCTGAATTGAAAGAAAGTTTTTATGCCATCACTTCTTCAATTTCTAAATTTAATCATCAAGTCAACTTTAAAGCTCAGGATCATTTCAGCTGGCAGCTATTTGATGATTTTGGCGAATGTTTTCATGTGTTCGAAAGTGACGATATACAAGAAAAGCTTAAAGAAATATCTGCTGATAGCTTTGATATCCGAGCAGCGAGTAAAAACTACCCCGTGCATCTTGTTGTTATTAATAGCACAACCAACGATCAGTTTTATATTGCTGAAATGTGTTCGCATGAATACATGGATGCACGCAGTGCTGAAACAGTTTTTCATTTAATCATTGATCACTATAATGCCCTCTCGTTTGGAGATACAGAGGCCATGGTGTCAGCAGTACATGAAGCGAAAAGTCTACAAACTCTTGACGCACAATCGATGATAAACCTCCTGAAGAGAGATGGTTATGATGGCCCTGCCAACATTGAGCACCTCGAAAATTATTCAACGTCTGATGCAGGCGAGCATGGCGTACGACTTGCTACGCTCCCTGAATTACTCCCCAAATTTGCAGAAAAAAAACGTCAACCGATAAGCTGCATCATCGATGCGAACCCAATGATCACCAAGTGTCGAAATATCTATCCGGAGGTCACTAAAAACGCCGTTGTGACAGCTGTTTTACATAAAGCACTTTACAATATCAATGTAGCGTCAAAAGGTCATTCTGAGAAGCAAATCATCAGTGGAAAAACAGTATCGGATCTACTAACACCAGGGCTTCGCGAGCAATATTTAGGCAATTACATTTCCTTTGTCCCTATATCTACCCCTGGTGAGATAAGCATTGAACAGATAGCCAAGAGTATTCATGATCGAATCACTGAGTTTCGTGTTAAGCAAATCAATCTGACATGTTTTGATATGGTAGAACAAGCAGCCGAAGAAAATGCAGTCGGGACAGAAGATGATGAGGTTTCTTATGTCATCACTAATTGGAACAATTACCGTTTTTTGTCGAGTCGTACATTTTTGGCAGGCTGCGAATCACTAGCCCTTCACAGTGCCGTTAATGTTGATCCTATCGATGCAGGTGGGGCAGCTTTAATTAATCGAGCCATTGTTGTCATTAACTTAAATTTTGATGATGAACTATGTTTTTCGATGTTTCCGTCACTCCGTGATGACAATGAAAATAGACGCCTAACAGCAGAAGTAGAAAAGCTATTTAAGCAAGTTTAATTCACAATAACTGTAGATAGAGACAGTTAATGAAAAAGATTGCTAACTACCAATTATCCGAAAAGATATATGAAAGCAAAATTTCCAAAGTCTATCGTGGCGTGCAGGAGAATGATGGGCGCCCTGTTATCCTTAAAATTCTTAATAAAGAGTATCCATCTACTGAAGAATTATCCCTCTTTCGCCGAGAGTATAAAATAGTTCAAAAACTACAAGATATTGAAGGGGTCATTAATGCTATTGAGTTATTAGATTTTCAAAATACTTTGGTAATAGTGGAAGAAGACATTGGTGGCACGTCTCTGGCAACACTACTTACCAAAATGAAACCAGATACTCAGCAGTGCTTAAAATTAGCCATTCAAATAGCTGATGTTATTGATCAGCTACATCAGCATAACGTGATCCACAAAGACATAAACCCTGCTAATATCATCTGGAACCCAGAAACACACGAAGTTAAAATCATTGATTTTGGCATATCATCATTACTGAAGCAGGAATATCACGAATTTCAAAATCCTGGAAAGCTGGAAGGTACGCTAGCTTACACTTCTCCTGAGCAAACCGGCAGAATTAACCGCGTTTTGGATTACCGTTCTGACCTCTACTCCTTTGGCGTAACGCTCTACTTTATGTTTACAGGGTCACTTCCTTTTACAGCAAAAGAGGGTATAGAACTGGTTCACGCCCACATTGCACAAATGCCCGTTGACCTTAGTAACAGTAAAACTAACCTTCCTCCTGCACTTTCCCAGATTATTCTCAGGCTTCTATCAAAAATGGCGGATGACCGCTATCAAAGTGGTGCGGGTGTGAAATATGATCTTGAACGTTGCTTGACGCAAATTGAAAACAAAAATTCCGAGAATATTTTTCAACTGGGTCAAAAAGATCACTCTCCCATATTTCTAATTCCACAAGCGCTGTATGGCCGGGAAAAGGAAGTCAGCTTAATTCTTGAAGCATTTAATCGAGTTAGCCAGGGCTCTATCGAACTAATAATGGTATCCGGATTTTCAGGCACCGGAAAGAGCTCGTTAGTTCATGAAGTTCATTTACCCCTAACAGAAAAAAGAGGGCTTTATATTTCCGGAAAATTTGACCAATACCAAACAGGTGTCCCGTTCCATGCATGGAGTGTTGCATTTGAGGGATTTGTCAGTTTACTCCTCAAGGAGGACGAATCATCACTGGAACGGTGGAAAAAAAACATACAATCCGCAGTGGGTAATATAGGACAAGTAATTTCTGATGTGGTGCCATCAATTGAACTAATTATCGGTAAACAACCAGACATACCCCGGTTGACTGGAGAGCAAGCGTTAAACCGTTTTAACTACGTATTCAGAGCGTTCGTCAAATCCATATCAAAAAAAGAACACCCATTGGTTGTTTTCATTGACGACTGGCAATGGGCCGATGCAGCATCCCTGAACCTGCTTAATTTTTTAATGAGCGACAAAGATAATGCATATTTGTTAATCATAGGTGCTTATCGCGATAACGAAGTCGATTCGACACATTCATTTAGGTTAACTTTGGATGATATCGAGCGAAGCAAAGCAAATGTGAGTACGATTCAGTTGCAAAATCTCACAAAAAAAGATGTATTTTCATTAGTTTCTGATGCACTTAGAAACCCACCGGCTATCGACAGTTTAGTAAATCTGATCTACGAAAAAACACAGGGGAATGCCTTTTTTCTGGTACAGTTTTTGAGGAATTTATACAATGAATCCCTGATTCATTTCGATACCGTCTCAGACTGCTGGTTGTGGGATCAGGCCGAAGTCGAATCCAAGGATATCACTGACAATGTTGTTCAGTTAATGGCGAATAAAATTCAGCAGCTTCCCTATGATACACAGGAAACATTAAAGTTTGCTGCCTGTATCGGAAGCCGGTTTGACCTGTCTACACTCGCTATTATTCAGAATAAGAACACACGAGAAACCGCTAGTCGTCTGGAAAAAGCCCTTCAAAAAGGGATCATCAAACCTTTAGATCTTAACTATCGTTTTGCCAATATTGAAATAGGTAAAGCGAATGTCACTTACCAGTTTATTCATGACAGGGTTCAACAAGCTGCCTACAGTTTGATAGTACAAAAAAAACGAGGAATTGTTCATGTAAACATAGCTGACACAATGATTGATAAATTGAACTCCTCCGACAAGGAAAAGCGGATTTTTGATATTGTTAATCACTATAACGCTGGTAAAAATGAGGTGACAACCGCCTTACAAAAAGAGCGGGTGGCCAGTCTAAATATTAGCGCAGGAAAAAAAGCTAAAAGCACGACAGCTTATACGCTCGCACTTCACTATTTTAAGTCTGCACTTGAACTCCTTGATAATACCGAGTGGCAAACGCAGTATCAGCAAACAGCTGAATTGTATTTGATCGCTTCTGAAGTTGCTTTTTTAAGTAAACAATATGATCAAATGGAGCTATGGATTGAAATTTACCTTAAAAAAGTCAAAACACCTTTGGAAAAATCTAAGGCTTACGAGATAAGGTTGCAAGCGTACACTGCACAAAATAGATTATCCGATGCAGTTGATGCGTCACTGTACGCGCTGACCTTATTGGATATTGAAATTCCGAAATCTCCTAATAATTTTCAAGTACTCGCTAAACTGTTACAAACAAAAAAAGCACTGAAAGGAAAAACATTTGGGGATTTGTTTGCGCTTCCCCCGATGAAAGACCAAAAGAAACTCGCAGCAATGAATCTGTTAGGGCTCATGATACCTCCTGCCTATTGGACCTCCCAAGAACTAGTCGCCTCGACTGTATTTCAAATGACACAAGAATCTGTAAAGTATGGTTATTCGGCGATAACAGGATATGGGTATTCTTGGTGGGGAATTACACAATGTTCCATGTTGGGTAATATTGACTCCGGTTACGAGTTTGGAGAGTTTGGAGTCAACATCGCTCAAACCCATAATTTACCATTACAACAGCCGCTTTTCTTTTTTGGCTGGATTATAAAACCTTTCAAACATCACATTAGTGAATCAATTGATGTTCTACTGAAGTCCTATGAGTTGTCACTAGAAAAAGGGGATTTCGAGTATGCCTCCTATTCACTAAATAATTATATTCAAGTGCTTTTCCATTGTGGAAACAATCTTGGCAAGCTTGTCCCTAAAATGGTCAAAGCAAACCGAGAACTGGAAAGCTTTCAAGTCGGCTCGTCGATTTATTGGCACAATATATGGTGGCAGACAGCGCTCAATTTTAGTGTAGAAACGACTTGTCCAACTACACTAGATGGGTCAGCTTATAAAGAATCTGAATCAGTATCCCAGCATTTGAAGGTGAACGATACCAGTACACTTTTTTTATTGTATTGCGCCAAGTTAATGCTGAGCTACTTTTACCGGGATTACGCAAAGGGAATCCAGTATGCAAAAAAGGCGAGGTTATATTTGAAAGGTGGCACTGGGATGTACGCCTTAATTCTCTTTCATTTTTATGAGTCGTTGACCATCCTTGCCTCTTTGGAGGCACACCCAGGCCCGTTTAAAAAACTTTTGTTATTTCGTGTAAATTCTAATCAAAAAAAATTAAAAAAATGGGCGCATCACTCACCCGAGAATCACCTTCATCGGTGGAACCTGGTTCATGCAGAACAACTAAGAATAAAAGGAAAAAGTGATAAAGCATCCAGATTTTATGATATGGCAATTGATCAGGCTAAAAAGAGTCAATTCGTGCATGAAGAGGCTTTGGCTTGCGAGCTAGCGACACATTTTTTCCTGACAAGAAATCAAAAACGCTTAGCCGTCCATTACCTGAGGCAGGCTGACTATCTATATCAACAATGGGGTGCACACGGTAAAGTTGCAGACCTTAAGACGAGCCTTAGTGATCTATACCCTCTTGTTAGCCAACATTCTGACCAGTTGGAAGCCGGTATTCATACAACCACAAAAATCACCCCTTCGCGTCGTCATACTGAAAGCTTAGATTTAACTTCCATGATGAAAGCTGCCCAAGCCATTTCTGGTGAAATTGTATTTGATGAACTAATTAAAACCCTGCTCACAATAGTAATTGAAAACGCTGGTGCACAGAAAGGGATACTGGTGACTACAAATGGAGCCCCCATTAATATTGACGCAATCGGGTATGTAGAGAATAATAATATTATTGTTACTGCAGCGTTAGAGAAAAATAAGTCTCAGAATGACCTGCCACTACCCGCTTCTATCATTCATTTCGTCACCCACAAGATGGAAGCCGTCGTGATTGAGGATGCGAGTCATGATGCTCGCTTCTCACAAGACCCCTATATTAACAGAGAGACTCCAAAATCAATTCTTTGCTTGCCAATCATAAAACAAAGAAAGCTATCGGCCATTATCTATCTGGAAAATAATCTCACCTATGGCGCATTTACACCAGAGCGTCTGCAAGTGCTTCAAATGCTAACATCCCAAGCAGCCATATCAATAGAAAATGCCCGGTTATATGGACAACTTGAAAATAAAGTTAATGAACGAACTGAAAAATTACAATCTGCATTGAAAGCACAGGAAAAGTCGAATGAGTTATTATTGAAGTCAGGCGACGAATTGAAAGATGCCCACACCCAATTACATGATGCCAACCTCCAATTACAGGTGCTGGCTAATACTGATGGATTAACTCAACTGGCGAACCGGCGTTTTTTCGATAAACGTGTCGAATACGAGATAAATCGATGCTTCAGAAATAAGCAAACACTCTCCATTCTCTTATGCGATATAGACCATTTTAAAATGTTCAATGATACCTACGGGCATGTTGACGGAGATGAGTGCCTCAAAAAGGTTGCAAGTCAGTTTGAAAAAATATTTCATCGTGCGACAGATCTTCCAGCAAGATATGGTGGCGAAGAATTTGTGGTAATTTTACCGGCATCATCGTCTGACCAGGCTAATGAAATGGCTGACAACTTACGAACTTCCGTTGCATCATTATCGATTCCCCATAAGAATAATACCCCCTACGGTGTTGTCACCATTAGTATCGGTTGCTGCTCCTTAGTGCCTGCTTCCGGTATGACGACACAATGTATATTGGAAAAAGCCGATGAAGCCTTATACCAGGCAAAAAGCAAAGGTAGAAATCAAGTTATCTCGTGGAAGAACCAGGTTACCAGTTAGAATGCCAGCAGATTTTTGTAGCCTGTCATCATAAGTAGTAAATTACGAGAATTAAACATAGCTCATTGAAATAGATAGATACTTAAACGCCAATACTTAGCCCGACCCCATGGGTTAAGTTAGTACTTTTTTAAGATTCTATCAAAAGTACGACTCAATCATATACTAAGAATCTATCCGCACCCAAAAGATGCATGCAAAATACATCTTTTTAATTCGCGCATCTTAAAGATGCATTAGAAATACATTATATAACATATATAAAGTCTCCTCATCCTTTGAAATCAGTGCGTTTGCGGGCTTTTTTTAGTCCATGGCACACCTGTTGCAATTGCTATAAGCATCACAATGACTTTGGAGGAAATATTTTCATGAAAGATAAATTGATATTAATTGGTAATGGCATGGCGGGTATTCGTACCCTTGAGGAGCTGTTAAAGCGTGACCCCGACAAATACCAGGTCACCGTTTTTGGTAATGAAACCTATAGCAACTACAACACCCCCTGTGTCAGGCTAGTTGTCGCCTCTAATTTTCAGTTAGAGGTCAGTTATGAGAG
>Ga0105348_1002488_pt1 | contig 10986 bp, 8 predicted proteins | sample EN8Hudsemesocosm_2_FD_83504 | JGI IMG/M metagenome (GOLD analysis project Ga0105348, IMG submission 83504) | Methane-oxidizing microbial communities from mesocosms in the Hudson Canyon - EN8C Hudson Canyon | ecosystem: Environmental > Aquatic > Marine > Cold seeps | place: Hudson Canyon...
ACCGGCAGCGGTTATTTGCGCTTTAGAAGGTGCAGTATTAGGTGGTGGTTTTGGTTTGGCGTGTGTTTCTGATTTAGCCATTGCGGTTGAGAAGACTCAGTTTGGTTTACCAGAAACGTCACTTGGAATTATTCCAGCGCAAATCGCTCCGTTTGTTGTGAAGCGTATTGGTTTAACTCAAACCCGTCGTATGGCTTTGTTTGGTAATCGTATCAAAGCTCAAGAAGCCGTAAATCTAGGTTTGATTCATCAAGTCGTTGAAGATACTGAGCAGCTTGAAGTAGAAATTAATAAGGCAATTAAACTTGCCATTAAGTGCGCGCCGGCGGCGAGTCGAGCAACGAAAGCTTTGATTCATTGTGTTGAGCATGAAGCGCTGAATCCTTTGTTGGATCAAGCTGCTTTAGATTTCGCCAATGCTGTTATGGGTGAAGGTCGTGAAGGTGGTGCGGCGTTTATGCAGAAACGTTTACCTGCTTGGGCAGATGTTGAATTAGCAACCGCACAAACCGAAGAGGAAGCTAAATAATGAGTTTTAATAAAGTATTAGTTGCTAACCGTGGCGAGATTGCAGTACGTGTTATTCGCTCTGCACAATCTCTCGGTTATCGTACGGTTGCTGTCTTTTCGGAAGCGGATCAAAATGCTCCTCATGTCAGTGCCGCCGACGAAGCGATTTGTATCGGTGCTGCAGCAGTGGGCGAAAGTTATTTGGTGGCTGAAAAAATAATCGCTGCTGCACAAAAAACTGGGGCTGATGCCATTCACCCGGGTTATGGCTTTTTATCAGAGAATTCTGCCTTTGCTAAAGCGTGTGTTGATGCCAATATTACATTTATCGGTCCTCGCCCGGATGCGATTGATTTAATGGGCAGCAAGCGTCATTCAAAAATCGCCATGATTGCTACCGGTGTCCCTTGTGTACCTGGTTATGAAGGTGCTGATCAGTCGGATGAAGTATTAAAGAATGCTGCGATTGAAATCGGCATGCCGGTAATGCTAAAAGCCAGCGCCGGTGGTGGTGGTCGTGGGATGCGCCTGGTGACTGACGCGAATGATTTGGATGAGTTAATTAAATCTGCACGTTCAGAAGCGTTAAATGCTTTTGGCAGTGGTGAGTTAATTATTGAAAAAGCAGTGATGCAACCTCGTCACATTGAGATTCAAGTTTTTGCCGATACCTTTGGTAATACGGTTTATTTAGGTGAGCGTGACTGTTCAGTTCAGCGCCGCCATCAAAAAGTTGTTGAAGAAGCACCATCGCCGTTTGTTAATCCTGAAATGCGTCAAGCGATGGGTGAAGCGGCGGTTAATGCGGCTAAGTCTTGTAATTATGTGGGTGCTGGAACGGTTGAGTTTTTGGCCGATAGTGAAGGCAATTTCTATTTCCTAGAAATGAATACGCGTTTGCAGGTAGAGCATCCAGTAACCGAGCTGATTACTGGTTTAGATTTAGTGGCAATGCAATTGCGTGTTGCCGCGGGTGATAAATTATCGATAAGCCAAGAAGAGGTAACACTGACGGGGCATGCGATGGAAGTGCGTTTATACGCAGAAGATCCTGGTGCTAACTTTATTCCTCAGACAGGTTACTTGAACTTATGGCAGCCGGCTTCTGGTGATGGTATTCGTATCGACTCAGGCATTCAGCAAGGCCAAACGGTTAGCCCGTTTTATGATCCTATGCTAGCCAAAATTATTGCTTATGGTGAAAATCGCGAAGAAGCTCGTCGTCGTTTAGTGCGTGCTGTAGAAGATAGTAAGTTACTGGGTATTAAAGACAACCGCGCTTTCTTAGCTTCGATTTTGCGTAACGATACGTTTATTCAAGGTGAAGCAACGACTGCATTTATTGGTGACGATTTTAGTCAAGATGCAAGCATGCAGCCGCTAAAAGCACAGGCTAAAGAAGTTGCGTTAGCGGCATCGATTTTATGCGCAATGAACTCAGGCACTTCGGGTTGGCAGAATAATAGAGCGGGCAGCCGTTTTATTAAATTGTCATGCGAAGAGCAGGTTTTTGAATTAGCGTTAGCCGCTACGAATAATAAAATTACTGTTGAATTCACTGTTGGTGATGAAGCGCAACCGATACAGCCAATTGTTATTAGCGTCTTAGAGCAATCTGAGAATATCTTGACGTATTTAAGTGATGATGTTGTTCGCACGGTTGTTTATAGCGAAACAAAAGGCGAAGGTGATTCGTTAGGCTGTAATCAAGTTCATCTAGCGGCTGAGTATGGTAATTTAATTCTTACTGATATTAGCTTGCAGTCAGAAAAGAAAAATAAAGGTGGATCAGATCAGGTATTAGCATCGATGGACGGTGGCATGGTTGATGTGATGGTGAAGGTTGGTGATGTTGTTGAAGTTGGCCAGACGTTAGCCGTATTAGAAGCGATGAAGATGGAGCACCCGTTAAAAGCCGGTGTTGCAGGTACGATTGCAGAAGTATTAGTGCAAGCGGGTGATCAAGTAAAAGGTCGCCAGAAATTGATACAGATTACGGCTGATGCAGCTGAATAATTTAGCGTAACGCTATTTAGAAATAAGGAATTTATTATGAGTTCAATGAATAACAAAACAATTATCATCACCGGCGCTAGCCGTGGTATCGGTCGCGAAGTTGCATTAGCGTGTGCGGCTGAAGGCGCAAACATTGTCATCGCCGCTAAGTCGGATCAGCCTCATCCTAAATTGGAAGGCACGATTCACTCGGTAGTCAAAGAAGTTGAAGAAGCCGGTGGCCAAGGCCTAGCCGTTAAGGTTGATGTGCGTAGTGAAGAAGATATCGACAACTTAATTAAGTTAACGGTAGAAAAATTCGGTGGCATCGATGCGATTATTAATAATGCCGGTGCGATTGCATTAGCGGGTGTTGAGTCTACGCCGTTGAAGAAGCTTGATTTGATGATGCAGGTTAACTTCCGTGCCGTTTTCTTGCTAAGCCAGAAAGCATTACCGCATTTGAAAAAATCTGAGAATGGTCACATTTTAAGTTTCTCTCCACCGTTAGATTTAGATCGTCGTTGGATGCGTAATCATTCACCGTATACGTTAACTAAATACGGTATGTCTATGTTGACCATGGGGATGTCCGATGAGTTTAAGCGTTACGGTATTGCTGTAAACGCGTTATGGCCTCGTACTGTAATTCATACGGCTGCGACCTCATTTGGCGGTAAACAGTCTTTCGATCGCGCTCGTGGACCTAAGATTATGGCGGATGCGGCGTTTGCTTTGTTGAAAACTGAAAATCGTGAAATTACTGGCCAGTTATTAATTGATGAAGATTTCTTACGTACTCAAGGCGTGGAAGATTTTGAACAGTACCGTGCGAATCCTGAAAGCGATAAAACAGACTTGATGCCTGATTTGTTTGTACAAGAAGCGGATGCTTACGTACGTGGATCAGTAGCACCGCTTGCAGGCCTGACAGAAGAGTAATTGATTATGTCTTTAATGAGTTTACGCAACGAAGGCAAAGTTGCGATCATATCTATGGATAATGGCAAGAACGCCAATAACCTAGAATTTGCCCAGCAGCTTTTAGGCTTGCTAAAACAAGTTGAAGAAGAGAAAACCAATAAAGCCTTAATTCTTACCTCCAGTGATGAAAAGAACTGGAGTCAGGGGATTGATGTGATGTGGCTGATGAGCAGCATTCAGGGCGGCAAGAAAGACGATGTTAAAGCATTCTTGACGACTATGGATGAAGTTTATACCTATATGATGCAATACCCGATGCCCATTATCGCAGCGATGAATGGTCATACTTTTGGTAATGGCATTGTGATCGCGGCGGCGTGTGATTTCCGTTTTATGCGCAGCGATAAGGGTTATATTTGTTTTCCTGAAGTCGATATGAATATTCCATTCGTGCCAGGCTTGATCGATGTGATTCTTAAGGCGATTCCGAAGTATAAGTTCAACGATATGATTTTAACCGGTCGTAAGTTGGGCGCGGCAGAGATGGCAGAAGCGAACTTTATTGATCGTTCGTTTGAATCTGTTGATAGCTTAAATGAGGGCGCACTGGAATTTGCTAAAACCTTTAGTAAAAGCCGTGCAATCTTTGCCGAGCATAAGCGCCGTTTGCATAAACCCGTATTAGATGCGTTAGCAGAGAAGAACCCGCCGGTAATTGAAGCGATGAAGATACTTTTATAGTTTCACCTCGTACGTTGCATCGTTCTATCTCACGATTGAAGTGGACTGTATAAGTTGCTTCATCGTGGGAATATCAGTGAAAACCTCCCTTTAGTTGTGCCAATACTTCCCCTGATTAAGTCTTAAATTAAGTTACCAACAAGTTCTGTGGATAAATGTGGGTATAAAATATTTATAACAGGCTACAGCCCCTATAGAATCGACCCTTTAGTCAAATTGATGCTTTTTCGAACAATTGTTTGAATTGATTTAAACCCAGTAAAGTCAATGGTTTAGAGTGATTTATTGAATAAATATTAGCTGTGGAAAAAGAAGTAAATATTTTCCATTTATGTTCATTGCAAGACTTGTTTTTAAAAATAATAAGCGCTATTTAGGGAATATGGCGCGACTTATCATATTTATATCCACAGATGCTGTGGGTAAGTATAAGGATAACTAATTGCATAACTTTATTGTGTTCACTTTTATGCTAGTCCTGTGCAGATATTTCTTTATATTGGTTAGATTGTTCTTTTTTTGCACAGCTAAAGAGTTTGACTTTCGGCTAAATAGTTAGGGCATTCTCTGGTAAGATAGTCGGCATATTACTTCTAGCTTTACCAAGCTTTATTCGTCGCACTCTTATTTAGGTCATCCCATGAAAATATTAATTCGTAACCTTGCCCGCACTCTTACTGAAGAAGATCTACAGGCTTTGTTCGCACCTTTTGGTGAAGTGGCAGAATGTAATCTGGTGATGGATGCAAAGACTGGCGAGTCGAAGGGCTTTGGTTTTGTTGAAATGCCTGGGCCAGGTAATGGTAAAGCGGCGATGAAGTCCCTTAATGCCACAGAAATTGCTGGTCAAGTTATTCGTGTAAAGCGCGCGACAGAAAAATAGTTCTGAATCAGCTCTAATTTACCGCAGCACGGAAGCTCCATGTCTGAACCTAAGCAGCCACGCCCAGCAGAGAAGACCTCGTTAGTTAAGTCTTCCAGTATCGTTAGTATCATGACGCTATTGAGTCGAGTGCTTGGGCTGGTGCGTGATGTGGTAGTGGCACAATATTTTGGTGCCCGTGCCGATGCCTTCTTTGTAGCGTTTAAAATTCCGAACTTCCTACGTCGCTTATTTGCCGAAGGAGCATTTTCGGTAGCGTTCGTGCCGGTGCTTTCCGAATACAAGAGCCAGCGCAGTATTGTAGAAGTTAAGATGCTGATTGCCAGTGTGTCTGGTGTTTTGGGCTTAATACTGTTCTTGGTGACCGTGGCTGCGATGTTGCTCGCCCCCTGGCTACCTTATGTATTCGCACCGGGCTTTAGTGATGATGCCGAAAAATTTGCCTTAACCGGTAATTTGATCCGAATAACGTTCCCGTATTTATTGTTTATCTCTCTCACCGCCTTTGCGGGCAGTATCTTAAATGCGTATGGCCGCTTTGCTGTGCCGGCATTTACCCCTGTACTACTTAATATCTGTTTAATCTTTTCGACCTTGGTAATGACCAGCTGGTTTATTGAACCTTTATACGCCTTGGCGTGGGGTGTCTTCATGGCGGGGGCATTGCAGTTTTTGTTTCAGTTGCCGTTTATTGCGCGTCTTGGTTTGTTAGTTCCACCGACTTATCAGCCGAAGCAAGAAGGGGTTGGGCGTATTCTTAAGCTGATGGGGCCGGCTTTATTTGGTGTATCTGTCAGCCAGATCAATCTTTTATTAGATACCTTGCTCGCCTCTTTCTTAGAGCCGGGTAGTGTCAGTTGGTTGTATTACTCAGATCGTCTGAATAACTTACCGTTAGGGATTTTTGCTATCGCCATTGGTGTGGTGATATTGCCTGCATTATCGAGGAAGCATGCAGAAGATAACTCAGAACATTTTGCCCAAACCTTAGATTGGGCGACGCGGATGATTTTCTTGCTAGCCTTACCTGCGGCGTTGGCGTTGGTGGTATTAGCAACCCCGTTAATGGCGACTATCTTTTTCCACGGTGAAATAACCCCATACGATATTGGCAAGATGACTCTGAGTCTTCAGGCTTATGGCACCGGCTTGTTCGCCTTTATGTTGATTAAGGTTCTCGCGCCGGGTTATTACGCTCGCCAAGATACTAAAACGCCAGTGAAAATCGGTATTCAAGCTATGATCGTGAATATGGTCCTGAACCTTGCACTCGTCGGTCCGTTTCAGCATGCAGGTCTAGCGCTAGCGACTTCTTTATCGGCTTTCTTCAATGCCTATATGCTTTATCGCGGCTTAAAAGCGACAGGGCACTATAAAGCGCAACCGGGCTGGCTCGCGTTTGCTTCCAAGGCACTGGTTGCTAATATCGCGTTGTTTGCGGTGATGTACTTCATGATGGGTGATGCTCAGCAGTGGCTGGAATGGGGCACTTGGCAACGCATTGGCTGGATGTCGGCGATTGTGGGTGCTGGAGTGGGCACTTACTTCGTTACCTTGGTTTTATTTGGCCTGAGGCCTCGGCACTTGAAGGGGGCTCGCTTTTAAGAGCCGCTCTGTCACTTTAAACACAGAACCTTAGTTCCAAAATTACAAACAGCTACATTTCTATTGAATAACCCAATCAAGCATTTATTTTTTACTTCTTCTAAGTTACTGAATTATTAGAATAATAATGCTAAAGCATTAATTGGTTTAACAACTACTCAGATACATCTCATTACAGAACAAAGACCTTTCTCTGCTTAGTATAAATGCAGTCTACAAAACATGATGACTTAGCAGGATTGCATATCGAGCTTAGGGAATAGCCAAAACCAATAAATATAATGAAAAAGGTTTCTGGTATGAAAAGATTCAATTTAGCGAGTGTAATAGCCGCTTCCGGCTTATTGCTTGCTGCAACAACCTCAAATGCACAAATAGCGGGACACAATGTGGTTCTGGTCCATGGCTTGCAGTCCGCTGTGCTGTATGAAGGCAAGCAAACGGATGAACAATTGGCTCAGAGTGGGGCTAACTATTGGGATGATTACTGGTTAGATAAAGGTGATTATCGTCTCGATTGGGATACTAATGATCGAGTAGAAGGAAAGACTGCGGAGCGTGCTTATGACGTGGTGATGCAGCTTTCAGATGCTAATGCTTGTGCTAATGGCTGCATTTTTGTAACTCATTCAACCGGTGATCTCGTTGCGCGCTATGTGTTTGATAATATGGATACTTGGTTAGAAGCTGCGGGTAAGCCTGCGCTTAATGTTCTTGCTTCAATCGATTTGGCCGGTGCTGGTGGTGGATCAGAATTGTCAGATCTAGCCGTTGATTTACAGCAAAATGATTCTTGGTATGTTACTCCTCTTAAAGCTGCTTTAAGTTATTACACCGGTGGTTCTACTACCATGCCTGAGAACTTGGGCACTATGTATGATTTGCAGGTAACCACAGCTAGAAATATAGCAACAACTCCGAATAGTATTCCGCGCTTACGATTTGTTGGCGGTGGCGATGATGCTTATAAAACATCGAAAGCGATTCTAAACGGCACTGATGATTCTGTAGTAGCTTTGCACTCTTCGTGCGGTGCGGTTAATGCTCGTGGTATCGACTCTTGTTCAAAGACCGTTGAAATGGATGGTTGGGTCGATGCGGCTAATGGTCCAGATGGGCTTGTGTATAACAACTATCCAATCCTTCAGGGTGAGAGTATTTCTCATGCAGGAATCATGAGTTTCTATGGTACGACCAATGCGATTGACGATGAGTTAGCCTATGTGCGTAATAGCTTTTCAAGCAATGGCCTAAGCGTAAAATTTGATACTTATATTTATGATTACAAGCCTTGGTGGTATGGCTGGGCTTCTGCTGATCAATATCAGTATGTTAAAGGTTCAGGGGATAAAATGGTTTCAGAAATTATCTACACGACCTTCAATCAATAACTAGTCTTATAGAGATTAAGGCAGTCATGTTAAAGGGATGATTTTTATCATCCCTTTTTTGTTTGAGGTGACCCAGATGTTTATAGAAAAGCGTAAGGCATTATTTATGTTTATCGCGGTAATTATTGGTTTAGTTGTCTTTTGGCCAGCGGACGAAATTCCAGAATCGCTAGAAACAAAGGCAAGTGTAGTTGTGATAAAGGCTCCTATTGAACTAATAAAACCACAAACGGCTGCTAAACCGTTGAAGCTCGTAAAGCCAATACAGGCATCTTCACCTGCGGCCATCTCGGTGGAGCAGGGGATGCAGCATGAGATGAAGCGGGTAGCTGATATTTATGAACAGCGTTCTCAGTATGCTCCTTATTCTTTGTACCTGTCTGCTGAACAAACGGATCTAATCCATCCCAATCAAAGTCACGAAAGCCCCAGAGGCTATGATGTAGATGGCCACAACATCAGTATTTTAATTAAGCCTAAAAATTATCGTTTTTCGGCGACTGCGAAAATTGAAGTCGAGGTCTTCATTCAGTCTTCCGCAGAAGGTTTAAAATCGATTACTCAGTTAACGGTAGACTTAAAGGAGACTAGCAGCAAAGCACTTTGGCCATTGAAAATAGTGAATAGCCATGAACAGCAGGGTGAGCGTCGTATTCAGGCAGAGTTAGACTTAAGTAGTGATTTAACTGGTTCCAGTGCCGGGGATTATTCTATTGCAGTAAAAGCGAGCTTTAATGGTGAATCCCCAATAATACAAAGTGCGCCGATCAAAATAGTATCAACAATCGCTAGAGTCATTGGCCTAGGGTCGAATCGTATTGAGAATAACGATTTGATTATTCCAATCAATATTGATGCGGATGTCTCGGGTTACTATCAGCTCTCGGCCAGTCTGTTTGATGTGAAGACGAACTCCGCGATTAGCTTTTTGATCGCCAAAGAGCGCTTGAGCAGTGGTTCTAATACCTTGAATACGAAAGTGCAGGGGCTGGTATTGCGGGATAAAGGCTTTAGTGGCCCCTTTCGCTTGCAGGGTATTACTCTGGTAAAGAAATCTGAACGTCCGGGGATTAAAGAAGAGTACGGCATAGCAAATGAAAGCTATGAAGTTGAAGGCATTAACTTAGATGACTTTGAGTCTATTCCCTATGAAGACCCGATGACGGAGCAGCGTTTAGAGTTTATGCGCAGCATTGGTCAATAGTGCCTTTCTAGCTTCAGCCACCCTTTCAACCTGCCTAGCAGTCAAAATACCTGTTCACTTGCTGGCCAAGTCGCTATAATCCCGCAGTTATTTTAGGCAGGGTTTATCGGCTGTATGCGCCTTATTCGCGGGTTATACAACATTCCAACCGACTTTTCGGGCTGTGTTGCTACTATTGGCAACTTCGATGGTGTTCATTTAGGACATCAGGCGATTCTACAGCAGTTGAGAAAACAGGGTGAAGAGCATCAATTACCGACCGTAGTTATGATGTTTGAACCACAGCCGCGTGAATTTTTCGCACCGGATCAAGCACCAGCACGCCTAGCCAATATGAGCGAGAAGCTACAAGATCTCGCCAGTTTTGGCATTGATTATGTATTGTGTTTACCGTTTAACCAGAAGCTGCGTTCGATGAGAGCGGATCAGTTTATTCAATCGATATTATTGGATGGGTTGAAAATTAGCCACCTGATTGTCGGTGATGATTTCCGTTTTGGTTGTGATCGTACGGGTGATTATCAACTGCTACAGAAAACTGGACAGCAAGTCGGCGAACAAGCCCAAAGTAGTGGTAAGGGCTTCAGTGTCGAAGATACAAAAACCTTTGAATTAGAAGGTGAACGAGTCAGTAGTACCCGAGTGCGAGAATGCTTGAGTGCTAATGATTTAGAATCGGCGAATAAATTATTGGGCCGTCCTTATCGTATGAGTGGCCGTATTGGTTATGGCCGCCAGCTAGGGCGCACCATCGGTGTACCAACAGCGAATGTGATTTTACAGCGTAATAAACTGCCTATGTCAGGGGTTTATGCGGTGAAAGCGATCGAGATTACGGTAGATGCTTGTCATGAAAGCTCATCGGTTGATCTGGCTGAGAATGTTAAGGAGTGGCAGGGTGTGGCGAACATTGGGGTAAAACCTACAGTCGCCGGTACTCCGGAGCCTTCTCTTGAGGTTCACATTTTCGACATTGATGAGAACCTATATGGCAAGCGTTTAAGTATTGAGTTTTGCCAGAAGATACGTGAAGAAAAAAAGTTCAATGGCTTGGATGAATTGAAAACGGCCATTGGCAACGATATGCAGGTTGCTCGGAAATATTTTTCCTAGCCACTGCTAGAAAATTAAGATTTAGAAGCAAACGATTTAGCGCATCAGATGATGATAAAAGCCATGACTGAGTGTTTAAGTAGCTAGTGTGTGAGGCAGGAAGCCGAGCTCAAGCCTATAGGGAGCGTAGCGCTATGAATACCTGCAATAGCTGGTATTTGGGCTAGCAACAATAAATACTCAGTCATGGCTTTGATTAGACTGAATTGATTTGGATTAAAAATTATTTTAAAAACATAAGTGCCTTACCGCAGATTATAGTTGGAAGCAAAAATGAGCAAAAAAGACAAAGCACCAGAGAGCCAGTACAAGGTTACATTGAACTTGCCAGAAACAGATTTTCCAATGCGTGGAAATCTGGCAAATCGTGAGCCTGAATTATTAGCACAGTGGCAAGAAATGGGTTTGTATCAGCAAATTCGTAATGCCCGCTCTGGTCGTGAACAGTTTATTTTGCATGATGGCCCTCCATACGCGAACGGTGATATTCACATCGGTCACGCAGTGAACAAGGTATTAAAAGACATCATCATCAAATCTAAGACCCTATCTGGTTTTGATGCGCCGTATGTTCCTGGTTGGGATTGCCACGGTTTACCGATTGAATTAAAAGTGGAAGA
>Ga0105348_1002489_pt1 | contig 10986 bp, 5 predicted proteins | sample EN8Hudsemesocosm_2_FD_83504 | JGI IMG/M metagenome (GOLD analysis project Ga0105348, IMG submission 83504) | Methane-oxidizing microbial communities from mesocosms in the Hudson Canyon - EN8C Hudson Canyon | ecosystem: Environmental > Aquatic > Marine > Cold seeps | place: Hudson Canyon...
CGCACGAAGAAGCATTACAAATTCTCAATCAGGGGCTTCAGTATGCACCATTTCATGTCAATTTATGGCAAGCATTAGCTAAAAACCTTGCCCATGTCGGACAATTGGATAAAGCTATAACCGCGACTCGCAAACTAGTCGAACTGGAGCCTATGCAATATCGGTATCACTTTTTATTGTCATCTGAATTGGCTAATGCAGGACAGTTTGAAGAGGGACTAGATGCCTGCCAACAGGCATTGGCATTGGCACCAAACAGTGCCAACATTTATTTGCAACTAGGCCATTTACTAAAGACACTCGGCCAACGTACACAATGTGAACAGGCCTATAAACAAAGCATTTCTCTTGAAAAAATTAATGGCACTGCTTATTGGGCACTGGCCGATTTAAAGTCTTATCAGTTTGATGATACAGAAAAAAAAGCAATGTATAATTTGGTTAGTAACAGTCAAACTCCGCCAGCCCAGGCTGCTCAGGCTTGTTTTGCTTTAGCTAAGTCACATGAAGATAACCATGATTATAATTTGGCTTTTGAACACTACCTTAAAGCCAATAATTTACGCCCTGATGTTAATTTTGAGCCAAAGGATTATCAAGCCAAGTGTGAGCTAGTTCGTCATGGTTTTTCTAAGCAAGTGTTAAAATTACAGGCAAAATTTACTGAACAACAGCCGACCCCTATTTTCATTGTTGGTTTGACTCGTTCTGGCTCTACCTTACTAGAGCAAATTCTCAGTAGCCACTCAGATGTAGAGGGTACTATGGAGTTATATAGTTTGCCTAGAGTGGTGAGGAGACTGGAGAAAATTAGTAACAGAAAGGGAATAACTTATCCGGAGTTGATGGCTCAGTTGTCGCCTCAGGATTTATCAGCTTTAGGACAAGGTTATCTTAAAGACACTGAAATCTATCGTAACGGCAAGCCATATTTCATAGATAAAATGCCGCCTAATTTTCATAATGTTGGTTTGATACACATGATCTTGCCAAACGCCATCATCATTGATGCCCGTCGTCATCCGTTATCAACAGGCTTTAGTAACTTTAAGCAGCATTTTGCCAAAGGTTATGACTTTAGCTATGATCTAGCCAATATTGGTCACTACTATAATAGCTACCTAGCTTTAATGGATCACTGGGATGAGGTGATGCCAGAAGAAGTGTTATGCATACAATATGAAAACCTGATCCAAGATACTGAAAATCAGATAAGGCAGTTGTTGCACCATTGTGGTTTGCCGTTTCAAGCGTCGTGTTTAAACTTTCATGCCAATAAGCGCGCGGTCAGAACGGCCAGTAGTGAACAGGTGCGCCAACCAATCAATACCAAAGGCATGGAGCAGTGGCGACATTTTGATGCTTTTTTAACACCATTAAAAGAAGCCTTGGGTGAACAGACCCTCAAAAGATTTGCTCAGTGGGCCTAATCATAAATACGACTTAAAAGGTAATAAAAAAACGAACTAAGTTAATAAAATAATTATTAGCTCAGTTCGCTTTTAGTTTGCTTTAGTTTGCTTATAGATCCAACGTTTATAAATAATAAAAGAGGCACGTAAGATACCAGCCTCTAATACTTTAATAATTCATGCTTATATTAAAAAGCAAAATCTAAACGTAGTGTTACATTGCGTCCTTGAGCATAATCAATATAATGGAAATTACCATATTCGTTACCTGTCGAGCTTCGGAAATCCATGATCTCCTTATCAAGTAAGTTTTTAATATGTAAACTAGCATTTATGCCGTCTGCTAGTTCAATACGTCCAGATAAGTTCACCCTTTCATAAGCAGGTAATTTATCTTCTTCGGCAGCTTTAAAGTGAGTTTTATATTCATCATAAGCTTCTACTTCTATACGGGCATAGGCTTGTCGATTAAATATTTCAAACCCTTGGTCAAGCGCCATATAAACATTGTATTTAGGCACTTGAGCCATATCATCACCCGCTTTAGCGCCAATAGATTCTACATCTTCGAGCATTTCAGCAGCAACATAACCAACATTGAAGGTAAAAGTTAAGTCGTCAGTAATATTAGTCACCGTTTCCAACTCTAAACCACGAGAACGAGCTTTGGCTGCGTTGGCCGTAAAGCTGAAACCACATCCCATGCCTATATCAGCTTGAACATCAGTCCAGTCTATTTGATAAGCCGCAGTTGATATCCCGACCTTGTTATTAAACAATGAACCTTTATAACCTATTTCATAGTTATCAATTGAATCTGATTCATAACGTGTTTGGAAAAACTTAGCATTAGGATCATTACGACAAGCCACTGGTAGGTTTGTAATGTTGTTGCCACCAGGACGGTAACCTTCAGCATATAAAGCATAAACCGACATTGAGCTATCAGGACGCCAAGAAACGCTGAACTTTTTACGGTTGCCACTTTCCTCACCCCCATTTTCAGTACGATTCGCATAATATGTACCTTCTGGCAAATCAGGGCGGCTGGTTTCATCCGCAGTAGAACCCCAGATACCTTGAGTCACTGTAACTTCATTATCTTTTAAATCATAAAAGCGAATGCCAGCGGTAAATTCAAACTCACCTATGCTCTCTGTCTCTAGGGTATAACTCGCCTCTCCAAAGAAAGATTGCTCACGATTAAAGCTAACTAACGTTTCTTCACTGTAGTTGATGTTTGGATTATCCCAATAAAACATGCCTAACTCAGCAACATTATTAATAACTTGTAATTCGCCGTTATTGTCTTCCCATTCGCCACCAAAGTACCCCCAATAATCTCCCCAGAATGCAGAGGCGATTGCTTTCCCTTCATTACCATTACCGTGGTATTGGTCTTGGCGGCTAGGACCATCACCTTTTTCATCTTTATCGTAAAAGAAACCCACAGTCCAATCAATGTTACTCTCAGTTTCTAGGCTAGATAAACGAATTTCATGTGTGGTACGTTTGCGCTGATAGTCATTATTTATCCAAGTTCTGAACATATCGCCACCGTCACTGCGAGCCCATTTAGTATCTCTACTAACATCAGAGTTATAATTACGATATGAGCCATCATAGTTAAGTCGAGCAAAACCAAAGACATCATCATGTGATATGTTTAAAGTTAACATATCCGTTTCGTCGTTTGATTGAGCATCCATTAATTCCCAGGCGTTATATCGTGGGTCTGTCCCGCCGGCAATATATCCTGAGCTCATACACTCGACTCTACCTTTATCACAAGCAGCACCTTCTTGAATTTCAACATCATAACCAAAAGGTGCATCAGGATTTGAGGTTAGCAGTGCTTCATAAGCCGCACCACCTCTAGCGACATCGGCTGTATTGGTACCTATGCTTTCATATTCATCATGAACATAACCAAGATTAATACTAAAGTCATCTGTAGCTTGCCATAACATTTGAGCACGTAAAAAGTTAGCGCGTTCATTACCTTGCACGCCGGTATTGACGTTGGTGATGCTAAGAGGTGTATTTGAGGTACTTCCTGTTAAAGCCGATAATACAGCGCTGCAAACTAGGCTATTTTTTAGCACATAGGCTCGTTTAGTTGACATGTTTTTTCCTTTGATTTAGTTATTAATATTATATTTTTATGTTTCAGATTCTCTACTTTAAAAATGCAATATGTAAGCTAGTTAAAGGCGACATTTGAATTAGCTAATAACTCTTCTTCGATATAATTATTCCCTACAATTAAACCAAAGCATTCACTTTAACAACATAATAAATACTGCACCTTCCTTAATATATAACCTTCATGTAAATCAAATTCCTGCCAGATGTAACATCAATATATAAGAATGTCTTTATTTGTAATAAGGCTTTTATATATATCCGCCGGTTTTGTCTGATTGATGAGATCGAATGACTTTAACCACTATATTGTGTTTATTCACGCTTTTCTCCACATGTAGATTCCAATAGGCTGTGCTAGATTTATAGTAACAAGTATAAGGTGTTAAGTACCCCGTAGTGAGATAGGTCGAATAGTCACGATTACAACAAAGCCGACCTAGCTTTTCCTCAAACTTGCCACAGCAAATAGTCGGTTTAGCCACCATATAGTCATTTAGACGTTAAATCGAAGCGGAAGCCCTTCCGATTACAAATCTGACGTTACAGTCATTTGCAAAAAAGATTTTGGCTTCCACATTAGGGAGATATAATTGATGCTTAGAAACAATCCTAAAAGGATTGCTTCTAAGCAGAAGTAAAAAATAGCTCAGTCAATTTATATTCATGAATAACGATAACCCATTTACTTGCTACTAAAGCTATAATTTCAAGGTATAACAACTATGTAACTTTAAGTTCACGTCGAAGAATTTTACCAACGGATGACTTGGGTAAGTCACTAACAACATTAATATCTTTTGGCACTTTATAAGAGGTCAAGCTTTCCCTACAATGTTGAGCAATATCATTAATGGACAACTCACCCTTGATGGTTATATAACAAACAATTTTTTCACCCGTTTTTTCATCAGGTTGACCAACAACGGCTGCCTCCAAAATATTCGGATGCTCAACAAGTATTGCTTCTATTTCATTAGGGTAGACATTAAAACCAGAAACAATAATCATATCTTTTAATCGATCAACAATTTTTATACAGCCATTTTCTAAACTTACACCAATGTCTCCTGTTTTAAAGAAGCCATCTTCAGTCATAACCATTGCAGTTTCTTCGGGTTTATTCCAATAACCTGCCATGACATGAGAGCCTCTAGTGGTTACTTCTCCGCTCTCACCTTGTGGGACTTTTTCCCCTTGTTCATTTCTTATTTCAACTTCATAACCCGCTAATGGCTTGCCAACAGTGCCGTAATGTATGTTTTTGGGATCATTTAAACAAACCACGGGTGAGGTTTCTGATAAACCATAGCCCTCAGAAATGTCACAATTTGTCACTTCCTTCCAGCCTTTAATTGACGAAGGTGTAAGAGCTGTACCTCCAGATATTGTGAGTTTAAGCGATGAAAAATCTAGGGCTTTAAATTCAGGGTGTTGACACAAACCAACAAATAAAGTGTTTAACCCTGCAAAACCAGTAAATTTGAAAGGCTTAATAGTGCTGACAAAAGCACTTAAATCTCTAGGGTTAGCGATAAGTACATTAAGGCCTCCCTTACTAAAGACTACGAACAAGTTAATAACAAAAGCGTAAATATGATACAGCGGCAATGGGGCAACAAATACCTCGCCGGTAGACATGTTTTCAGCAGTCCCTATACGTTCTGTTACTTGATATGTATTACTTAAAATATTTGCATGGGTTAATTTTGCACCTTTGGCTACGCCTGTTGTACCGCCAGTGTATTGTAAAACACAAACATCATTTTTTTGTACATTAGGGACAGGAGTAAAAGCACAGTGTCGACCTTGTTCAATCACTTGCTCAAAACAAAATATATCTGATTGCCCAGACAAGTTATTTTTCTTCTTTCTATCGTTAGAAACCACGATAATAGTTTCTAAGCTAGTCTGCTCTTTAATTTCAACAAGTTTTGGCTGTAATGAATCAAGAATAATAAGTGCTTTAGCGCCTGAGTCATTAAACTGATGTAGCATCTCTCTTGGTGTATACATTGGATTTGTATTAACCAAGATTAATCCTGCCCGCAATGCGGCATAGGCGGCAATTGGAAACTGTATTATATTGGGTAACTGAATAGCAATTCTATCACCTGGTTTTAATCCACTCTTTTGTTGTAACCAGCTTGTTAATGCTAGTGACTGAATCTTTACTTGCTCAAAGGTAATTGTTTGCCCTAAGCCATGATAAGCTTCTTGTTCGGCATATTTTTCTAGTGTACTTTCAATTAACTCTATTAAGTTTTCAGGTGTGTTTTTAAGTGATTGATTAATCATAATAAACTTCCTTCCTTTACTATTCTTGCTTTTCAGGCATTTGATTCGTTTTAAACTGCTTGCTTATCGCTCTAAAAAACTCAATTGTTTCAATTTCTTTAAAGTACTCTTCCTTATTTTCAAGCGAATAATCAGAAAATGCAGATAACTTAACAATGACAAGATCTCGAACGGGGTTGACGTAAATAAACTGGTTATAAACACCTATCGCTGAATACTCACCTTCTGTAGAATCAGGTAACCACCACTGGTAACCATAACCTAAAGGTGAGGTTTCAGTTGTATGGGGTTGTTTTGCATAGGGCATAAGGTGAGGCGCATCAGACGTTGTTGCATCTTCAATCCACTTAGCGGGTAAAATTTGTTTACCTTGCCAATTCCCTTTCAAACGGTAGAGTTCACCTAATTTTGCATAGTCTCTTGCTGTGGCATTAAGGCCACCAAAAGCCATTTCCATGTTATGGTCATCTACCATCCAGTATGCATCAGACTCCATACCTAAGGGTGTCCACAATTTTTCTTGGATATAGTTTGTAATTGTTCTATTCGTTGCTGCCGCGAGTAACATACCTAAAGCCTGAGTGTCACCAGAATTATATCGGCTTACGGTGCCGGGTTCATATTCACGCTTCATTTGCGCAATAAATTCATCCATTGAACCACCCGTTGCCATAACATTACCAAGTCGTAATACATCTGATTCAGTGTCTGTGTAATCTTCACGCCAAGCAGCACCAGAAGACATTTGTAAAACATCTTTGACTCGGACATTATCGTATGCTGAACCAATTAAGGTAGGCACGTAGTCAGTAATTGGTTTTTGAATATCAATCAATCCATCTTCAACCGCTACACCAATCGCGGAAGCAATAAAACTCTTCGCAACTGACATTGATAACCAATTTACTTTACGACCTCCCGTTAAGCTATAACGTTCAAACCTGACTTTTCCCTGATGAATAACTAAAAATGCGCTAGTGTCTGTTTGTGCTAAAAATGCTTCAGAATTAATGTTATTTCCCTGATATGGAAATACTTCAGGTAGTGTGATTGGTTGACTTTTTTCGAACTCAAAAGGTTTATTTGAAGCCTTCATGGTGGTCACAGGCATAAGTTCTTTAATTCGATTAAAATTCTCATATTGCTCTGCTCCAGTAAATAAATTCCCAATGAAGGAAACCCTGTCGTACATGGGTTTAAGTACATACATTGTACTTGCCAAGACAACAATAATTACGCTGAAAATGATTGTTTTCATTACTAAATCCTAAACTTTGATGAACTTTGAGTGTTTTACTTGGAGAGATAAATGAAGCACTGCCAGTATTGACAGTGCTTTATCAATTAGAAATTGTATTTTACTTCAAGGCCATACATTCTAGGTGTGCCACGCGACCCTGTTAATGTGCCTAAAAAGTCACGAGAGGTACCTGCGTCATAGTCATTATCTAGTGCATTTCTCGACCACAGGGCTAACAGCCATTTATCATCTGTATCACCTAGTGTAATACGTATGTCGACTAAGTCATTTGATGGCATATAGCCCCAATCTATGGTTTGATTGTCGCCAAGCGTTGTAGCACTTCTAACGTTATCAATAGTAGTAAAGCTACCACCAGTATAGGTGTAACCAATATGCAACATTAATTCATAGTTATCGCCGAGGCTGTGATAGTAATCAAATGTTAAAGCTCCTTGAAGCTCCGCAGCTCCGGGAATTTTCTTTCCTGATGCATCACTTCCATCAGCACCGCCACCAACAAACGAATCAAATTTACCATCTAGCACTCCGATTGATGCCGACATTGTCAGAGAGTCTGTTAATTGTGATGTCAATTCTAGCTCAGCACCCGTTGTGCTAACTTCCGCTGCATTACGTATACTAATTGAGGTAAAGCCATCACCTAAATCGATAAATTGATTAACTTGATAGTCGTCATAAGCCGTATCAAAAGCGGCCATAGAAAACTGAACTTGACCTTCTAGTATTAAGCCCTTTAAACCTATCTCGTAGCTTTCAACGGTCTCTTTATCAAACTCAATGCCAACTTCTAAGTCAGCTTGAGTAACGTAATCCAAGTTATACCCCCCGCTTTTATAACCTTGCGCATAACGAGCATAACCTACTAAATTCTCGTTAAAATCATAATTTAATGAAATGCTGGGAGAGAAATCTTTATCTTTGCGTGAATCTTTTACTTGGCCCGTACCAATGCCAAAAAGCCCTGATGTTGAGCCATTTAAGCTCCAATCTACCTTTTTACTTTCCTCTGAGTAGCGAAACCCTACGCCCAAATGTAGGCTATCATTCAAATCGTAATTAAAATTAGCAAAAATCGCATAGCTTTCAGTATCAACTTCCCCCCAATTAGTCACTATATCCGTCGGTATATACTCAGGAGGAAGAGGTCCTAACACTGCGTTTAAATACCCATCAGCATCATCGCCTACAATAGCATCTCTCTTAGTCGCAGCATTTTGCTTGTAGTAATATAATCCAACCAAATACTCTAACCTAGAACCCTCAGGTGAAATAATTTGGAATTCCTGTGTTATTTGCTCATATTCATCTTTGTAATCCGCTTGCAAAATATCTAAAAACGAATAGTCAATATCAAAAGCAAATTCTGAATCAGTACTTCTATATGAAGAAATTGATCGAAGAGTTATATCACTATCTAAAGTATAATTGATGTCCAAAGATGTGCCCCAAGTATCCCTTTTATCCGTAGGTGAGAAGTTATTCGTAACTTGATGGTTAGCCGACTCTTTGACTAATATCACTCCTAATGGATCTGTTAAACCTTCACCAAATGATGGTTTTTGATCTACATTTTGTGCATCTAATGTGAATAATATGTCCAGATTTTCACTGGCATCAATTTTCAATTGTGCTCTATAGGCCTGACTACTTCTATCATCCAAAAGTTCGCCAGTTGAAGTGTTTTTTACAAAGCCATCTTGATCAATATTGCTTGCACTTAGATTAATAAATGCATTTTCAGCTAAAGGAATGTTAATTTTTCCCGATAGTTGCCTAGCATTATAGTTACCTACTCTTGCCTTTATTTCGCCCTCTAGTTCATCTGTAGGCTTTTTAGAAATAAGGTTAATGGCTCCTGCTACTGTATTTTTACCGAAAAGCGCTCCCTGAGGTCCTCTCAGCACCTCAACACGCTCAAGATCTACTAAATCTTGGTTTATTGCTGGAGATTGCCCCATGTATATACCGTCAATGTATACACCTACCCTAGTATCAAAGCCAATATTACGGCTGTCTGCACCAACGCCTCGAATTTGTACTGATGACTCTAAGGAATCACCACTATGAATATTAACATTGGGTATGTAAGCTGCCATTTCAGACAAACGTTGAATTCCCGCATCTTCAATAGCTTCATCAGTCATAGCCGCAACTGAGATGGGTACATCAATAATTCGTTGCGAGCGCTTTTGAGCAGTTACCGTTATTTGTTCAATTTCATCATTTTTTTCATATTGAGCCTGAGCTGAAATGCTAAATAAGGCAGCAAGCGTTGCGGCAACAATAGTGGGTTTAAAGTGATTCATATTATTCTCTCTGTATTATAATTACTTTCTTTAAGAAGCTTCGAAAAACCTAGAATTTAAAATAACCAATTGCTTGGCTAATTTCTTATGGTGAAAGCCGAAAAAATTATAATTTTTGACAGGAGTTGTTTTTATTAGGTAGAGCTAAAATTAGCAATCATATACTCGTTAGGTGATAGAAATAGTTTGAAATGCTTTAGGTGATATACCAAATTTATTTTTAAAAGCGGATGTAAAGTTACTAGTATGTTCGTAACCAACTTCAAGTGCGACTTGAGTAACATTTAAGTTACCGGCTAACAGTAATTTCTGAGCTTGTTGTAGGCGATTATTAGTGATGAACTCTTTCATTGAGCAACCGTAAAAGAGCCTAAATCCTTTTTTCAAACGACTTTTACCAATCCCTAATATTTTTACTAATTCACTTTGCTCAGGAGGCTTAAGCCATTGGTCCTTTAACAAGACACCTGCACTTTTTAATATTTCAACTTCTTTTTTTGATAGTTTAGATAATTCCGTTTTAGATTCAGACAGTGCCACATTGCCTAAGGCTAAACACATTAATTCAACACTTTTAGCTTGTAAAAAAGGACGACTATAACAATCAACTAAATTAGTATTTAACAAAGCACGTAATGCTTGCATTAAACTATCATTCATAACTATAGTTTTTGTAACTAATCTCTTACCAGTAAAAACATCCTGCAAGCAATCAGGTAATTGCTCTAAAGACAAATGAAAAGGGGCCTTTAATAGCACTTCAGGCTTACACAATAACATAACCATTGAGTACTCCTTGCTTGCATCTCCCATCTCTTCTATTTCTATTTGATTGCTACTATAAGCAAGTGTTAAGAAGCCTTCATTCAATTGAAAACCATCTTCTCCTTTAACTTTCATTACGTGGTTACCTTTTAATTTAAAGGCAATCGCTATTAGCTCCTTAGGGTATATAATTTTTTCATTTTCAATTTGAGGAGTAGGATCAAAATCACCATATTTAAAGTGCATAATTCGAAGTAAAACGCCTGGTTGAAGTTGATACAAGGTATCATAACCAGTTTGCTTTCCACCAACCTCATACTGTATATGTTTTTCATCACTTGAAAGCTCAAAACGGCTTAAGTCTGTAAATGGTACGTTAGTAGATTTATCTTTCATCTATTATTCCTTTTATCTAGTAGACAACTTTTCATAATAAAAAGTGGATGATTATCTAATTGAAAGACCAAAGTTAAAATATTATCTATATAAAAGCTAGCTACTGAGTCAGAAAAAAATTAGTTGACCACTACATTCTGCCCCTTTTCAGAGGTATGAAACTTTCAACAATCCCGAAAAGCACAAAACGGTCTAAATTTGAAATGATAATTTATCTTATAAAACAAATTATATGAAAAATCTGTGATAAACCTATGAACCCTACGGCAAAACATCCTCAGAGCTCCTTATCAATAATATCTACCATTATCTCTTTAGATAAATCTGATTGATCTGTAAACTTTAATAAAAATACAATTGGTACTTGGTAAATATGAACCTAATTAAAATAAAATATATA
>Ga0105348_1002492_pt1 | contig 10980 bp, 6 predicted proteins | sample EN8Hudsemesocosm_2_FD_83504 | JGI IMG/M metagenome (GOLD analysis project Ga0105348, IMG submission 83504) | Methane-oxidizing microbial communities from mesocosms in the Hudson Canyon - EN8C Hudson Canyon | ecosystem: Environmental > Aquatic > Marine > Cold seeps | place: Hudson Canyon...
CCAAGCCGACCGAACGAATAAAACCATCTTCCATACGCCAAACAGGCACATCCGCTGAAAGAGACCCAGAGCGTTTAGCGTCTTCGAGCTGTGAATCAAGCTTTCGCCCCCAAACCAGCAAACCATCCTCGGGCTGAATTTTCTTTAACGCTGCCTTAATACTTTTTGAGAAGATAACCTTATCCGCATCCTCACTAACAAACGTACCGATAAACGCTTTTTTCCACATAGAAAAATCAATGCAAAACAGGTTCTTTACCTGCTCAGATTTGATTTTTTGATGCTGAATTAAAATAGGTAAAATATCCTCTAACTCACATCGCTCTTGAGTATAAGGATGGATGTAACGAGGATATACCAAATAAGCTAAAGCAATGATTTCATGAATATCACGTTTTCTATTACGTCTAGCACAAAGCTGGCGATCATCGGTCAGCCCCCAGCCACTATAAAATGGCACACCAAAACACACGACGGGTTTATTAAGAATTAAAGCCTCAAAACCTAGCTGAGAGGTCACGGTATAAACTTTATCAACCTGATCAAGCAAAGCTAAGGGGTTAAAATTATCAGTATCAACTTAATACGATCACTTGCTTGCGTTTTAGTTAAATAACCGGTCTTTTTACCAAAGCGAACGTCAGGGTGTAGTTTGACATAAATGTCGGCTTCAGGGTTCTCATTAATAGCAGCCGTTAACATCTCACTGAAAGTCAGCTCACTGGCTAAACCATATTCAATTGAACAATCATTTTGGGTCTGATCAATCACCAATATACGCTGTCGCCTAGTTGAGCCCAATAAAGATGAATCCGAGAAAATAGCGTTTAACTGTTCAGAAGAAGGCAAAGGCGAGTGATTATACTTACTTAAAAAATGCTGTTGAATCGTAGTTTGTAAGGTTCTAGCGCGCGCTAACAAATCATCATCCAGCTCATCATGATTTAAGCACGCCTCTAAACGAGAAGGTTGTGTCGCATTGTAGTAAATGCCTAAGTCATCAACTATCAGTGAAAATCGTTCGCCATTTTGTGCAGGGTGATTAAGGTAACTGATAAAACCATCTTCAAGACGAAGCATAGGGGCTTTATTCTTTTTTGCCGAAGCCTCCACTTTAAGCGTATTTTCTTTACAACCCCAACCCACAAAACCCTTCGACGTACCTTTAGCGTTTAAAGGGCTAAGCAAGGGGCGATAAACTAAAACTGACGGGCCAAGTAATGAACGGCATGCTTTAGAGTCAAATATGCCTTTAGACGTAGTAATAAGATAATCTGGCAGGTTATTAATTGTATGATTTAAAAGCATTAAACAGTCATTACTCGTCAGGCTAATTTCAGGCGGACGCATTATGCCATAGTTGAAACTAATTTGTGTGAAAAGTAGTCAACTATTAGGACGTGTTTTGGTTCTAATTCAAAAGATTAAATCGAAGGGAGAATTGCCCAACACATCAATGATGTGCAATATTTAAGTTCAACTTAACATTTACACAGAAAAGCTGCTAATCATGTTCAAAAGATCGATACTTATATAGAAGTTCGGGCGTTAGCGAAAGAGTTTCGTATTATTACTGTTCTTGGGCCGAGACAAGCAGGAAAAACGACACTTTGCCGCATAGCTTTTCCAGAATATAAATATGTGCCTCTTGCAGACCTGACCCACGTTTATACGCTACCGAAGACCCTAGAGGCTTTCTTAATGGATACCGACAATATGTTATTTTCATGAAGTGCAGCGAGCACCACAATTACTTTCTTATATACAAACCATCGTAGACGAAGATAAACTCTAAGCGCAATTTATCCTTACAGGAAGTCATCAATCAGAATTAAGTACGGCCATTGTTCAGTCTCTTGCGGGAAGAACCGCTCAATTAACGCTACTGCCTCTGACGATGCATGAGATTAGCGTAAATGATAAGGAACTCAATGCCTGCCTACTAAATCGCTTTATGCCTGGAAAACACGCCGATCAAATTAATACATCCAGATTTTACCATTCATACTTTCAAACTTACGTTGAGCGCGATGTGAGGTTAATTATAAATTTAAAAGACAGCGCCAAATTTGAAAAATTCGTTCGCTTATGTGCTGGTCGTACTGGGCAACTTCTTAATCAGACATCACTAGCAAATGATGTTGGCGTATCAAGTAATACGATAGGAGATTGGTTATCGATTCTTGAAGCCTCATTTATTATTTACAAGCTTCAACCTTACTATGAAAACATTGGTAAACGCTTGATTAAATCTCCTAAACTTTATTTTATTGATATAGGTCTAGCCGCATGGTTAATGGGTATAGAAACAACAACCCAGATGCAACGAGACCCTTTACGAGGCAATTTATTTGAAAACCTCATCATCATTGAGGCGCTTAAATCAAAGCTAAACCAAGGTAAGGATCCACGTTTGTTTTTTTACCGAGACAGTCATGGAAATGAAGTTAATTTAGTGATTCAGCATGGCAATAACTTACACCCAGTTGAAATAAAATCATCTCAAACTTGGCATAATTCATTCTTAAAAAGTATTCGTTATTTTAGCCAGATTTTAGGCGATAGAGCTGAAAAAGAGACAGTTATATTCGGCGGCGACATAAATAAAACGAATGAAAATTATAGTTTATGCAGTTATAAAAAATTAACAGACAAGCTATTTTAAGAAGGCATGGGGGTCAGGCCTTGCATTTGACACATTGACCAGACGAAGATAGCGCTTAATAAACAAATCCAAAGGAGTGGATTTATAGCCAGGCCGTTAAGAATTGAATTTAGTGGTACGCTTTACCACATTACCTCTCGCGGCAATGCTCGTGAAAACATTTATAAAGACAACTTAGATAATCAAATTTTTTTAGAGCTTTTATATCAAACCAATGAACGACATAACTGGCTTTGTCATAGTTACTGCCTGATGTCGAACCATTATCACCTTTTGATTGAAACAAGAGCGGTGACGCTTTCGAAGGAAATGAAATACTTAAATGGTTCCTATACTCTGCGTTATAACCATAGACATAACAGTGTGGGCCATTGATTTCAGGGGCAATTTAAAGCTATTCTGGTTCAGAAAGAATCTTATTTATTAGAACTAGCCAGTTATCTTGTGTTAAACCTCGTTCGCGCCAGAATGGTTCGAATAACGGAAGAGTGGCCATGGAGTAGTTACCGGGGTACAGCAGGTTTTCTCAAGCGTATGATTGTTTAACAAGTGACTGGATTTTATCGAGCTTTTCTGCAAATACAGTAGATGCGATTAAGAGGTACTGCATTTTTGTAGAATGAGGTTTACCTGGGTTCGGATCAATTTGTTGATAATATGTTATGTAAGCTCAATCCTGGGCAGTCATTAGACGACATCCCAAAAGCCCAGACACTACCCGCTATGAAACCATTAACCTATTATGTTAAGTATTCTTCAGGTAAAAAGTTGGCTATGGCGCATAGCGTACCTCAGTGAGCATTATACACTCTCGGAAGTAGGTGATTATTTTGGTGTAAGCTATGCGACAGTGAGCCGTACGGTAAAGTTTTGGAAGGCAGTGTGAAATGTAAGACCTGACCCCCAATAATTCTATATCTTTAGTTTCAGAGTTAATTTCTGCCTTTCACTTAATCCAACCTTAGGAGTCTGCGAAAGGCAACTATGTACAAAGAGACTATAAATTGCTCTAAAGCTACTTAGACATTATCATGGATAGTTTCAGGTGTAGCATAGATTTAGCGAGCTCTATCTTGTGGCTTTTGGCAAGGAGTGTACCACTATGAGAAATATCACCCCAAAGAGCTCGGTCATGATATAACAATTTACAGGCCTCACCGAGCTCTGCAGGCGTTGTAACTTCAATGGAGGATTGACCTAAATATTCACTTAATGACTGAGGCATATTTCTGTGGATCACAGGAGTGCCAACGCCTACGGATTCTACTGGAATCATTTCAAATGTTGAGAATAAATTTAAGCAAATGCACAAGCGGAATTGTGCTAATTGTTGATGCCAGTCATCCGTGCTATAGGGGATGACCTTAATGCCTAAGTCGCGGTCAATTTTTCCACCATATTGACGTACCGCATACAGATCTACATCAGGTAACGCTTGTTTAATCGCCTCAAGCCACTCTTCAACTCTACCGCCAATAATGTTTTCATTATAGAGTTTTTGTAAATCGCCAACGAAAATACCATTGCGCTTCTCAAATGTAATGCTGGTCACACTATTATCGTAATGAAGGGTTTTGGGTATGGATACTATGTTTTCAGCAATAACTTCAAGATCCTTATGAGCTGCAGCTGAATTAGTAAATAAACCAATAAATAGGCTGTTTTTGCTAATCTTATTCCATTCTTGAACTTTTTTAACCATCCATTTTGATCGAGACTCAGCCAGATTAAATGAAAGATTTACTAATACCTTTTTATTTAGTTTTAGAAGATGGGTTATTGTCTTTTCAATATCAGCAAAATCGGGTCTCTCAGGATCACCGGGGTAGATCCAAACCAGGTCTGCGTTTTCGCAGCCTTCCATAAATGAGTTATATCCATCATCAATTTCGATGGGTGTGATGCAGTTCCCCATCGCGCGGAGATTGTCAATAATCATATGACTAGACTTGAGAATCCCCCCTTTTTTCCAACGACTTTTATTCACTCTCCCAATATATGCAATTTTTAAACGCTTTCGTTCAAATGCCGACTCTTTATAAGGTAAATTGAGTTTCCAATCAGTTTCTGATGCAATTTTATTTTGTTCTTGGCTTGTATCAGCGGCAGAGCCTGTTGAATTTTTAGACTCTTGGTTGATGGCTATATCATTCTCAATCTCAATAGGTAAAGCTTGGTCTCTGTCATGTTTTAATACGACAAAGGGGGTAGCTTGTTGTTGGCCTAAGCGAGCGAAGTATACGTCAGCCATATTCGGGAGAATAAAATCTTCGAATTTAATATCTAGAGTACTGGAGTGAAATGCAGTACAACCGGTTCCTAATATATGGACAGACGTATCTTCTGGACGGTTTGATCTAAAAGAAAATACTCTACGTGATTTGGCGTCATAATAATTTTCAAAAGGTTGCTTTATTAAGGATCCATGCCATCCGACGACTACTTTTCTATTGTATTGTTCTATTTTGTCAATGCAATATTGGACATAATACGGCGGATAAATAATGTCGTCATCAATACTAAAGAAGTACCCTGAGACCTTATTGATGTTTCGGAACTTTCCTTTGTCGCCGATATTACCCATGTCACTAATTATGGTAATTTTGTCATGAATAAGAAAATCGGGCGTTGAATCAAAATCATTCAAATAAACGTATAGTACATCTACTTGGTTGATTATCGACTCTACAACCGCTTGAAGAGACTTTTGTCTAATTTTTATTGCGGCAATTCCCGCTGTAATGGTGCGGTCATGTTGTACTGCAGGAACTGTTGAACTTTTGTCTATTGCTGAAAGTGTAGGTTTTAGCGCGCGCACCTGATTATAGCCGCTGACTGATAGAGTTTTTGTCCTCAATTTCTTTTCCACTCGTTCAGCGTAAGGGGCCCAGGTTTCAAATTTACTAAACGAAGCTGGAAATAATTTAGCTGCCAGAGTATTTATTGGGTTGAGAAAATTTCTTGTCTTGGCGTTTAAAAGTGACTTGATTCGTTTTACATATATGGACTGAGCTTCTTGTAAACGAAAAATTTCCTCACTCTGTTTGCTGGCAAGTCCTTCTAATGCGGAAATGTATTGGGTTTGTTCTAAGTTGTCGTTTTGCTTCAGCTCGTCATGATTTTCAGCTAACAGTTTGCCAAGATCTTTTTTTAGCGCTGAAAAGGATTGCTCAAATACCTTAGCCTGTTCACTAGCTACTTGATCAAGTTTTTTATCGTTGGTTATTTTTGACTCGGTTATGCCTATCTCCAAATCGGAAATAGTGCTGGCTACTTGATCAAGTTTTTTACCGTTGGCAACTTTTGACTCGGTTATACCTATCTCCAAATCGGAAATTGTACTGGGTATATGATCAAAATGATTTACTGCATTTTCTAACGAAGATATTTTCGATGATATAGACGATATATTTAAGTTGCTTGCCTCGATACCTTTTGTTACTTCACTTAATCTTGAACCAACCTTATGAAATTTTTCAGAGGTGTTTTTTCCGATCGCACGAATCTGGTCATTAATGAGAAATGCTGTATTCTGCGGAGCACAGGAAAATATATATGTAGGAGTGAATGACTTCCGAGAAACGAGCTCGTAACCGTAAGTAGATAGGATATTTTTGCATGAGGTAAGCATTTGATAATTGGGAAGTTCGATGACGAGAATAGGTTTTTCACGCTCCAATAGTTTAGTAGCACCTTTAATGACTTTCAGTTCATTACCTTCTACATCTATCTTGATTAGGGCTACTGCGTCATTTGAATCGGTAAAATACTCATCGAGAGTATTTGATTTTAATTCCCCATCATTGTCTGCTATGAAGATGCTGGCTCCCAAGTTGTTCTCAATGAGCTGCTCGATTTTACCTGTTCCTTTTTTATCCAACACCGCGCTGTGAATAACAGAAACTTTGTTTGTTGCCTCATTTAACTCAATATTTCTTTTTAGTCTTTCTGTAACGATAGTATTCGGTTCAAATGAAACAACCTCTTTATCCATTACATTGGCAAAAAACAATGTGTGATTTCCGATGTTGGCACCCACATCAACAAATACTCCACTACTTATATTTAAATTATAAATATCTTGTAAAAGGTCTAGCTCATAAAAACCATTATTATTTATGAAGGATTCAATTCTATCTTGCTCATCATTAATATAAAATTTCGTATAAGTTTCATGAAACTTAATGCTTCTTATCTTGGTCACTATTATACCGCCTAATGTTCAATAAAATGAGGTTTGGAGTTCGTGTGAGGTGGTGATACACCAAGCTTTATATTGTTATGCCAATTTTTATAGTGCTTTATGTATTGCGCCCTGTTTCCTATGACAGTGAATTTAAATTCTGTTTCTGAAATTCTCGTCCAGCTTATTCCTGACTTCTCAGGAGATGACCTTGTAAGCGAGTTTGATGTAAAATTCACTTTGTAAAGTATGTCGTAGAGTTTTTTAAATTGAGGGCCGAAGGTCGTTGTCATTCTATCCAGAAACTCAGTGTCCGCCCCCAACCTAACCTGATCGAAGCTACCTAGCTTTTCCACGACTATTTCTCTATCAAAAAATAGTGTGATAGCACCTCTACGATATTTGTTTCCATTAACTTTGATAAAACTGCCGTTACTATCTACGGTTTCTGTATAACAGTAGCAGCCTACAACTTTATGTCTTAGAACATGTAAGAGTTGGAGTCGAATTCTATCAGGGTGAGAGCTGTCATCAGAGTCCTGAAAGGTAATGTACTGACCTTTAGCTTTTGATAGTGCGAAATTTTTAGAAAAATATGTCCCTTTATTGTTCGAGTTTCTAAATAGAGATATTCGAGGCTCGTTCTTTGATACGTTTTGTAAAAACTCGGAGGTTCTGTCAGTACTTGCATCATCAATAATTATAATCTCAATCTTTTTGTGAGATTGAAAAAGGATGCTGTCAAGTGCATTCAGTATATTGTCTTCATCATTATAAACAGTGATAATCACACTAATAAGTAAGCTCTCAGAGAGAGCCGTTTTATAGGCTGCATTTAGGAACTTCCTATTCAATTTTATACATAAGTCACCAGTACCTGAAAGTACCGTATATTTTGACTCAAATAAAAACCTTGTGGGTTCTTGGAATAATTTTTTTGCTTTTTTAAACATAAATAAATGACAGCACAAAAGCTATTGATAACGTGTTTTGTATACCTGTTTTCCTCAAAGACTCAATACAGCCGCAGCAGCCACGGCAATATTATAAATAATCCGAGTCACATCTCCCGCTATTTCCAAGTTACTCAATTGTATCTCAGGCATCACCATAATCTCATCACCCGCTTTTAAACGTACCTGGCGATGATCATCAAAATGGCTGTAATCGACACGATCGATCGTGCCATCCCGATGAAGTACGACCACTGAATCGGTATTGGCTCGGTTAGAAAAACCACCGGCTAAGTTGATATATTCTTCAATAGTATTTTCATTATTAATGACTAAAGCGGTTGGGAATATCACTTCCCCAACGACAGAAATGGTGGAGGTTTTAATGGGAATAATAAGTTCATCACCATCCTCCAATAACATTTCGCCGGTATGGACACTGTTGGCTAATACCACCTGACCTTTTGGCATGACATTTCTTGCCTGTTTGATAAAGTTACCAACCAAGGTGGCCATTTGTACTCGAGCGGTGCCTTCTTTGGTGCTGATGTTTGGTTGAATGAGTACTTCGGTTTGCAAGGCATCTAAGGAGCGATCTAATGCGCTCTTTTGTCGTTGAGCCACGCTCTTTCTGAATAGTTGAATTGACGAGGCGTCAGCCGTTTCCATTAGCTCTAGCTGATCCATTAGGTCGGTTAAACTCGCGCCATATGGGAGAATGTATTCAGCAGGGCCTTTGTTTTCACCGGCCACTGAAATAGCAATATTCTTCACTTCATTATCTTTGACTAGTTCTACGATGGCGCCATTATGTAATGCATAGCTTCCAATATTGGTTAATGCTGCATAACGGGATTGCTGCTCTCCATCAATAATTTCGGTAATACGTGCGTAGTTGGCATTGGGGGAGGATTGAACAATGTTTAGTAGTTGATCAAAAGTTAGCGTTTGGTCGAACTCAATCATACTAGGTGTGTTGACAGCACCGATGACTTGAACGGTATTCTTCTTTTTCGTGACGACTATTGCATCCCCACTGCGAAGCTGTAACTGGGGCATTTCACCTTTTAGCATAAAATCATAGAGGTTTATGCTTGAGAGCAATTTGCCATTACGTTTAATATCAACGGCAATATAACTACCGCTGGCATTTCGAATGCCGCCGGCACTGTCTAGATAATACAGTACGGAGTCTGATGAGTAACCATGATATAAGCCGGGATTCGTGACTTCACCTGTGACGAATATTTTAACCGGTTGCGCCATTTCAAGGTTGGTATAAACCTGAACATTCTTTTTAAAGACCCGTTTGACGCGTTGAAGTACGTAGGTGTTGAGATCTTTATTGGCAACGCTTAACACATGTACGGGGCCTACTTCTGGAATAAAAATATTGCCCTGAGGGTCAACGACGAGCTTTCCTGTGTAGGTAAATGCGCCCCATAATTGTAAATTTATATGGTCGCCATTACTAATCAGGTAGTCGGGGTTGAAGCCTTTGAAGGGTTGGTCTTTAAAGCTGCCATTAAATAATGAGGCACCAAAAACAGGTGTTTCATCTTGAATAATGGGTGTTATCGTTTCTTCTTCTAGTTGCTGGGTTTCCAACGCAAATAAAGAATGCGAAAGTAAAACGGCACTAACAAATAGGAAATAGTTAAGTTTCATGTGTTTCAATATTTAAGCTCTATCTATAAATAAGTAAGTAGTTAGGTTCGGTGATCTTTAATAGCGGCTGACAGCATATTAATAATGCCGTAAAACATAATGAGGAGTATCGCCAAGGTGACCAGATTATATAGTTTTTTAGGGTATTCAGCATCTTCTGCATGGCTGGCTTGGGTGACGACGATCAAGTGCTTGAGTTTATTTGAGGCTTCGATGCGTGCGCTTTCCAGCGAGCCTAGCGCTAGTTGATAAGCGTCGAGCGCAAACTGTTGTTGCAGTTGTAATTTCTGAAAATCAGCACTGAGTTGGTTAAGCTTATTTCGTCCATTGTTGTTAGAAAGTAACGGCGATGTTGTGGTTTCGGGCATTGAACCTACAAGACGTCTTTTTTCCTGTTGAATTTGCGCTTCAAGTGATTTTACCGTCGACTTTACCGCTGTCACCTGAGTAGCGTTTTCATTTAAGTAGCTACGGTAAGCGGAGAGCTTGGTATTTTCTTCTGCTAGTCTAGCTGATAGACCTTGTATGATCGTGGCTACACCCTGGGCTTCATCTTCAGGACTGATCAGGTTATTCGTGTTCTGGAATTCAATAATTTGCTGCTTAATATTTAATAGCTTTGTTTGTGCTCGTTCAAGTTCTTTTTGGACAAAGTTCATTTGTTGATTAGCAAGTTTGTGGCTAATTGCATTCACAAATTGCTCCGATTTTTCGATAATCAATGTGACGAGTTGTTGTGAAAAGTCTGGGTCAAACGCTTGGGCGTCAATGCGAATAATGCCTGAAAGTTCATCATGGTTTACTTCAATGTGATTACGTACATAGTTTAAATAGTCTTCTTGGCTGGCCCAACCATAGAGTTGAGAAGCAAAGTCACCATTTTTTTGATAATAGTCTTTCAAACTGACGGCTTGGTTAATTAAACGCGCCATATCTAATGAGTGAATGTAATTCACAACCAATAAAGCATCTTGAGTATTACTGCTGCTACCTGCTAATAGAAAATCCATTGCACTTGGCGCTGCAGAAGAGGAGCTATTATCTTTAACGATAATCTCTGCGGTACTGACGTAACGGTCTGAAGCAATCATCGTAAAGTAAATCAGTGCTATTAGAAAAGGCACCACAACCAAAGCAATAAATGAACGGCTTTGTACTATAAAAGCTTTAAGCGATTTTAGTCTCGAACCACCTATAGAGCGTACTATGGGTTGTTCCGCAGGTACGTTTATCTCTGCTGGAATCGTGTTTGTATCTTTCTTTAACTCTACACTCATTACTGAACGTCTCCGAAACGTCTAAACAGGGAGTTTTTTAACATTGCTGCTATTTTGTTTACCAGTATTTTCATACTTGGCAATCGCGGTATTAATATCTTCATGCACCTCTATGCCGTCTTTACTTAGGTATACGCCGATATCACAGTTTTTTCGTAGTGTTCCCATTGAGTGGGCCACAATTATAAAATTAGATGTCTTCTTTTTCTCTTCAATCACATGTTCACACTTGGC
>Ga0105348_1002493_pt1 | contig 10973 bp, 15 predicted proteins | sample EN8Hudsemesocosm_2_FD_83504 | JGI IMG/M metagenome (GOLD analysis project Ga0105348, IMG submission 83504) | Methane-oxidizing microbial communities from mesocosms in the Hudson Canyon - EN8C Hudson Canyon | ecosystem: Environmental > Aquatic > Marine > Cold seeps | place: Hudson Canyon...
GGGGCTCCAGCGACATTTAAAAGCCGCTGGCATTTTTGCACGGCTGTCACTGCGTGATGGTAAACACGGCTACCTTGAAGATATTCCTCGCACGGTTGATTACCTTGTGCGAGTAAGCCAAAAGTACCCAGCTCTTAAGGATTTTCATGCATTGTTAGTCAATAAAATCGTGCCGGCGCTGAAAACAAAGCTAAATACCAGTATAGAAGAAAATGCATGAAAGCGATGATTTTAGCTGCGGGTTTAGGCAAGCGCATGCGCCCACTTACTGATAATACCCCCAAACCACTATTGCGCGTTGCTGGGCGGTATCTAATAGAATTTCACCTGGAACGTCTAGCTGAAAGTGGCTTTAAAGAGGTGTGTATTAATACGCATTGGCTGGGTGAACAGTTGCCTGAAGCCTTGGGTAATGGCGAACGCTGGGGCTTGAATGTTCAGTATCATCATGAAAACACGTTATTAGAAACCGCAGGAGGCATCCTGGCAGTATTGCCTTTACTCAGTGAGGGTGAACAGCCTTTTCTAGTTGTGAATGGTGATGTGTATACAGAACTAAACCTCCAAACCTGGCTAAATGAAGCGCCTGAAATAAATACCGAAAACCTGGCGCATTTGGCTTTAGTTAAAAACCCTAGCCATCATTTGAAAGGTGACTTTGGTATTGATACCGAGACTGGAAAATTAAGCGTGTTTGGTGAGCAGTCCACCGCTTTCACATACTCCGGTATCGCATTATTTCATCCGGATTTTTTTAAAGGTTTGGACGCAGGACCAAGCCCGCTTGCCCCTTTGCTGAAAAAGTACATACAGGCGCAGCGCGTCAGTGGGAAATTAATTTCAGACTACTGGCTTGATGTGGGTACGCCTGAAAGGTTTGATGAACTGAAGCTGCGGCTTGAGGGTTAGTGCTTTAACGGTATGCAATAAAGTATCAAAAATCATCACCAAAAAATGGGTCATCTTTGTTGATCGCTTCGTTGGAGTTCAGGTTGTGCAGTAATTGCACTCGTTCTTTACTATAGGACATAGCCTGGTTAATTTGCCCGCTATATTGTTCTAACCAGGTTCTGGAACCCGGAACCATGTGGGCCAAATCATAAGTGCCGGACTGTAGTGAGGTTAAAAATTGTTGATAACCTTGCTCTTGATCAAGCATTACTTTTCTGAGAACGGTGTTTTGAGAATTTGCTAATTGGCCTTTTAGTTCTGGAAGCGCTAGGACGAGTTTTCCAAGTTTTACATCAGCGGTTATGAGTTGTTTTTTTAGTTCAGCAACTTCCAATTGCAGTGCAGTAAGGTCCTCGTTCTTAGTCTCGACAGGTTCTCGTAAAGTAAGAATGATAAATGCGGTTACTGACATAGAAATAACAATCACGAGAAACAAGGCAATGCCAAATAAGCCCAACTTATTGGTACCGACTTTTTTCTCAAGTTGAGTAATGCGTTGCTCTTCCGTTAGCGGTATTTGTTCTTCTGGAACTTCTTTTTCATTGGGTACTTTCTTGGCCATATTTAATCCAAATTATGGGGTGCTTAATTTAGTGTAGTACACGATGCCAATTAGTAAACAATGCCAAGAAATCATCTGTGCTTGTGAATTAAGGGTTTAGCTAGCTTTGTTAACTTGTTAGTTTAACGTACTTGGCCATAAGTGCGTCATGATTCTCTTTATGTTCCGGGTCTAGAGGGATGCAATCTACTGGGCACACTAACTGGCATTGTGGTTCATCATAATGACCAATGCACTCTGTGCACTTGTTAGGGTCAATAATATATATTTCTTCGCCCGCTGAAATTGCTTCATTCGGGCATTCGGGTTCACATACATCGCAGTTGATGCAGTCGTCAGTAATTAATAATGCCATATCAGTCTCGCTAATAATTAAATAGGTTTAGACGTGCTTTATGCATCTTTAAAACGTAGCTTTAAAGCTTCTACTACAACAGGGTTAACAAATTCGGTTACATCCCCGCCTAAAGTCGCAATCTCACGTATTAAGGTCGATGAAATGTAAGATAAGTGGTTGTCTGGTGTTAAAAATAAGCTTTCAGCTTGGGGTACTAAGCGGCGGTTCATGTCGGCCAGTTGAAATTCAAATTCAAAATCTGAAACTGCGCGTAAACCTCTTAAAATAATGTTGACATTATTTTCAACTACAAACTCGGCTAATAAATTAGAAAAGCCGACAACTTCAACGTTATCAAGATGCTGTAATACCTCTCTAGCCATATCAACACGTTTTTCAATCGTGAATAAAGGTTGTTTTTTAGGGCTGGCAGCGACAGCAATAATGACTTTGTCGAACAGTTTTGCTGAACGCTCAACAATATTGGTATGTCCGTTAGTGATTGGATCAAAAGTACCTGGGTAGACAACTGTATTCATCAAAACTTAAGCCCCAAATCTCTATGTTAAAGAGATAAAAAGAAAGTGGTAGGTAAGGGCGGAATAGTAACTAAATTTTAGTTAAAATTCTAGATTTGTGTGTTGAGGCCATAAACATGATTTATACAAATAGAGCTTTGCTGGAGCTATGTTAAACCAAACAACTTAGTCATCCCGGAGGGCGCTTGAGCCGGAATCCATAGTTTTAATGCCTAAATAGCAATAAAAGAGCTGGATTCCGGCTGAAAAGACTACCGGAATGACGAGGGGGCAAAACGTTTATCTTAAAAAGATAGAGAAGATAGCTTTGTGAATTGCTTTGCCATAAGGAGGGTAGGCAAATTTGGTGCTGTTAAATCCAGATTTCTTAAACACTGATTTTGCATGTGAAAAGGTTAAAAAACCTTGCTCTCCATGATAGCTTCCCATGCCTGATTCTCCCACACCTCCAAAGTGTAAGTCTTCCTGAGCAAAATGGGATACGGTATCGTTGATACAAACACCGCCAGCACGCACCTGATCTAATACATGCTGTTGTTCATCTTTGTCTTTACCGAAGTAGTAAAGCGCTAAGGGAGAGGGTCGATCGTTGATATAGTTCAGCGCGTCATCAATAGATTTACTCGCAATAACGGGTAAAATAGGGCCGAACAACTCTTCTTGAAGTACCAACATGTCGTCAGTGGCATTCAACACTAGATAGATCGGCATTTTTCGCGTGCCTTCAGCCATGTTTTCATCAGCACTGTTGCACTCAATAATTGAAGCACCTTTCGCGCGAGCATCGTCCAGGTAGGACTGAAGACGTGCATATTGTCGCTGGTCAACCACGCTAGTATAGTCTTTATTATGCTTGAGAGTTGGATACATCTTAGCAATGAAATGCTGGAAGCGATCAACAAAGTGCTCGAGTCGATGTTCAGGGCAAAGCACGTAATCAGGTGCAACACAGGTTTGGCCAGCATTAAAAGCCTTACCAAATGCAATTGGTTGAATGGCGTCGTCCATATCAACGTCGTCAGAGATAATTGTGGGCGACTTACCGCCTAATTCAAGTGTTACCGGTGTTAGGTTGGCTGCCGCAGCACGCATTACGTGTCGACCTACTGCCGTTGAACCCGTAAAGAGCAGATGGTTCCAAGGAATGCTGGAGAACTCCGTCGCCACTTCAGCATCGCCATTAACAACCGTGACCAGGTCTTGAGGGAAGGTATTGTGAATTAAATCCTCAATCAGTGCTGAAGTAATTGGGGTGAATTCAGACATTTTGATCATCGCGCGATTGCCTGCTGCCAATGCTGCAATGAGTGGGCCCATTGAAAGTGCGACGGTATAGTTCCAGGGTGAAATGATACCGATTACGCCAAGTGGCTGGTATTGTACAAAGCTTGTTGCAGGTTGAAATAATGGCGAAACCTTTTTCTTATCTATGGCCATCCAGGATTTTAAGTTTTTAATGGTGTAGTCAATGCCGTGCACGGAAGTCATCAGTTCTGCTAATTTTGTTTCTTCCGTTGATCTGCATGAGAAATCTTGAGAAATAGCATCAATAATTGCTTGCTGGTTCTCCATCAAGGTATCACGCAACTTCTTCAAGTTGGCAATACGTTCCTGGCAAGAAGGCATTGGGTTCTTTCGGAAAGCCGCTTTTTGTTCCTCAAATACCTTGTTCATGTGCTTTATTTGTTTTTTGCTCTCAGTAATCTGAATCACTTCTGCGGTCATTTGGGTATCCCCTGCATAATAAGAAAAGAAAAATATATGAAACAACACTATGTTTTGTATTTTTAGAGTATATACTCTAAAAAGTCAACAGTTGAAATATTAAATATGACCGCTGGTCATAAAATTCATTTCGAATTTGATGTTTATTTAGGAGACTTAGTTCTCGTGTTTGCTTTCTGTTATTGCGAAACAGGGCTTCAGTCATTAGAGTGCGGCCTTTGTGATGGTTCGCTATAAATCTATGGTGTTTTATTGGGCCGCTATACTTTGTTAGGTCTTAACGATGGGGCTCTGTTGTCAATAAAATGGTGGAAAAGCTTTTTAAATGAAAACGAAAGATAAAATTATTTTGGCAAGTCTCGATCTTTTTAATGAGCGAGGGGAGCGGAATGTTTCAACAAACCATATAGCCTCCCATTTGAATATGTCGCCGGGAAACCTGTATTACCATTTTCGAAATAAGAGTGACATTATTTATGAAATCTTCAAAAACTATAAGTTGATGGTGGATGCTTATCTAAATGTTCCTCTGGATAGGGCTATTCATATTCATGATTTGATTGCATATTTAGATGCCGTGTTTAATGGTCTGTGGGCTTATCGTTTTTTACATCGGGATCTGGAACATTTGCTGGAGAGTGATGAACGTTTACGAAAAGACTATCGACAATTTACAATAGACTGTATCGACAGTGTTGGGGGTATTCTTTATGCGATGGAAAAAAGTGAAATATTAAAACCCATGACTGATTCGAAACGTCAGTCAAAGTCTTTAAATACCTGGCTCATTGTTACAAACTGGATGACGTATTTGAAAACAGTCCATGATGAGGCTGATGAGCAAAATGCACTTAATCGACAAACAATAAAGCATGGCGTTTATCAGATTCTAGATTACGTTATGCCTTACTTGTATGAAGAAAAGCAGGCGTTGGCAACGGAGCTTCAGGCTGCTTATTGTTTTGACGGTATTGTGCCCAAACCGCGTGTTTAAATTAGTCTAGTTTGTTGCTCATGTTTTGTTTGACCAGTTCGGTTAAGGTGTTTCGGATTTCGCTAACACCTGATTTTTTCAGGCTGGAAAATAAAATAACGTCGACTAATGAAGCATGCGCTTCAAGCGCTTTTTTAACCTGAAAATAAACCTGCTTGGACGGCCCGTACTTCATCTTATCGCTTTTAGTCAGTAGTATGATAGTCGGTAATTCACTCTGATCTGACCAGTCAAGCATCATGTTATCGAACTCTGTTAAGGGTTTGCGTATATCCATAATCAGTACTAGAGCAGATAAACTTTCGCGATTGCGAAGATAGTCGTCCAAATGCTTTCCCCACTCAGACTTCAAGGCCATAGACACTTTGGCATAACCATAACCTGGTAGGTCGACCAAGCGTACGCCAGGAGTGCTCAAATCGAAAAAGTTGATTAATTGTGTTCTGCCTGGCGTTTTGCTGGTTCTGGCAAGCTTTTTGTTGTTGGTGATTGCGTTGATGGCGGATGACTTGCCTGCATTAGAACGCCCGGCAAAAGCAATCTCGATGCCATCATCCTCTGGGCAGTTTGAGAGTTTTGACGCGCTACGGGAGAAATTTGCGCTATTATAAGCGATTGAAAGTGAGTCAGGGTTTGGGTTCGATTTTGAAGTCATAGTTTGGTCAAATTCTAGGTACACAAATAATAAGGGCGATAAGAGCACCGTACTTTGACGTAAGGGTTTTATCAAGAAGGGCTTAGTGTATAATAGCCCAAAATTTTTTGCCTGATCTTTCTGGGTCATGGGCTGTTGTTGTTATGAAAATATAGTCCATAATGATGCTTGGGTTGATTTTTTGGGCTGGTAAGTAAAATTAGAGCTGAATTTAGAATGAGAGTGAGTGAGATAAAAATGAGAAAGATCTTTGCAAGTGTATTGTTGGTTGTCGGTTTGGTCGGGTCTTTTGGTGCGGTAGCGGCTGATATTGATGCCGGTAAAGCAGCATCGGCAGTCTGTGGGGGTTGTCACGGGGCCGATGGCAATAGTGTTGTGGGTAATTTTCCTAAATTAGCCGGGCAGGGTGCCAAATACCTTGTAAAGCAGATGAATGATATTAAAAGTGGTGCGCGTCCCGTTGTTGAAATGACAGGTCTTTTGGATGGTTTAAGTGCTCAGGATATTAATAATATGGCTGCTTATTTTGCTTCTCAAGCTATGACAGGTGGTCAAGCTAAAAAAGATTTGGTTGCTAAAGGTGAAGAATTATATCGTGCTGGTAACCCAGCAACGAATGTTGCAGCATGTACTGCTTGTCATGGTCCAACAGGAGCTGGCATAGAGTTAGCTGTATTTCCTGCATTAGCGGGTCAACAGGCTGACTATGTTGCCAAGCAATTAAAGAGCTTCCGTAGCGGTGAACGTAGTAATGATGGTGATGCTCGCATTATGCGTTCTGTTTCAGCAAGATTAAGCGATAAAGAAATCGAAGCTTTAGCGAGCTATATTTCAGGTTTGCACTAGTTGTTAATGGGTAGGTAGGGTTCACCCTGTAGTAGGATGAAATATTAAATCTAAAAAACCCTTCATGTAAGGGTTTTTTTTTGTCTGTTAGTCTAACGAAATAGTCATGTAAGTTATCTTGAGCCCGCAATTATGCCCCGCTATTATGATGGGCATCTTATCTATATATAATTAAAGAGGAACGACCCATGCGTCGAACTAAGCTACGTTTCATGCCATTATTATTGGTATTACTTTGCGCAAGCGCATTTGCTCAAGCGGCGGATATCTGGGAAAAAGGTCGTCACTATAAAGAACTGCCTTACCCTGTTAAAACTACAGATCCAAGCAAAATAGAGGTTTTAGAGCTATTTTGGTACGGTTGTCCGCACTGTTACGAGTTCAATAATGATCATCTGCCTAAATGGGAAGCTGGCTTGGCAAATGATGTGGATTTTCAGCTTATGCCTGCAACATTTCCTGGCTGGGTAGTGCACGCGAAAGCCTACTTCGCCGCAGAATTTTTGGGTGTGCAAAAAAAACTACATCAACCTTTGTTTGATGCGATTCAGGCAAACCCACGAAAGTATAAAGAAGTAGGCGATTTTAAATCGATGTTTGTGAAGTATGGTGTAAAGTCAGAAGATTTTGATGCTGTTTTTGAGGCAAAAGGTTTTAGGAAAATTTCAAAAGTTGATGAGGCGATTGAAAAAGCGACCAAAAAAATCAGAAGCTTGCGTATCTCCGGTGTACCCGCCTTGATCATTAATGGTAAGTATAAAGTTGGCGTTCGTGATGCAGGAGGTTTTCCTAATATGCTAAAAATAGCTAACTTCCTGATACACAAAGAGCGTGAAAGCTTAAAGAAGTAATGCTAGGCTTGAGTTAGAGGGTATGTCTTCTGGCTCAAGCTCTTGGTTTGTAAAAATACGCTTTCAGGTTAATCGTAAAAGGTCTAAGTGGTTGTGATGCGTAAACGCTTGAAATTTCAGTTAAGTAAGCTTTTATCACCCTTAGAGTCATCCTCCAAATCGGCTGATCAATCTGTTGTTGATCAAACGCCTTATCTTGACACCAATCAAACAATTCGTTTGCTGACTTTCAATATTCAGGTGGGTATTTCTACCTCGTCCTATCGTCATTATTTAACGCGTAGTTGGCAGCATATTCTCCCGCATAAAAAACGGCAGGATAATCTTGATAAAATTGCTGGGCTGTTGAAAGAATACGATGTTGTTGCTTTGCAAGAAGTAGATGGCGGAAGTTTGCGCAGTGGTTTTGTTAATCAGGTTGAATATCTAGCGAAGGAAGGTGCGTTCCCTTATTGGTATCAGCAGCTGAATCGTAATTTTGGGCCAATCGCCAAGCATAGTAATGGTTTGCTGAGTCGCTACCGGCCTATCCAGGTTGATGAATACAGCTTGCCAGGTTTGATTCCTGGGCGAGGGGTGATAGTGGCTCAGTATGGTAAGCAAGAGGACCCGATTGTATTGGTGATAATGCATTTGTCTTTAAGTGTAAGTGCGCAAACACAACAGCTGCGATTTGTACGAGACTTGATTGAAGGTTTTGAGCATGTTGTTTTGATGGGAGATATGAATACCCATGCTGAAAAGCTATTGCATGACTCGCCACTTAAAACGTCGGGTTTAGTGGCTCTGCCGGGGGTGTCGCATACTTTTCCAAGCTGGAGGCCTGAAAAGGGCTTAGATCATATTCTGGTGAGTCGTTCGTTAGTGATCAAGAAGGCGGGGGTGTTACCGTTTCCGGTATCTGATCATTTGCCTATTGCTTTGGATGTGCGTTTACCAGACTCATATCATAAAAGTTAGTTGCTGATCTTAAATTAAAGGTTAAAGCCAAAAAAAACCGACAGTCTTGAAAGAAAGTCGGTTTTTTTATGGAAGCATAAGACTTAATGCTAAAGAAAAATCACTATTTGATTTTAGCTTCTTTATACATTACGTGCTTGCGAACGACTGGGTCGAACTTTTTGATTTCCATTTTTTCTGGCATATTACGCTTGTTCTTGTCAGTTGTGTAGAAATGACCAGTACCCGCGCTTGAGACTAAACGTATTTTATCACGCATTGTATATTCCCCTTAAATCTTTTCGCCGCGAGCGCGTAGTTCGCTCAGGACAGTGTCGATACCTTTTTTGTCAATAATACGCATACCTTTGGTAGATAAGCGTAGTTTAACAAAACGGTTCTCGCTCTCAACCCAAAAACGGTGAGATTGCAAGTTAGGCAAAAAACGACGACGAGTGCGGTTTTTTGCGTGTGAAACATTATTTCCTGTTACTGGGCGCTTGCCTGTAACTATACATACTTTAGACATTGTAACCTTGCCTCCAACTTCTCAACGACCCTTGAAGGCACGTTAAAATAAATTCAAATCGTCGGACTTTTTAAAGTCCTTACTAAAGAGCCCGCCTTTATACCAGATAGCATTTTTAATCGCAAAGATTATTGCATTAAATGCGACCAAATCATCGAATTTAATGTTTTTATGCACTCAAAGTAAACCTTGCTCAGCAAAACTCATTACTTGATTGCCTGCAACGATCATATGATCAAGCACTCTGACATCAATGAGTTCGAGGGCTTTTTTAAGCCGCTCGGTGAGCTGAATATCCGCATTACTGGCTGTGGTGGAACCCGAGGGGTGATTATGGCAGAAAATCACTGCCGCAGCGCCTTTTTTTAATACATTTTGTACCACTTCTCGCGGATAAACGGATGCGGAGTCCAGAGTACCTTGGAATAATTCCTCAAAACCAAGGATTTTATGCTGGGTATCGAGATAAAGGCAGGCAAATACTTCATGCTGCTTGTTTGCTAAAGCGCTACGTAAAAACTGTTTACTGGCCTCTGGATTGGTAATCACATTGCTTTCGCACATTTCATTATGAAAATAGCGCTTACTCATTTCCAGGGAGGCTTGGAGTTGAACATATTTCGCAGGCCCCATGCCGGGGAAGGTACAAAAATCTGTTTGACTGCTTAAAAGCAGCGCTTTTAGATTGCCATAATGCTTGATCAGGTCTCGAGCCAGATCAAGAGCCGTTTTTCCCTGAGTGCCGACGCGTAAGAAAATTGCGAGGAGTTCTGCATCGCTTAAGCTTTCAGGGCCTTTGTTTAATAATTTTTCTCTGGGGCGTTCATTTAAGGGCCAATCTGTAATTGCCATACTAAATCCTTTTAGTCTGTTCATTTTTTGGGGGGGCTTTAATCCTGTGCAACCCTTATTGCTTGCCAAGCGGCTTTGGCATACAGCTCTCGGTGTTCGCTCAGCTTACTTTTTGTTTTGCCTGCAAGCCAGCGTAAAGCAAAGTCCTGTGAAGGGCCAATGATTAAAGCGTGATAGACCTCAAACGGTAGTTTTTTTATTTCATTGCGGGCGATGCAAGGGTAAAACCATGCACGAAGCCTTTCAAAGTGAGCTCTTTTTTGTTGCTCGTGCTGCTCTGTTTGTTGGCTGTTTTCTACCAGACTTCGGTAGCGAAATACAAAACGTGCCCAATCCGGGTTTTCATCAATCCAATCGATATAGCATTTTACCACGGCTTTCACTCCGTCTTCGGCTGTTTTAGCTTCAGCCAAGGCTTTTTCTTGCTGGGCGCTGTGGTTTTTTACACCCGTTAAAAATAATGCAATGACAATGCCGTTTTTATTGCCGAAGTGGTGATAAATGCTACCCACACTTACGCTCGATTCATCTCGAATATCAGCAATAGTAGTATTTTCAACGCCTTTATCCATAAAGCATTTCAAGGCGGCAGCTAAAATGTGTTCTTTTGAATTTTTCATATAGTTGATGGTTAGTAAACTAAAATTAGAATTTGATTCTAGTGTTGTGTTGAGTTTAGCGTGTCTGTTGAATAAACAAAAGACAGAAACACATTGAATGAGCTAAATAACTATTAACTAAAAAATCAAGGTGAGCCACATGAGTCAAGTAATAAGTGCATTCCAACCAGCGGGTCCTGAGGTGTTTAATAAAATGATTTGCCAAATGGCCCCTTATTTTTCCACCATCACTCCTGAGTTTGTAGATTTAAAGCCAGGTTATACCGAAGCAAAAGTCACCAAATGCCGAGAAATACAAAATCATATTGGCATAGTTCGCCATTTGCCATGTGTAACCTGGCAGAGCTAGTGGCTGGGTACCTTAACGGATGCAACGATTCCAAAAGGCTCTCGCTAGATCCCTAAAGGCATGAATGTGCAATACCTGGAAAGTAAGCGAACGGGCATCCCACCTACAGTTAAATTATCGAAGCTGTAAACTTACATTCCAGGGCAATAAATCATTCAGGCTTTCATCATCGTCGCGCTCACTTAAGACACTGATAACATGATGAAGGTAATCGAACGGAATCA